>Ga0335083_10000516_pt1 | contig 59091 bp, 58 predicted proteins | sample Lox_Sample_42_FD_206716 | JGI IMG/M metagenome (GOLD analysis project Ga0335083, IMG submission 206716) | Soil microbial communities from Loxahatchee National Wildlife Refuge, Florida, United States - Lox_Sample_4.2 | ecosystem: Environmental > Terrestrial > Soil > Wetlands | place: USA...
GGGACCCAGGTGGAAAGAGCGAACGCGTTCTCACCACCTGGGTCCCCTTCCCCTCCCCCGGAACAAGTCCGGGGTCGGCCGGGGATGACAATATGAGCAGGTGGAGAAACCCATGATGGACCAACCCTCCATGCGCGAGCTGGTCGAAGCGGTGCGCGATTTCATCGAGCAGAAGGCGATGCCGGAACTCAAAGGCCATACCGCCTTTCATGCCCGCGTCGCGGCCAATGCGCTGGGTATCGTCGCGCGCGAGCTCGAACTCGGCCCGCAGTCGGCGGCGGAGGAGAGGCAACGCCTCGCCGCGCTGCTCGGCCATGACGGCACGCTGGAAGAGCTCAACCGCGAACTCTGCCGCCGCATCCGCGACGGCCAATTCACGCTCGAAACGCCCGGCCTGGCCGAGCATCTCACCGCCACGACGCGGGAGAAGGTTCGGATCGACCAGCCGAACTACGCCGGATTGAAGCGCGGCTGAACGCCAGCGCGGCGACGCCGACGCCTTCCGCCCAGGCGAAGCCGGCGCCCACCCAGCTCGGCGCATCCGGTTGCGGGAAGAACAGCAACAGGAGATTCGCGAACCCCAGGCCCTTCAGAATCGCCGGCGCCAGCACATAGAGCGCAAACAGGATGCCGAGCGTGGCGAGATCGCCGCGGCGCCCGGGACGGCTGCGCATCAGCACGAACAGCGCCATGTCGCGCGTCAGGAACCCGATACCAGCGGCAATCAGAGCCGCATCCGTCTGCACGCCGGGATGCGCGAGCTCAAGCCGCGCGATCAGCGCGCCTGCGCAGATCAGCGCGGCGGCATAGGCCATCATCCACGCTTGCAGTCCCGCGAAGAATGCGCCGAGATGCGCGGCAGAAAGCTGACTGCCCAGCCAGCGGTACTGCACGCGGTCCTTGGGCTCGAGGATCACCATCAGGTAGCTCAGCACCGCGTAAGCCGTCATCGCCAGCAGCAGCCTGAGCGCCACTGCGTCGTAGCCGGCCATCAGCTTGTCTTTCTCCAGCCAGGCGTCGAATCCCGCGACGTACAGGCCGATGAAGACGAGAAAACCGAGCCACACGGCCGAGCCGTTGCGCATCTTCAGTTCGAGCCGCATCTCGCGATAGCAGCCGCTCACGATCCACGCCGCGAACGCCGCCAGCGACACGATCAGGAACCCGCGCGCATCCAAGGTCGCGCCCCACCAGACGATGAAATCGGTCGCCGGCTTGCGGGCCAGGAGTGCGCTCGCCGGATCGACGATGCTCCACACCCAATAGACGGCGAGCGCCGCGGCGATGCCCACGGCCTGATAGACGAAGACATCGAGCCGCGAATGCGCGTGGCGGCGGCGCACGGCGACGAGACTGGCGAGCAGCGCGGCTGCCTGCGCGATCACGCCGACGGCGAGGTAATAGACAAGCCCGATCGCGGCCGCGGCGACGCCTTGATGCGCCGCCGCGTCGCCCAGGATCACCACGAGGCAGATGGCGCCGCCGAACCAGTTGAAGCTGGTCGAGCCGAACAGCTTGCCCCACATCATCGCGCCGGGCGGCAGCGCTGAGAGCAGCTGCATGTCCCAGGTGCGGTCGCGGATCTCGCCCACCACCGCGGTCGCGGCATTGCGCGTGCCCCAGCCAACGACGATGGCGTAGTAGAGCCAGCGCGCCGTGTCAGCCACCGTATAGCCCTCGCCCGCCGACAACGCCGAGGCGCCGAAGGCCAGCGCCAGCAGCACGCTCATCAGGATCAGCCGCCTGGGCGACAGCTCGAGCCAGAGATTGCGCTGGAACTCGGGGTTCATGACTTGTGCGTCTCCGCGAAATAGAGCTCCTCCAGCGCCTTGCTGGATTCGCCGAAGCTCGAGACTTCGAATCCCGCTGCCACCATGTCGCGCACCAGCTTGGCTCGCGCGCCGGGATTGCGCGTGAAGGTGAAGAGCGCGTGATGCTGGTCGCATTCGATGATGTCCAATCCTGCCCGCGCCGCCAGGAAATCGCGCAGGTCGCTGCGCGCGGTGGCGATCTCGAGCAGATAACGCGGACGCTCCACGTCGCGCACCTTCACCGGTTTGCCGCCGACGATGCGCCCGTTCTCGATGATGAGCATCTCGGAGCAATAGTCCTCGAGCTCGGCGAGGATATGCGACGAGACCACCAAGGTCATGCCGGCATCGCGCAGTGCCAGCAGGAGCGCCGACAAATCGCGCCGCGCCTGCGGATCGAGTCCCGCCGCCGGCTCGTCGAGCAGCAGTGCGCGCGGCTCGTGCACGATGGTCTGCGCAATGGCCAGACGCTGGCGCAGCCCGCGCGACAACTCCCCCGACCGTTGCCGCATGCGGTCCGCGAGGCCGACGCGCTCCGCCGCTTTCGCCACCGCAGCCGCCGACCTCTCCGGCGCGATGCCGTGCGCACGGGCGGCATAGACCAAGCAGCGCTCAACCGTCAGCGCATCGTAGAGACCGTAGAAGTCCGGCAGATAGCCGAGGCGCGTGTGGATCTGGCGCGGCGATTCGACCGTATCGAGACCGTCGATCAGCACCTGTCCCGCATAGGGCGCTTCGAGCGCCGCCAGGCAGCGCAAGAGTGTGGTCTTGCCGGCGCCGTTGGGGCCGACCAGCGCGGTAATCGTCTGCGCCGCGACGCGAAACGAGACGCCGTCCAAAGCCCTGACCGACGGATACTCGAATACCAGACCGGAAACTTCGATCATCGACGCGGAACACCCCGAAGCACCTTAGCAAGGCGCGGGCGAAAGTTATATCGTGATCCGCGAATTGGGGCACGAGTGAGGAGCCATGCGCATCGCCATGATCGGGACGGGCTATGTGGGCCTGGTCTCCGGCGCCTGCCTGTCGGAATTCGGCCACGATGTCGTCTGCATCGACAACGACGCCTCCAAGGTCGAAGCGCTGCGCCGGGGCGCAATCCCCATTTACGAACCCGGCCTGGATGAGGTGGTCGCCGCCAACGTCCGTGCCGGGCGCCTCTCCTTCGAGACCGGCTTGGCGCGCGCGGTTTCCGAAGCGGAAGCCGTGTTCATCGCCGTGGGCACGCCCAGCCGTCGCGGCGACGGCCACGCGGACCTCACCTATGTCTTCGCCGCGGCCGAGGAACTGGCGGCGCATCTGTCCGGCTACACCGTGGTCTTGACCAAATCGACCGTGCCGGTCGGCACCAGCCGCAAGGTCAAGGAGATCATCGGGCGCGTGCGGCCCGATGCCGAATTCGACGTCTGCTCCAATCCGGAATTCCTGCGCGAGGGCTCGGCGATCGGCGATTTCCGGCGGCCCGACCGCGTGATCGTCGGCTGCGACACCGAGCGCGCACGCGATGTGATCCGTGAGATCTATCGCCCGCTTTATCTGAACGAGACGCCGATCCTGTTCACCAGCCCCGAGACGTCGGAGCTTACCAAATACGCCGCCAATGCATTTCTGGCGACCAAGATCACCTTCATCAACGAGATCGCAGACCTTTGCGAAAAGCTCGGCGCCGACGTGCAGGACGTGGCGCGCGGCATCGGGCTGGACGGCCGCGTCGGGGCCAAGTTCCTCCATGCCGGACCCGGGTTCGGCGGCTCGTGCTTTCCCAAGGACACGCTGGCGCTGCTCAAGACCTCCGAGCTGTGCGGCGCGCCGGCGCGCATCGTGCAGGCGGTGGTCTTGGTCAACGAGGCCCGCAAGGCGCGCATGGCCGAAAAGATCGAAGCCGCGTTCGGCGGCGTCGGCGGCAAGACCATCGCCATCCTCGGTCTCACCTTCAAGCCCAACACCGACGACATGCGCGACGCGCCGAGCCTCGTCATCGTGCCGCGGCTCCAGGCCGCAGGCGCCGCCATCCGCGCTTACGATCCGGAAGGCGCGAAGGAAGCGCGCAAGCTGCTCAACGTCTCGCTGTGCGGCAGCGCCTACGAGGCCCTCGACGGCGCGGATGGCGTCGTCATCCTCACCGAATGGAACGAGTTCCGCGCGCTCGACGTGGCGCGGATGAAGGCGCTCCTCAAGCGCCCGCTGATGGTCGACCTGCGCAATATCTACCGGCCCCAGCAGATGGCCGCGGCCGGCTTCACCTATGTCAGCGTCGGACGCGCGACGGCGACGTCGAAATGAAGCCCTCGGTTACTTTCGCAGCCGCGGCTCTTTCGTTTGCGACCGCGGCGCAAGCTTCCGCGCCCTGCGAAGGTGTCGTGCGCGATCGCGATTCCGCGCGCGCACTCCTGGCGCTTCACGACGCCAAGGCGCATATCGTACGATCCTTCTCCTATGACGGCTGGGAGATCGCGCAGATCACGCTGTCCAACGGCACCCCCGTGTTCATGTTCCTGTCGCCCGGCAAACTGGTGGCGCAGTGGCGCGGCGCGTGGACGCTCGACGAGGTGAGTCAGGCCAAGGAATGGACCGTCGAAAGCGCCCCGGGGATTCCCAACCAGCTCGCGCGCTGCTTTGCAGTGCGGGTAACGCGCGAGGGGCAATTTTGAGGGTCATTTCGGACATAGCTCCGCCGCAAATCGCCGCGCAGTTTTTCTTGAAAGCGCCATCGCGCCAACGCATCTGGCGAGGCTTTGCGGCCTCGGTTCCGTCCTCTCGCACCTGTGGGGATTTAACGGAAATGGGATTTCGACCGGGCAGGTTCAAGGGGGTCCGCGAAAATTATTTTCGGCACTGAAAATCGCGCTTAAGCCTTTGATGGATATGGTCGAACAAAAATGACGCCTGTGATTTTTGTGCACTGCATATAAGGGCGAAAATAATTTCAGAGGCAGGTCTACGCCGTTGCTCCTCCCTTGAAAGGGCGGCGAATTGCCTTCCTCACTCGTTAAACCGCCGTTCCCATTCCAGCGCCGAGCGGACGATCTCGGTGAGGTCGTCATGGCGCGGTTTCCAGCCCAGCGCGGTTTTGAGCTTCGTCGGATCCGAGATCAGCGCCGGCGGATCGCCGGGGCGGCGCGGGCCTTCCCTGACCGGCAGCTTGCGGCCGATCACCTGCTCCACCGTGGCGATGACTTCGCGCACGCTGGCGCCGTGGCCGTAACCGCAATTGTAGGCGGCCGGCGCCGCACCCGCGCGCAACGCGTCCAGCGCCAGCAGGTGCGCATCGGCCAGATCCGCCACATGGATGTAGTCGCGCACCCCCGTACCGTCCGGCGTAGGATAGTCCGTGCCCATGATGTCGAGATGCGGGATTCGGCCGAGCGCCGCCTGTGCCGCGCGTTTGATGAGATGGGTGGCGCGCGGACTGGATTGCCCCGTGCGACCCCTTGGGTCCGCGCCGGCGACGTTGAAATAGCGCAGCACGATGGGGCGGAAGTCGTACGCGCGTGCGCAGTCTTCCAGCATCCACTCCGTCATCAGCTTGGAGCGGGCATAGGGGCTGATCGGTTTCTTGGGCTGGTCCTCGCCGAGCGGCTGGCGCGCATGCTCGTCGTAGACGGTGGCGGTGGAAGAGAAGATGAAATGCTTCACGCCCTTGTCCACGCAGGCCTCGATCAGGCTGCGGGAGGCCACCGTATTGTTGGCATAGTAGCCGAGCGGCTGCTCGATCGACTCCGGCACCACGATCGAACCTGCGAAATGGATCACTGCGTCGACACGGTGTTTGTCGATCACCGCGCGCACCAGCGCGCCATCGCCCGCCTCGCCTTCGACGAACATGGCCCTCTCGCTTACCAGCCCGCGCGTGCCGGTGGAGAGATTGTCGAGCACGACCACGTCGTCGCCGCGGTCGGTCAGGGCATAGGTCGCATGGCTTCCGATGTAGCCGGCACCGCCGGTGACGAGCACGCTCATGCCGCGCCTTCTTTGGCGGGCGCGCGGCCATAGACGTCCTCGAAGCGCACGATGTCGTCCTCGCCGAGGTAGCCGCCGGATTGCACTTCGATCAGCCTGAGCGGCCCCTCGCCCGCATTCTCGAGGCGGTGCTTTTCACCCAGAGGGATGAAGGTGGATTCGTTCTCGTTGAGGATCGACACTTTCTCGCCCACAGTGACGCGCGCCGTGCCCTGGACCACGACCCAGTGTTCCGCGCGGTGATGATGCATCTGCAGCGAGAGCCGGCCGCCCGGCCTGACCATGATGTGCTTGACCTGGAAACGGTCGCCGATGTCGACGGTTTCATAGCTGCCCCAGGGACGGAACACCCGTTTGTGCTCGGTGTGCTCGCTGCGGCCGTCGGATTTGAGCCGGTCGACGATCGCCTTCACGTCCTGCGTGCGCGATTTGTCGGCCACGAGCAGCGCATCGTCGGTCACGATCACCACCAGGTCGCGCACGCCGACAAGGGCGGTGAGATGCTTGCCGCTGTGGACCAGAGAACCGCTGCTGTCATGGGCGATGACGTCACCGCTGAAGACATTGCCGTGCGCGTCGCGCTCGCGGATGTCCCACAAGGCCGACCACGCGCCGACGTCGCTCCAGCCGATGTCGCAGGGCACCACGGCGGCGCGGTCGGTCTTCTCCATCAGCGCATAATCGATGGAGATGTCGGGCGAGTCCGAGAACGCCTTGGCATCGAGGCGGACGAAGTCGAGATCGCGTTTGGCGCCGGCGAGTGCGGCGCGAGCCGCTGCCAGGACGTCCGGCGCATGCACGCGCATGTCGTCGAGCAGGACGTCGGCGCGGAACACGAACATGCCGCCGTTCCAGAAATAGCCGCCGTCGTCGAGGTAGCCTTGCGCCGTCGCGGCATCGGGCTTTTCCACGAAGCGCTGCACGCGATGCACGCCGTCCACCTTCTCGAGCCGCGGCCCGCGATGGACATAGCCGTATCCGGTCTCCGGCGCATTGGGCTGCATGCCGAAGGTGACGATGTGGCCTTCGCGCGCCGCCTGTGCCGCGAGGCCCACGGCCTGTGTGAAGGCGTCCGCATCGCGCACCACATGATCGGAGGGCAGCAGCACGATGACGCCCTGCGCTTCCTGCTCGGCCGTCATCAGCGCCGCGACGGCCGCCGCCGGCGCTGTATTGCGGCCCACAGGCTCGAGCACGATGGCGCGCGGGGTGACGCCGATCTCCTGCATCTGTTCGGCGACGAGGAAGCGGTGCGCCTCGCTGCACAGCAGCAGCGGCGGCGCGGCGCCCGGAAGCTGGGCGCGCAGGACGGTGTCCTGGATCATGGTGCGGCTGCCATGCAGCGCCAGAAGCTGCTTGGGCAGCGCCGCCCGCGACAGCGGCCACAGCCTTGTCCCCGAACCGCCGGACAGGATGACCGGATAGAGCGTGTGCGAACTCGTCATGGAACCCTTCTGCACCTGCGGCTTGGTAGCGTACCCAACGCCGCCGCGCACCAAATTCCGCCGGCCCTTGTCAAATAGTCTAAATAGTCGTACATCTTGACTTTGTTGAGGATTTCACATGCGCTCCTTTTCCACGGTCGAGCTGCTGCGCGACCTCAAGACGGTGACCCACGCCGCCGCCAAGTCTCCTGTCGCGATCACCCAGCATCGCAAAGCGCGCTTCGTGCTGATGGCGGTGGAGGACTTCGAAAAACTCCAAGCCGGCAATCCGGATCCGCGGCGCGCGTACCGCACAAGGGAGACGCCAGCGGAACTCAAGGCCATCCTTCTGGAGGGTCTGGATAGGATTGCCGACGGCCGCAAAGACGCCGATGACGAATAGGACGCTGAAGACCGGAGACATCGTTCGGTATCCCTATCTCTGGTCCGATCAGCATGATCAAGGCGAAACCGAGGGGCGAAAGACTCGGCCCGCCTGTTTGGCATTGCGCCTGCGCGATCCGAAGGCAGGGATGCACCATCTCATGTTGGTGGCGATCACCAGTCACGAACCGGCACCAGGGCGGCACGCGATCGAGATACCGGACACAGAACGCATCCGTGCAAAACTCACCCGATATGCGCGCGCCTGGGTCGTCGTGAACGAATATAACTATGATATCGAAGAACGATCCTGGTACCTCGATCCGGCAGCTGAACCGATCGGGACTTTCAGCGAACCGTTCCTGCGCATCGTCACTGACAGGCTGCGCAAGGAAATGCGCTCCGGGGCTCGCCGCGTCGATCGGACCAAATAACTCTTACGCTCCCTGCGCGCCGATGATGGCGACGGAGCAGACGTTCATCGCCGGCGCGCCGCCGAGATTGTGGGTCATGCCGATCTTCGGAGACTTGAGCTGGCGCGCGCCGGCGCGGCCCTGGAGCTGCAAGTACATCTCGTAGAGCATGCGCAGCCCGCTGGCGCCGATGGGATGGCCGAAGCATTTGAGCCCGCCGTCGATCTGGCAGGGGATCGCACCGTCGGCATCGTAGAAGCCGTTCATCACGTCCTTCCAGCCTTCGCCTTCGCGAGAGATATGCAGGTCTTCCATGGTCACCAGCTCGGTGATCGAGAAGCAGTCGTGCACCTCCATCATCGAGATCTCGTCGCGCGGACTGCGGATTCCGGCTTCGTCGTAGGCGCGCTTGGCGGCGATGCGCGCGGTGTGGAAATACGAGCCGTCCCAGGAATTGTGCTGGCTCTCGAGACCGTTCGACAGCGCGAGCTGCAACGCCTTGACGGTGATCAGGTCCATCTTGCCCAGGCTCTTGGCGATCTCCGGCGTGGTGACGATGGCGCAGGCCGCGCCATCGGATACGCCGCAGCAATCGAACAGCCCCAAGGGCTCCGCGATCATCGGCGCGTTGAGGCACATCTCTTCGGTGATCGCCTTCTGCAGATGCGCTTTCGGATTCTTGGTGCCGTTGGCGTGGCTCTTGACCGACACATGCGCGATGGCGCGCTTGAGATCGTCCTTCGACACGCCGTGCTTGCTGCGATAGGCCGAGGCGAGCTGCGCGAAATTGCCGGGCGCGGAGCCGTTGGCGCTCCACAAGGGATTGAGCGTGCCGTTCTCGCGCTGCGGCAGGCCGCCATAGCCGGTGTCCTTGAGCTTCTCCACGCCCAGCGCCAGCGCCACGTCGCAGGCGCCGGCCGCGACCGCATAAACTGCGCCGCGGAAGGCTTCCGAGCCGCTGGCGCAGAAATTCTCCACATGGGTGACGGGAATGTTGGGCAGCCGCAGGGCCACCGACAGCGGCGTCCCGCCCTTGCCCACATGCTGGTCCTCGATGGCGGTGGAGAACCAGGCGGCGTCGATGCGGCTGGTCTCGATGCCGGCGTCCTGCATGGCCTCGAGATAAGCCTCGACCATCAGCTCTTCGGCGCCCATGTCCCAGCGCTCGCCGAATTTCGAACAGCCCATGCCGATGATGGCGACCTTGTCCTTGATGCCCGTGGCCATGAGGGGACTCCTGTGCTTTCTGCGCCGCAGTTAAGGCCCCGGAAGAAGAGCTGTAAAGACTACCGGTTTTTGCACGTCATCGCCCGCTTCATGCGGGCGAGTCAATTTTCGACTCATTGTCAAATTGGGTCGCCCGGACCCTTCGGGCCGGGCGATGACGGTTATCTTGAAGCGAAAGAGGCCGCGGCCCTCTCACGCCCGCACGATCTTGGCGCGGGCGCCGTGGACGTTCTTCGTCGCGTTGCGCGTGTCGATGACGAGTTTCGACCATGCCACCAGCGAAGGATAGTCCACATTGCTGTGATCGGTCGTGATCACCACGGCGTCGAATTGCGAGATCGTCGGCTCGTCGAATGCCACGCTCTTCATGCCCTCGAACTCGGGATGCTCGCGGGTCGGCATGATCTCGGAGATGTAGGGATCGTGAAAGGAGATCTGTCCGCCGCGGTTCTGGATGATCTCCATGATCTCCAGCGCCGGGCTCTCGCGCAGATCGTCGACGTTCTTCTTGTAGGCGACGCCCATCACCAGCACGCGCGCGCCGGCCAGTTTCCTGTTCTCGCTCTCGAGCGCCTCGTTCAGCGCATCGACGACCAGATGCGGCATCGCGCGGTTGACGACGCCGGCAAGCTCGATGAATCGCGTTTCCACGTCGAACTGCTTTGCCCGCCAGGAGAGATAGAAGGGATCGATCGGAATGCAATGCCCGCCCAGTCCCGGTCCGGGATAGAAGGCCATGAAGCCGAACGGCTTGGTCTTGGCCGCGTCGATCACGTCCCAGACGTTGATGCCCATTTTGGAATAGGCGACCTTGAGCTCGTTCACCAGCGCGATGTTCACGGCGCGGAAGATGTTTTCGGTGATCTTCACCGCTTCCGCCGTTTCGGTATCGCGCACCCGGTGCACTTCGGCGAAAGCGAGGCTGTAAAGCTGTTCCGCCGCATTGCCGGAACGTTCGTCGATGCCGCCCAGGATCTTGGGGATCTTGCGCGTCTCGTAGCCGCTGCCCGGATCCTCGCGCTCCGGCGAAAAGGCAAGAAGGAAATCCCTGCCCGCCTTCAGGCCGCCGGATTCGAGGATGGGAGCGACGACCTCGGTGGTCGTGCCGGGATAGGTCGTCGACTCCAGCACCACCAGCATTTCGGGATGCAGGTTCTTGGCGATCATTTCGGTGGTGGTGACGACGAAACTCAAATCGGGTTCGCGCTCCGCGTTGAGCGGCGTGGGAACACAGATCAGGACGGCGTCGACTTCCTTGAGGCGGCGGAAATCGCTGGTCGCGACGAAGCGCCCCGAGGCGTTCATGGTGCGCACGTTCTCGTCGGCGAAATGCTTGATGTAGGTCTCGCCGCGCTCGAGCTTCTTGATCTTCGCGTGATCGATGTCGAAGCCCATGGTTTGCAGGCCGGCCTGCCAGAAGACGTGCACCAGCGGCAGCCCCACATAGCCCAGCCCGATCACGCCCACGCGCACCGTTTTGTCGCCAAGCTTGTTTTCGAACGACGCCATATTTTCCTTACCCCATGCGGAACTGTTCTTACGCCCGCTTATTTTGCCGAAACGTAAACTAGAAGCTGGTCGTGATGCTCGCCTCGAAGGCGCCGGTGGCGCCGTGGTCCGGCCTGGGCTGGTCGTCCTGAATCCGCGCGGCGAGATTCAGATGCCAGGCCTCGAGCGGAATGCTCACGCGCGCCTCGCCCAGATTGACGATCACCGGCGCGGTCGTGACGACGTTGCCGGCCGTGTTGTTCGGATTCGAGATCACGGCATGGTGCGCCGAGATCTCGTACGACCAGCCGCTGGAGTCGGTCCACGCCGTTTGCAGCGACAACAGCCGCGAATCGCTGTCGAGGCTGAAGCCGAGCGTGCGGCCGCGATAGCGCATGCCGTCGACATACTGGAAATTGTTGTAGGCGGCGCCGTGGTCGACATTGCCGAAGCTGAAGATGTCCACGGTCGGAACCGTGTCGGTGTATTCGAGCGTCACGCGCACGGCGTCGCGATCGACCGGCATCCACACGCTGGCGCCGAACAAGTGGCTGGTGACGGAGTGGATGATCGGGTTCGAGTCTTCGTTCATCTCCTGGGTATAGATTTCCCAGGGCACGCCGGCGGTCCGGTTGGTGTAGTGCAGGTCGATCACGCCTTCGTCGTTGGTGCGGTTGACGTGGTTTGCCTGATTGGTGAACTCAAACCATTCCGCCAGCGGCACGCAAGGATGGCCCGTGCCGCACATTTCGTCGGTGCGCGCCAAGCCGACCTGCAGACCGGGCAGCGGATTGAAGGTGAAGCGCAGCCCGTCATAGACCGTGTTCATCGCCAAGCGCTCGTCGTCCAGCACGCCGACCAGGAACTGCATCTGCCACGGCCCCATCCAGCTCAACAGCGGCGTCTGGAACGGCTTGGTGCTGATGCGCTCGATGCCCACTTGCGGGAACGGCCGCGCGTTGTTCGACAGCGACAGCGCCGAGATCCAGCCCGGCCCCCACCATTGCGAAATGTAGCCCGCGTAGACGACCGCGCCGCCGATGCGCTGGGCGATATAGGTGCCGTCGGGGTCGAAATGCGTCGAGCGGGTGGTAAAGTCGCTCCAGGCGCCGACGGAAATCCGGAAAGACGTGTCGCTGTCCATGTATTCGGCCGACCACAGCGACTCGGCCTTGTTGCGGCCCATGGCATCGAAGCCGCGCACCACGCTGGGCAGGTTGGTGAAGTCGTTGGTGATCTCGCCGTGGAACGTGTTGCGGCGCATCTGCGACTTGGCATAGGCGAGCACGCGCCTCGCCGCCTCGCGCACGTAAGGCGGCTGGTCCGCGAGCGCCACCTGGTCATGCAGCGCCGAGACGATCCCGGCCCAGGGAATGGGCCATTGGGTGGTGATGTCGTCAACCAACCCGGCCTCGGCCAGGATCTGGATGTCGGAGCGCAATGCTGAATCGCCGACCTCGGCCCAGGGGGACGCGCTGACCGTCGCCGTCCCAAGCCACAGGGCCGCGACGCAGCCGATCAGGACCGAAAGGAATTTCACGCCGCCATCACCCCGCCTCGGAAGGCACAAACCTATGCGATCATTACCGAAATGGAAATGGGCTGACGACTCCAACCTTGTTTCAAGCGAGCCTTTTGAGGCGGAAAGGCAAAAGATCGAGCGGGCTGCGCCCTTCCAGGACCCATTGGGCCAGCGACTCGCCGATCGCAGCCGAATGTTTGAAGCCATGGCCGGAGCAAGCGGAGACGAATGTCGCGTGCGGGCATTCCGGCAAGGTGTCGATCAGGAATTGGCGATCAGGCGTCAATGTATAGAGGCAGGCCACGCTTCTGAGGCAGCGTTGCGCCAGGCCTGGAAGGAAGGGGGCCGCCAGCCGATACAGGGCCGCCGCCTCGGCCGGGCGGACCTCGCGCGGGACCGCCTCCGCCGTCGTCATCTCGTTGTACTGCTCGGTGGCGATCTTGAGGCCGGCCTCCGGCCAGATTTGCGGAAAACCATAGATCCCGCTTTCGCTGCCCGGCAGTTCCCAGATGAAGATCGGAAAGCGGGCCGGCGCGTATTGCTCGCGATCCCCGTCCACTTCGAACCAATGGAGCACCTGGCGATGAACCGCGAGCAGCGGGGCAAGCGCGGGACTTATGGATGGAAGCCACGAGCCGAGGCTCACGACAGCCCGCTCTGAGCGATAGCTTCCGCGCTCCGTGGCGACGCGGACGCCCTGCCCCTCCGTCTCTAAGGTCATGAGCCGTTCGCCGGTGCGCATTTCCGCGCCATGCTTCTGCGCAAGTGCGAGCTGTGCGCGAATGCATGCTTCGGGTCGCACGAAGCCCGCTTCGGGCTCGAAGTAGCCCTGCTCGCCGTCCTGCACCGCGAATTGCGGGAAGCGCCGACGGATGCCCTCCGCGTCCAGCAACTCATGCCTGACGCCGCTTGCGCGCGCATTGGCGACGGTATTGGCGAAGAAGTCCGCGACGTGGACCGATGCCCGGCTCTTGCCCGAAATCACCAGACCGCCGCATTGCGTGAGCAGGTCTTCGCCGGTCTCGCCCTCGATCTCGCGCCAAAGTTCGTGGCTGCGGCGCACGATGCCGGTCAGGTGCGCGCTTTCGCCGTTGGCCAGTCGCGTGATGCGCGTGTCGCCATGGCTGGAGCCTCGATCGTGCGGCGGAACGAATCGATCGATGCCGAGCACCTTCGCACCGCGGCGCGCGAGCTGATACAGCGCCGCGCTGCCGTAAGCGCCGAGGCCGAGAACGATGGCGTCGTAACGCACTTCAGGCCGCAGTTCGCACCGCCGGCCGTCGCAGGTCGGGCGCCAGGCCTTCGCCCATCAGATCGATGAAGTTGTCGCAGAAGAAGCGCTCCACCGCGCGCGGCGGCGTATGCGCGAGGCTGTCGTTGAAGCGCTTCAAGGGATTGCGGCCGCCTTCGACATGAGGGAAGTCGGAGGAGAACAGGCACACCTCCTCGCCGGAATTGGCGATGATCCAGCCCGCGTCCTCGTGGCAATAGGGCGTAACGCGCACCTGGCGCCGCACGATGTCGGACGGCTTGGCGGAAAGTTTCTGCAGCCGCTCCTCGTTCTTGATGAAGGCCTGCGCGGCGGAATCCATATTGCGCATCCAGCCCGGCAGCCACGACGCGCCGAGCTCGATGGCGCCGAATTTGAGGCGGGGATGACGGTCGAGCACGCCGTCGAAGATCAGCGCCGCAAGCGTCGTCATCACCGAATAGGAGATCGGCATGTAGCTGACCGAGGTGAAGTTCTCCTCGCCGCCGTGAAAGTCCTTCACCCGCGGCAACCCGTTGTTGAAATAGTCCGGATCGAGCTTCTCCTCGCCGCCCACGTGGAACACGATGGGAAGTCCGGCTTCCTGCGCCATCGCCCACAACGGCTCGAACATGATGTGGCTGGGCGAATGCCCCTTGGGGCAGCGCGAGGGGATGAGCAGCGCCTTGAGGCCCAGCGCGATCGCTTCGCGCGCCGTCTCGATCGTGCGCTCGGCATCGATGAGCGGGATATAAGCCGTACCCAAGAACCGCCGGTCGACCGAACAGAAATCCGCCATCATGCGATTGTGCGCCTCGGCGGTCGCATAGGCGAGCGCCGGATTCGTGTCGTCGAGCCCGAAATTTCCCAGGCACCAGGTGGTGAAGATGAGCTGGCTAGAGAAACCCAGCAGATCGAGAGCCCGCGGACGATCCTGTTTGCGGAAGGCGCCGAGCGCCTCGTAGTTCTTGCGCAGCAGGATGTTTTCGTCCGCACCGGCGCGGAATTCGGGATCGTCGTGCTTCGCGTTCGCCCATTGCGGCAGCTTGCCGTCGCGCGGCCAGGCCTTGAGCTTCGGAAGGTCGTCGTACGGCGCGCGGAATTTCGGATCGAGCCAAGCGTCCAGGCAGTCGCTCAACTCCATGAGATGGGAATCGGCATCGTGAACGATGCGGTTCTCGACATAAGGCATGGCGGCGCTCCGGACGGTTCGGCTGCTTGCACTATAACACAGTCTCATCCCCGGCCGAGCGAATGAGGCACTGCGCTCCAATCAAACTCGCTGTCATCCCCGGCCGAGCGCAGCGAGGGGAAGGGGACCCAGGTGCCGCAAGGCACGCGTTGCCGCACAGGAAGTCGAGCATTTGCTTGCGAAATTCGTTCGAGGTCGACACCTGGGTCCCGGCTCTCGCTGCGCTCGGCCGGGATGACAATCGAGAGCTAAAACCCCCAATCGGGTTCGTTGTCCTTCGGGCGTTCGCGGATCCGCAGCTTGCCGATGCGCAGCTCGCCGATTTCGAGCCGGCCGAACGCGGCGCGCCGCACCGCAAGCCTGTTGATCGCCAGGAATCCGATCGCCAACGCGCCGACGGCCAGTGCGCCGAGCGCTAAAGCAACCAATGCGGTGGCGACCTGCGGTCGTTCGGCAGGAGCGAACCTGCGTCGAGGAGCATGCATCGTCATTCCGGCACCGCCTTCCAGAAATAGCGCACGAAGCCGCGTTTCTCGTCGCGGTCCTTGACGCGGAAGCTCATGCGCACTTTGGCGCCGGTGTCGATCTGGCCCTGTTCGACATCGGTGATGTCGGCCATCAGCCGCCCGCCTTCCGCGAAGGTGATCATGCCGTAGTGATTGGGCGGGTCGACGCTGTAGGTGAGAAAATCCGCCGACCACGACAGCACGGTCCCCTGCCGTTCCGAAAATCCGTAGTCGTCCTGGCTGTCGACGGCGCCGCAATTCGGACCGACGCAGACGCGCGTCTTTGGGAACTGCGCGGTGCCGCACACCCGGCACTTACCGCCGACCAGGCCCAGAAGCATGTCGTTCTTGCGATAGAGCACCGACAGGGCGGTGCGCTTGTCGACCTCGGCGCGCATGCCCTTCTCCAGCTCGATCAGCCCGTTGAAGGCGAGGTATTTGAGATAATTGGTCTCTTCCTTGCGCCGTGCCAGCGAACCCGAAACCGCGTTGCGCTTCGGCACATCGGCAATCGCGTCCGTCGCTTCGAACAGCACAACGTCGCAGCCCTGCCCGAATTGCGCGACCAGAATTTTCTCGCCGGGCTTGGCGCTTTCGAGTGCATGCACCAGCATCAGCAGCGCATGCGCCGAGCCGCTGTCGCCCACGCTCGCGGCGAGATTGTCGCGCGTGCGCGCCGGATCGATGCCGCATTGCTTGGCGATGCTCTGGTCGAGCTTCGCGAAGGGGCAAGGCAGAATGAAATGCGCGATGTCGGCGGCCGCGACGCCGGTCTTCTCCAGCGCCGCCATGATCGCGGCGGGCACGATCTTGCCGTAGCCCTCGTCGCGGATCCAACGTTCCTCCCAGCCGTAATCGAATTCCTCGCCTTCGCCGCGGAAGTGATCGACGAAATCCAACGTGCGCGAATGACCGCCCAGATATTTTGCGATCACCTTGTCCGTACCGAAGGTCATTGCCGCCGCCGCATCCCCGAACGACAGTTCTTGCGGCGATGCCGCGCGGGCCTTGCGCCGTTCGCCCGCGACCACCAGCGGCGCGCGCAGGCGGCCGCCGGAAACCCCGTCGAGCGCCAGCGCCAGCGCCGACAGTCCTGCGCGTTGCGACGAGGTCACGTCGGCAGAGGAAATATCCTCGGGCAACTGCAAAGCCGCGGCCACGATGCCCGCGTTTTGCCGGTCCGAGAACGGCATGGAGGTCGAGGCGAAATAGACGGCGTCGATATGGCCGCGCCCGCGCGTAGGATCCGATGCGGGCAGACAATCGCGGCCGGCCTCGACCGCCAACGTGACGGCGTCCTCATCGTAGTTGGCCATGGCGCGTTCGCCCTTGGCGCTGCCGGCCAGTCCGGGCGCGAACCATTTGTTGGCCTCGGCGACCGCCTTTCGCTGCAGCCGGCGGCGCGGCAGATAGGCGCCGTAAGCGGTAATGCCTGTTATCATTTGGGAAACCTCGAAGAGCGAATGCGCGTATCAGCGCCGACACCGGCGCGCGCGTCAATCGTTTAGAGGCCGCATAGACGTTTTCCCGCCCTCATGCCATGAAAGCCGCCATGACGAAGAGCAAACCCGTCCGCAAAGCCGTGTTCCCCGTGGCCGGCATGGGAACCCGCTTCCTGCCCGCGACCAAGGCGGTGCCGAAGGAGATGCTGCCGGTCGTGGACAAGCCGGTGATCCAGTATGCCGTCGAGGAAGCCAAGGAAGCCGGCATCGAACAATTCGTCTTCGTTACCGGCCGCGGCAAATACGTGATCGAGGACCACTTCGACCACGCCTACGAGCTCGAGAGCCTGCTCCACGAGCGCGACAAGACCAAGGAGCTCAACAGCCTGCTCGAAGGGCTGCCGATCACCGGCTCGGTGAGCTTCACCCGCCAGCAGCAGCCGCTGGGCCTCGGCCATGCGGTGTGGTGCGCGCGGCATCTGGTAGGCGACGAGCCCTTCGCTGTTCTGCTGCCGGACGATCTGATGATCGGCCGGCCCGGCGCGCTCAAACAGATGATCGGTGCTTATGAGAAAGTCGGAGGCGGCGTCATCGTCGCGGCCGAGGAAAAGCCCCGCGAGGAAACGAAGCGCTATGGCGTCATCGACCCCGGTGCGCACAAGGGCAACATCACCGAGGTCAGGGCTCTGGTCGAAAAGCCCGAACCCGCAAAAGCGCCGTCGACGCTCTGCATCATCGGCCGCTACATCCTGCAGCCCGAAATCTTCGCCGAACTCGACAAGCGCGAGAAAGGCGCGGGCGGCGAAATCCAACTTACCGACGCGATGGCGAAGCTGATCGGCCGCGCGCCGTTCCATGCCGTGCAGACCAACTGCGCGCGCTACGACTGCGGCGACAAGGTCGGCTTCCTGCATGCCAACATCGCGGTCGGCCTCGCGCGCCCCGACATCGCCCCGGCTCTGAAGCCGCTGCTGAAGGGGATGGGGATCTAGCCTGCCGCGATGGCCGTCCGTTGCGGCCACAGAAAATGGCACGCGGAGGCGCGGAGCACGCGGAGTCGCTTACTTCTCCGCGCCCCCCGCGGCTCCGCGTGAATCTTCCTGTCGCGCGTCCGCTGGCGGGGTCGGTCTGGGGATGACGCAATCGGCAACAATAAGTGTGGCCCGCCGCGTTGTCGCGCGCTGCCTGGACCACTAAAACCCCAATTCCCTCAAGCGTTTGGAGCGTCCATGCCCGAGCCTATCGCCCTGATCGACCTTCAGGCCCAGCGCAAGAGGCTGGGAGCGCCGCTCGAGCGCGCGATCCTCGACGCAGTGCAGGCCGGGCAATGGGTGATGGGGCCGCAGGTCGGCGAGCTGGAGAAGCGGCTGGCGGAATTCGCCGGCGTCAAGCACGCCATCGCCTGCGCCAACGGCACAGATGCGCTGATGATCGTCTTGCGCGCCTGGGACATCGGGCCCGGGGATGCGGTGTTCGTGCCGGCCTTCACCTTCGCCGCGTCCGCGGAAGTGGTGGCGCTGGTGGGCGCGACGCCGGTGTTCGTCGACGTGCTCGAGGACACTTACAACATGGACCCGGCGAGCCTCGAAGCTGCGATCGCGATGGTCAGGCGCGAGGGCAAGCTCAAGCCCAAAGTGGTCATGCCGGTTGACCTGTTCGGGCAGGCGGCGGACTATCGCGCGCTGGAACCGCTTGTCGCGCGCGAAGGACTCAAGCTGTTCTGCGATGCGGCGCAAGGCTTCGGCGCCCTGCTGGACGGGCGACGCGCGGGCGGAATCGGCGACGCGTCCGCGACCAGCTTCTTCCCCGCCAAGCCTCTCGGCTGCTATGGCGACGGCGGCGCGACCTTCACCAACGACGACGAACTCAACGAGCTGCTGCGTTCCATCCGCGTCCACGGCCAGGGCCGCGACAAATACGAGAACGTGCGCATCGGGGTGAATTCGCGCCTCGACACCATCCAGGCCGCGGTGCTGATCGAGAAGCTGAAGATCTTCGAGGAGGAGATCGAACTGCGCCAGTCCGTCGCCAGGCGCTACGACGAAGCCTTCCGCGCCTCCAACCGGATTTCGGTGCCGCGCGTGATCGAGGGCGCCGTATCGACTTGGGCGCAGTACACCATCCAGGTGCCCGAACGCGACAAGCTCCAGTCCGCCCTCAAGGCCAAGGGCATCCCCAGCGCAATCTACTATCCCATCCCGCTGTCGTTGCAGAAGGGCTATCGACACTATCCCTCGGCGCCCACGCCGGTCAGCGAGCGGATCAGCGAGACCGTGCTCAGCCTGCCGATGCATCCTTATCTCGACGCCGCCACGCAGGATCGGATCATCGAGGCGGTGCTGGAAGCGGTGTAAGCGGCCGCGTTCGCTATTTCAGTTCGAATACCGCGCCGCCATCGCTGTCGCCGCCGTTGAGCGTGCCATAGAGCCGGTTGTGCAAGCCCATGACGACACCTTCGGGATTGCGGTCAGGCCCCCGATTGAAATTCCAGATCTGCTGAGCCGACCAGCTCCCGCCCGACGATGTGAGCCGGAAAATGCCGCCCGCGTAGTAGTCGACATCGCCTTCGACAGCTCCGATCAACGATCCGTCAGGGCCAAGCGCCAACGAATCCGGCCCATAACCGTGATACGAAATCTGCGCGATGTCGGTGCGCGTCCAATTGCCGTTCGATTGCGACAGCTCGAAGATCAGCCCGCCTCCGGCGGATTGCTGTGCCGTGCCGAAGATCGTTCCATCGCCGGCGATCACGAGATGAGCCGGCGCGTTGCCGTCGTCGCCGCCATTGAACCGCGTGAGAACCGTCTCTGCCCAGGAACCGTGGCCTGCGGGCGCGATCTCGACCACGGCGCCGCTGCCGAAATCGGTGGCGACGAAAAGCGTTTTTCCCGCCGCGACGATCGATGACGGCTCTCCGCCGGTGGTTTTGCCGGAGAAACTGAACAAGGTTTTCTCGGTCCAGCTGCCGCTGCCCGCCGGCGGCGGCATGAGCCGGAAGACGCTGCCGCACCCCTCCTGGCCGCAGCCATTCACGCCGCCCGATGCGATGCCGTAGAGCGCCTTGCCCGACCAGACAAGCGGCGCGATGACGTCGAGAAGATTTCCGTCGCTGCCGTTCGTGAAGTTGTAGATGACATTGTAGGACCAGCTCTCATTCGCCGGTACGAGCTGGAAGACCTTCCCGAAGCTGCCTGCCGCGGGATAGCCGAACAGCGATCCATGCGGTCCCAGCGTCACCGGGGCTTCCGGGAACCAGCCGTCGCCCTGGTTCTGAAAATCATAGAGCACATCGAGCGTCCAGGGCTGTCCCTGCGTCCCCGGGCGCTTGAGAGAGTAGATCGTTCCGCATCCTGCGCCGCCGTCACAGGGACCGTTGCCCCCGCCGGAGTTGGTGCCGAAGAGCGTGCCGTGCTTGTCGGCGACGACACCGGACCACGGGCCGTAGCCGCTCGCCTGGTCGAAATCCAGGAGATCGATGGCCCTTGTATGCGCCGCCGCTGTGTTTGCCGCGGCCACCAGCGCGCCTGCGAGCGCGCACACAGCGTATTTCACGATTCACCTACGCGCAGAGCCGATTAATCATACGGCATCTCATGGGATGACGCACGCGCTGAGGCCGTGTAACCGCTGTTGTGGGCGATCCGGAACGCTGGGAACGAGGCCGGCCGCACCGGTTTCCGTGGGCCGCCGGAACTCCTGATTTCCCAAGCCCGCATTTGTTCTTGGCTGTAGGCGGCGAAAATAGGCTAAACCTGCTGGCAAACGGGTGGGACGCGACCTTGGGTTTCGGCAGTTTCAATGCGGTTGAGTTCGGCGGCGTGATCGCCGCCCTCCTGCTCGCGCTTGCGATCCTGTCGGCGGCCAAACCGCTCGGGCGCCTGCTGCATGTGGTCGACGTCCCCGACAATCGGCGCAAGACCCACGAGCGGCCCACCCCGCTGGTGGGCGGGCTTGCGATGGTCGTGCCGCTGCTGCTGTGGACCGCTGCAAGCATGATATGGCCCGCCTTGGCGCAGAACGCGCGAATCCCGCTGGCGATGCTGCTATGCGGAACGAGTGCGTCCGCGGTCGGATTTGTCGACGATGTGCGGCCCTATTCGGCAAGGTTGCGGCTGGTGCTGCTTCTGCTGATCAGCGCGGCAGCGCTGTTTCTCAGCCCGGTTCTGCTGCCGGCGCAATTCCATTGGGGCCATCTCGCGACGACGCATGTTTCGCCATGGCTCGCCTATCTCCTCGTGCCGATCGGCATGACGGGCTTCATCAATTCCGTGAACATGGCCGACGGACAGAACGGCTGCGTCGCCGGCATGTTCGTTATCTGGTCGAGCTGCGCGATCCTGGCGGCGGGCGAAGGAACGGCGGATCTCGCCGCGATCCTGCTGGCCACGGGTCTGGCGGTCTTGGCCTTCAACCTCGCTGGCAAGGTGTTTCTCGGCGGCGCGGGCGCCTATGGTGTCGCATTCATCTTCGCGCTTCTGATCCTGCGTCTGCACGAGCGGTGGAACGTCAGCGCCGAGACGATCATCGCCTGGCTGTTCGTGCCGGTGGCGGATTGCCTGCGCCTGCTGATCGCGCGGCCGCTGCGCGGGGTTTCGCCGCTGGAGGGCGACCGCGACCATTTCCATCACCGCCTCGAAGACCGGTTCGGCGCGAGTACCGGTCTCGCGATCTATCTCGGCATGGTGGCGGCGGGATCGTACACCGCGACGCTCGCGCCCGCGCTCGCGCCGCTGTGCATCGGCTTCGAAGCGGTCCTGTATGGCGGCCTGATCTGGATGACCCAAGCCCGATCCGCGCATGCGCGTCGCGCAGTTTGATTTCGAGCTTCCGGAAGAACTGATCGCGCTGCGCCCCGCCGAGCCTCGCGACGGCGCGCGCATGCTGGTGGTGCGCGCGGACGGCTCCCTGGAGCATGCACGTGTGTTCGACCTGCCCCGGTTCCTCGAAGCGGGCGACGGCTTGGTGCTCAACGACACCAAAGTCATCCATGCGCGGCTGCGCGGAACGAGGACTGGCCGCGGCGCGACCATGCCCAAGATCGAAGTCACATTGCACAAGCGCACCGGGACGGACGGCTTCCTCGCGTTTGCCAGGCCCGCGCGGAAGCTCGAGGCGGGCGATGCGCTGGAGCTGGGTTCTCTCAAGGCACGCGTCGAAAGCCGCAGTGAAGGCGAAGTGGCGCTGCGTTTCGCCGTCGGCGGAGCGGCGCTGGACGCTGCCATCGCAGCCGAAGGCGAAGTGCCGCTGCCGCCTTACATCGCCGGCAGGCGCAAGGCCGACGCGCGCGACGAAGCCGACTACCAGACCGTGTTCGCGCGCGATCCCGGCTCGGTTGCGGCGCCGACCGCGGGCCTGCACTTCACGCCGGAGCTTCTGGCGGCACTGGCCGCCAAGGGCATCACGCGCGAGACCGTGACGCTTCATGTGGGAGCAGGCACCTTCCTGCCCGTCAGTGCGGAAGATACCGCACAGCACAAGATGCACAGCGAATGGGCGAGCCTGTCCGCCGGGACCGCGGCGCGGCTGCGCGCGGCGAAGCGCATCGTGGCGGTGGGCACCACGTCGCTGCGCACGCTGGAAAGCGCGGCGCGGGACGGCGTGTTGGAAGCCTTCGAAGGCGAAACCGATATCTTCATCACGCCAGGCTATCGCTTCCGCACGGCCGAGGTGCTGCTGACCAATTTCCACCTGCCGCGCTCGACCCTGTTCATGCTGGTCTCGGCCTTCAGCGGCATCGAGACGATGCGGCGCGCCTATGCGCAGGCGATCAAGGAAGGCTATCGCTTCTATTCCTATGGCGACGCCTGCCTGCTATTCCGGCCGCGATGACGACGGTCCCGCTCGAATTCGAAGCCAACGACGGCGCCGCGCGCAGCGGCGTGCTCAAGACGCCGCGCGGCGACATCCGCACGCCCGCGTTCATGCCGCTGGGCACCGCGGGCAGCGTCAAGGCGATGCTGCCGCAGTCGGTTCGCGAGACCGGCGCCGATATTATTCTCGGCAACAGCTATCACCTGATGCTGCGGCCCGGCGCGGAGCGCGTGGCGCGGCTCGGCGGCTTGCACAAATTCATGGGTTGGGAGCGGCCGATCCTCACCGACTCCGGGGGCTTCCAGGTGATGTCGCTGACCAAGCTGCGCAAGCTGGACGAAGACGGCGTGCGCTTCCGCTCGCATATCGACGGCTCGGAGCATTTCCTTTCGCCGGAGCGCGCGATGGAAATTCAGCGCCTGCTCGGTTCCGACATCCAGATGGTGCTGGACGAATGTCCGCCGTTTCCGGCGACGCGCGCGGATATGGAGGAATCGGTGGCGCTCACTGCGCGCTGGGCCCGGCGCTCGAAGGCCGCGTTCGGCGAACAGATGGGCCGCGCCTGCTTCGGCATCGTGCAGGGCGGCGTGTTCGACGATCTGCGGGCGCGCTCGGCGCAGGAGCTTAAGGACATGGGCTTCGACGGCTATGCCGTCGGCGGGCTTGCGGTCGGCGAACCGCAAGCGGCGATGTTCGAAACTCTCGAGGCGACCGTGCCGCTGCTGCCGCAGAACAAGCCGCGCTACCTAATGGGCGTGGGAAAGCCCGACGACATTGCCGGCGCCGTGCTGCGCGGCATCGACATGTTCGATTGCGTGCTGCCGACGCGCTCGGGCCGCAACGGCCAGGCGTTCACGCGCTCAGGGCCGCTCAATCTGCGCAACGCCCGCCATGCCGAGGACCCCGCGCCGCTGGACGAGGCCTGCCGCTGCCCCGCCTGCCGCGCCTTCAGCCGCGCCTATCTGCATCACGTGGTGAAGGCGGGCGAGATCATCGCCGCGATGCTGCTCACCTGGCACAATCTCACCTATTACCAGGACCTGATGGCGGAGCTGCGCGCGGCGATCGCCGAGCGCCGCCTCGAATCGTGCGTGTCCAAAGTGGCCGCCGTCTATAGCCGCCGCGCAGCGGACGAGGATCGCTAAAGCGCGCGCACGCCGAACGAAAAGGACATGGTCTGCAGCTGCATGCGCGCCATTCTGCGCAGCGACTGCACCAGCGGCCCCGATACGCCTTCGAGCGCATCGAGCAGGCGCAGGAAATGCATCTGGTTGACCTGCTGGATCCTGTCGAACGCCTCCTCGAAGCCCTCCATTCCCGCCTCGCGCATCAGCGCATAGAAGATGCCTTTGCAGAGCCTGGGATACTGCCTGTTGCCGTTCATCAGATAGTCGAGCTCCAGGACGTCGTCCGACTGCTCCATCCGGGGCACCCACAGGCGGCCGGATGATTTGAGGTCGTCGAGTTCGCGGCCGATGCGTATTTTGCGGTCGCCGACATTGCCGGAGAGCACGATGCTCATCGCTTGCGGCTGCTCGGCCGCGAAGCCCCAGGCCTGGAACAGGCCGTAACTGTCGGCGTCCGAATAGCGCACCAGCACTTCGTCATCGGCGCGGCCCTGGATCGTGATGCCGTCCTCCATTTCGAAGCGCAGCGTGTGCCCGTGGTTGGCGAGATCGAGAACCGGCATCAGCACGGAACGCCCGTGATAGGAGAAATGGCGCGAATTCAGCAGCTGGCGGAAGACTTCGGCCTCGGTATGGGGCCGAAACCACGAACCGCAGTGGAATTCCTCGGCCAGAGCGGTGCGTAACGATTGCGGCAGTTTGGCCGCCTCTTCGAAGATGCGCTCGACTTCCTCCCGCCCATGGGCGCCCCAGGAGAATCGTGCATGGTATTCTTCGAGGAACTGGCGCTCGCGGCCGCCCAGCGGCGCGTCCGGCGCGGCGGCGAGCTTTGCGTTTTCGAGAACGGCCTTGCCGCTGTCGAGGAGCAGGCTTTCCGGAACGTGCAGGCGCACCGGTTGGGCCGGGTCGACCGCAAACAACCCGCGGCCCAAAGCGCCTTCGCCCAGCCGCACATTGTCCGCGATGCCCCCCAACGCCCGGAACTCGACCAGCATCTGCTGAAAGTCGCGGTCGTCCTGCATCGGTTGCTATCATAGCGAGGAGCCGCGCCGACCTCCACCCTGCGCAGAACGGGAAGCGTTTGCGGAATTGACCTTCGTGCACCCCTTCCCTATGGTCCCGCGCCCTTGTGGGCCCGTAGCTCAGTGGTAGAGCATTTGACTTTTAATCAAAGGGTCGATGGTTCGATCCCATCCGGGCTCACCAGCATTTAGATCGCTTCTCAGGGCCCGCATGACCCAGCAAACCTTCGTCACCCATCTCGAGTGTTCCGCGACTGGCGAACACTACGAGCCCGACAGGATTTACAACCTCTCGCGCGCAGGCAAGCCGCTGCTCGTGCGCTACGACCTCGACGGCGTGAAGCGCGCGATGACCAAGGATGCGCTCGCGGCGCGGCCGCCGGAGCTGTGGCGCTATCGCGAGCTGCTGCCGATGCGCCGCGACGACAGCATCGTCAGCCTGGGCGAGGCGATGACGCCTCTGGTGCGGCTCGAGCGCGAACAGGGCGAGGTGCTGGTCAAGGACGAAGGCCGGCTTCCCACCGGCTCGTTCAAGGCGCGCGGCATCGTGCTTGCCGTTTCGATGGCGAAGGAGCTTGGCGTGAGGCGCGTCGCCATGCCGACCAACGGCAATGCGGGCGCGGCACTTGCCGCCTATGCCAGCCGCGCCGGCATGCAGGCGACGATCTTCTGCCCCGACGATACGCCCGAAGTGAACGTGCGCGAGATCGCGGCGCAGGGCGCGCACGTCTGGCGCGTCAATGGGCTGATCGACGATTGCGGCAAGCTGGTGGGGCGCGGATGCGAAGCGACCGGCTGGTTCGACATGTCGACGCTGAAGGAGCCCTATCGCATCGAAGGCAAGAAGACGATGGGCCTGGAACTCGCCGAACAGCTCGGCTGGGAAGTGCCAGACGTCATTTTCTATCCCACCGGCGGCGGCACGGGCCTGATCGGCATGTGGAAGGCATTCCATGAGCTGGAAGCCATCGGCTTCATCGGAAGCAAACGTCCGCGCATGGTGGCGGTGCAGGCTTCCGGCTGCGCGCCGATGGTGCGCGCCTTCGAGGAAGGCGAGAGCCACGCACGGCGCTGGGAGAATGCGCATACCATCGCCTCGGGCATCCGCGTGCCGGCGGCGATCGGCGATTTCCTGATCCTGGGCGCGGTGCGCGAGAGCGGCGGCTATGCCATCGCCGTCGACGACGATGCGATCGAAGCCAGCCTGCAGGAAGTGGCGACGCGGGAAGGCTTCCTGATGTGCCCGGAATGCGCTGCGACTCATGCGGCCTATCGCAAATCCTTGCGCGAGGGCCGCATCGCGCCGTCCGACCGCGTGGTGCTGTTCAATTGCGCCAGCGGGCTGAAATATCCGCTGCCGCCGGCCGAGAACCGCCTCGACCTCAACGCGGAGATCGATTTCGCGAAGCTGTAGAGCGCTTCCGGAGAGAGGTGGCGCGAACCGTCGCTCGACGACGGCAATTCGGGCTGAGCACACTTACCGGCGTTTGAAGCCCGCGTTGACATTTGCTCTTATTCCGGTTGCATATAGTCAAACGGGATCGGCATGACCGACGAGCATCAAACTTCGCGAAAGGCGAGGACGTCGAAGCGCAAGCACCGAAGGGGTTTGCGCCTGATCGAGTTGTGGGTGCCGGATGTGCGCTCGCCGGAATTTGCGGCCGAAGCGCATCGTCAGTCGCTTGCAATCGCCCAGAGCGAATTCCAAGCTGAAGACCAGGCGTTCATCGATTCCATATCCGAATGGCCGGTTCGATAGCGCCATGAACCGGACCTTTGCCGGGCTGCTCGTCCTCGGCATGCTGCTCGGCATTGCGGCGGGGATTCTCATTCACGAACTGCTCGATCCCACGAGCGCAAAGACGATCACCGACGCGCTCGATCTGGTCACCTTCGTCTTCCTGCGGCTGATCAAGATGATCGTCGCGCCGCTGGTGCTGTCCACCCTGATCGTAGGCATCGCGCATATGGGCGATGCCGCCGCGCTCGGGCGCACAGGCCTGCGCACCATGGCGTGGTTCGTCCTGGCGTCGTTCGTCTCGTGCGCGCTGGGTCTGCTGTTCGTGCACCTGTTCCAGCCCGGCGCGGGATTGGCGCTGCCGCACGCAGGCGCGGAGGCGACGGCGGATTCCGCGCTTACGCTCAAGGAATTCCTCACCCATCTGGTACCGCGCTCGATCTTCGAGGCGATGGCGAACAACGAGATCTTGCAGATCGTCGTCTTCGCGGTGTTCGTGGGTGCCGCCATCGCCGCGCTGGACGATCGCGCGCCGGCCGTTCTCGCGCTCGCCGAGCAGGCCGCCGCGATCATGCTCAAGGTGACGGGCTATGTCATGCTGCTTGCGCCCATCGTGGTGTTCGCGGCGCTGGCATCGGCGATCGCGCAGCAAGGCGCGGGCATCCTTCTGACCTATGCCAGGTTCGTGGGGGGATTTTATGTCGCGCTCGTCGTGCTGTGGGCGCTGCTGTTTTCGGTTGCCTTCCTGATCCTCCGCAACCGCGCGACGGCGATCTTCCGCGCCATCCGCGAGCCGGTGCTGCTGGCCTTCGCCACCGCGAGTTCGGAGGCCGCCTATCCCAAGCTGCTGCAGAATCTCCAGGCCTTCGGACTGAAGAAGCAGATCGTGAATTTCGTGCTGCCGCTCGGCTATTCCTTCAATCTCGACGGCGGCATGATGTATCTGACCTTCGCGGTGGTCTTCATCGCGCAAGCTTACGGCATCGCGCTCAGCCTCGGCCAGGAAGTCGAACTGCTAGGGCTGATGATGGTGATGTCCAAGGGCATGGCCGGCGTGCCGCGCGCTTCGATGGTCGTTCTGATCGCGGCGCTTCCCTATTTCCATCTGCCGCAGGCCGGCATCCTTCTGGTATTCGCCGTCGACCAGCTGCTCGACATGGGCCGCAGCGGCACCAATATCCTCGGCAACTCCATCGCCTGCGTGGTGGTCGATGCGTGGGACGCGCGCGGGCGCAATCCGCACGCTTCGGCAGGCTGACGAAGAGCGCCGCTACGAACTCTTCAAATCCGGCTTGGGCACGATGCGGATTTCGATGCGGCGGTTGCGCGCATTGCTGACGCCGGCGCCGGTCGCCACTTTCAAGCGCTCGCGGCCGAAACCCGAAGCCGTGATGCGCTTGCCCGTGATTCCATCATCGCGCAACGCGGCGGCAACGGCTTCGGCACGCTTCTGTGACGTCTTCAGATTCTCTTCCGCCGTGCCTTGCGTGTCGGTGTAGCCGTTCACTTCGACCCCCGTTCGGTCGTAGTGGCGCAGCGCCGCCGCAAGCGTACCGAGTATCCCGCGCCCCTGATCCGATAGCGCGCCGTGCGCGAACAGCGTGTTGTCCTGGAGATTGACCACGATCGCATCGCCGGGCCGCGCGACCGGCGTGCCGCGCAGATAGCGCCTGAGATCGCTCTCGAGCCCGTCCATGTAGTGTCCGACTCCGGCGCGCGCCAGCGGTCCGGCGGTTCCGCTGTAGTTCGGCTGCGGCGGCGTGGGCTTCACCCACACCGGCGGCGCCTTGGACGGCGGGGGTGGGGGCGCCGGCGCATAGGGCGGCGGCGGAAAAGCGTGGCGCGAATGTGTCTGACAACCGGCCAACAGCGCGGCCGCTGCGAAGACAAAGATGGACCTGGAACGCATGGCGGCACCGTGGCCTTGGGAGGTGTCGAAATCTAGGCAAGACGAAGCCGAGTTGCCAGAGTCGATCCGGCGGTGAATGATCGGCCATTAGCAATTGCGGGAGAAGCTTGCATGAATCTCTTCGACCTGGGCGGCAAGGTCGCGCTCGTCACCGGCTCGACCAAGGGCATCGGCGAGGCCATCGTCCATCGCATGGCCGAGCACGGCGCCAAGGTCGTGGTCTCCAGCCGCAAGGCGGACGCCTGCGAGAAGGTCGCCGCCGACATCAACGCGGCGCGCGGCGCCGAGGTGGCCGCAGCCGTCCCCTGCAACATCAACTACAAGGAACAGCTCGAGCAGCTCGTGCACAAGACGCGCGCCAGATGGGGCCGCATCGACATCCTCGTCTGCAACGCAGCCCTCAATCCCTATTACGGCCCGATGGCGGGCATCCCCGACGACGCCTTCGACAAGATCATGGGCGCCAACATCCGCTCCAACCACTGGCTCTGCCAGATGGTTCTGCCCGAGATGGTGGAGCGCAAGGACGGCGCGATCGTCATCGTCTCGTCGATCGGCGGTTTGCGCGGTTCGCCTGTGCTGGGCGCCTATTGCATTTCCAAGGCGGCGGACATGCAGCTCGCGCGCAACATCGCCGTCGAGTACGGCCCGCACAACATCCGCGCCAACTGCATCGCGCCGGGCCTGATCAAGACCGATTTCGCCCGCGCGCTGTGGGAGAACCCGGAGACCCTGAAGCGCTCGACCGCCGGCGCGCCGCTGCGCCGCATCGGCGAGCCCGACGAGATCGCGGGCGCGGCCGTGTTCCTGGCCTCGAAGGCCGGATCGTTCACGACGGGACAAGTCATCGTCTGCGACGGCGGCGCGACGATATGAGACCGGCGGGCGCCTGCGCCGTGTTTGTCCTGCTCGCCGCAACGGCGCCGGGGCGCGCCGGGCAGGATTGCAACAAGGCGATCGTGCAGTCCGACATCAATCTCTGCATGCAGCACAATTACGAGGACGCCGACGCGGAACTGAACCGTGTTTGGAAGGCGCTGCCGCAAGAGGCGCGCGACAGACTGCGCGAGGACGAGCGGCATTGGATCACTAGCCGCGACATCGCCTGCAAGCGCGCGGCCGCCGAAAGCGAAGGCGGCAGCATCTATCCCACGGAGTTCTACGGCTGCCTGGAAGAGCGCACGCGCAAGCGTATCAAGGAATTGCGCGCGCAAATGCCGTGATCACACCCCCAACACGCTTTCCGCGCTCTTGAACGGCAACTTCTGCGCGTCGGCGACGGCCTGATAGGTCAGCGTGCCCTTGTAGACGTTCAAACCCGCGCGCAGGTGCGCATTGTCCTTCATCGCCTGCTCGGCGCCCTTCTGCGCGAGCTGGATGGTGAAGGGCATGGTCGCGTTGTTGAGCGCGAAGGTCGAGGTGCGCGCGACCGCGCCCGGCATGTTGGCGACCGCGTAGTGCACCACGCCGTCCACGACATAGGTCGGATCGGCATGGGTGGTGGCATGCGAGGTCTCCGCGCAGCCGCCCTGGTCGATGGCGACGTCGACGATGACCGAGCCCTTCTTCATCTGGCTCACCATCTTGCGTGTGATCAGCTTGGGCGCCGCGGCACCCGGCAGCAGCACGCCGCCGATGACCAGGTCCGCGCTGGTGACGTGTTCTTCGACCGCATCGATGGTCGAATAGATCGTGTTCAGCATCGCGCCGAACTGCAGGTCGAGTTCGTTCAGCCGATGCAGCGAGACGTCGAGGATGGTGACATACGCCTCCAGCCCCATCGCCATGCGCGCGGCGTTGGTGCCGACGACGCCGCCGCCGAGCACGACGACCTTCGCGGCCGGCACGCCCGGCACGCCGCCGAGAAGCACGCCGCGTCCGCCTTGCGCCTTCTCGAGCGAATGCGCGCCCGCCTGGATCGACATGCGTCCCGCAACTTCGCTCATGGGCGCGAGCAACGGGAGCCCGCCGCGCGCATCGGTCACGGTTTCATAGGCGATGCACACCGCGCCGGAATCGAGAAGTCCCTTGGTCTGCTCCGGATCGGGCGCGAGGTGGAGATAGGTGAAGAGCGTATGCTTGGGGGTCAGGCGCTTGATCTCGACCGGCTGCGGCTCCTTGACCTTCACGATCATGTCGGCATTGGCGAAGACCTCGTCGGCGCTCTTGAGGATCTTGGCACCGACGCGGGTATAGGCCTCGTCGTGCAGCCCGATACCGTCGCCGGCTTCTGTCTCGACGAAGACCTCATGGCCGCGCGAGGTCAGTTCGCGCACGGCCGCGGGCGTCATGCCGACGCGGTATTCGTGATTCTTGATTTCCTTGGGCACGCCGATGCGCATGGTATCCTCTCAGGCCGACGGAAGCGGGCGGATTAGCGCATTTGCCCTGCCAAAGAAAGGCTGACCCCAAGCAAGAAGATTGCGGGAAGTGCTGCACCGCAATAACAAATCGTCGTGGCGCGCACGGTCTGCGCAGCTGATTTGCACGCGGAGGCGCGGAGATCGCGGAGGCTTTCCTCGATATGCCAGAGCGTGGGCCGCAGCGACCGCCCGCGAACGGTGTTTTCAGCAACGATGCGGGAGAAACAAATCTCCGCGTTCTCCGCGTCTCCGCGTGAGATTTCATTTGTCCCGTGACTAGTGTGACAAGGACATCAGAGGCGTTGAAGCGCCCTGCGCACGCCGTCGACCATGCGGGCGATGTCGCTTTCGCTGGCGATCAGCGCCGGCGCCAGCGCAATGGTGTCGCCGGAGACGCGGATCACCATGTTCTCGTCGGCGAAGCAGCGTTTCATTGCTTCGTAACCGCGCAGGCCGGGTGCCTTTGGATCGGGTTCGATATCGATGCCCGCCGCAAGACCGAGATTGCGGATGTCGACGATCTTCACCTCGCCGCGCAAGCTGTGCACCGCGTCCGCGAATACCGGTTCGAGCGCCCTGGCGCGCGCGAACAGCTCCTCGTCGCGATAGATGTCGAGCGTCGCGAGCGCGGCGGCGCAGGCGAGCGGATGGGCCGTATAGGTGTGGCCATGAAAGAGCTCGATCGCCTGCGCCGGACCGGACATGAAGCCGTCATGGATTTCGCGGCTGACGATCACGCCGCCCATCGGCACCGCGCCGTTGGTGACGCCTTTGGCGAACGTGATCATGTCGGGGGTGACGCCGTAGCGCTCTGCCGCGAAGCCGAAACCGAGCCGCCCGAAGCCGGTGATCACCTCATCGAAGACCAGCAGGATACCATGGCGGTCGCAGGCGGCGCGCAATCGCTTGAGATAGCCTGAGGGCGGCGCGAAGACCCCGGCCGAACCGCTCATCGGCTCGACGATCACCGCGGCGATGGTCTCCGCGCCGTGCCGCGCGACGACGGCGTCGAGCGCATCGGCATAGTCGGCTCCCCGCTCCGGCTCGCCTTTCGTGAAGCGCATTGCGGCGTCGTAGGGCAGCGGCAGGTGATCGTCCGTACCCGGAAGAAGCGGGCCGTAGGGCTTGCGGTTGTTCCCGATGCCGCCGACCGAAATACCGGCGAAAGTCACGCCGTGATAGCCCTTGTCGCGGCCGATCAGGCGGAAGCGCCCGCCCTGACCTTTCTTCTGCCAATAGGCGCGCGCGATCTTGAGCGCGGCGTCGCAGGCTTCCGATCCCGAATTGACGAAGAACACATGAGCGAGCCCCTCCGGCGCAAGCGCGGCGATGCGTTCGGCCAGCGTGAAGGCTTGCGGATGCGCGAACTGAAACGTCGGCGCGAAGTCGAGCGCCTGCGCGGCTTTCGCGATCGCATCGGCGATCCGTTTGCGGCCATGACCGGCGTTGACGCACCAAAGCCCCGAACACGCATCGAGCAGCGCGCGCCCGTCGTCGCTCTTGAAATACATGCCTTCCGCGCCGGCCAGCATGCGCGGCGCGCGCTTGAAATCGCGGTTGGGCGTGAACGGCAGCCAGAAGGCGTTCAGGTCGTTGGGCTTGTCGGGAGGCATGGCGAAGACTCGTTGTCGGCGATTTCGGAACCGGTCCCAACAATAGACGGCACCGCGGGGCTTGTCCCGGAGGCCTATGGCCTCGGGATCTCGACCAATTCTCAAAGTCGAGATTGTGGGTTTGGAACCGCTCGAACTTGAAAACGAAACGGCCCCGGCGATTCCTCGCCGAGGCCGGTTCGTACTCTCTTCACGCAGGCCTAATGGCCGGGGCCGCCCTGGTCGTTGTCGCCATGGCCTTTGCCTTTGCCGTGACCGCTACCCTGGCCACTGCCGCCCTGGCCACTGCCGCCTTGGCCACCGCCGCCTTGGCCGCTGCCGGAACCATGACCGCTGCCCTGGCCGCCACCTGGGCCGCCCATCGTGCCGCCGCCGCCGGAGCCGTGCCCGCCTCCGGAGCCGCCCATCATGCCGCCGCCGCCCATCATGCCGCCGCCGTGATCGCGGTCGCGGTGATCGCGGTCATTGTCGCGGTCGCGTTGGTCGCGATCGCCCTCGCGATGGATCCATTCCGGATGGCTGCGCTCCCAGTTGCGCGCGCGGTCGCGGTCCCATGTGCGGCCCGGACGCCAGTCCCTGCCGCGCCACCAACGGTCGCGGTCGTGACGGAAGCCGTGGCCGAGATAGAAGTCGTAGCCGAGCGCCGGACCGTAACGGTAATCGTTGCGCCACCAGCGCGGATGCGGTCCGCGCCACTGATCGCGGCGCCAAGCGCCGTGGATCCAGTACAGATATTCGCCGCCATAGCGGCGATAGTACACGGGTCCCTGGAACCACATTCCGTCCCAATAGACCGGTCCATAGTACAGCGGCAGATCCCAGTATTCGTCCGGGCAGCCCCAATCGTCGCAATAGCCGCCGCTGTCGTAGTCGAACGCGACTGCGCCCGGCACCGGAATCGGAACGCCGATCGAAATGCCCACATTCACGCCGGCTTGCGCCGGAGCAGCGGCGCATAACGATGCGCCGCACATGACTGCGGCGACCGCCGCGGCCTTCACAACAGATCTCATGCAATCCTCCTTTGACGGATGCTTTGTCGCAGAACTCGCAGAACCAATAATTGATCTAAATCATATACCGGCATTGGCGCCCATTCCCAGCGTCGCCGGCGCGCCCCAAAATAGGAACCGGCGCGGGCGGGGGGCGTCCGCGCCGGTTCCGGCGCCTCAGATTACGCAAGGCGCGCGTGTCTTAGCGGTGCGGACCCCGTCCGCCGCCGCCCATGCGGCCGCTGGGGTGGCCCATGCCGCCGCCATGGAAGCCTTCACGAGGGCCTACGCCGCCGCGGAAGCCAGGATGCGGTCCGAAGCTGCCATGGAATCCCGGGTGCGGACCGAAACCGCCGCGGAATCCGGGATGTCCGGCGAAATGACCGTGGAAGGCGGGATTGAAACCGCGGCCATGGAAGCCGCCCGACCGCCAGCCGGTGCCGACATGCCACCCGCCATGCCACCAGAACTCACGGCGTCCGCCCCACCAGCGCCAGCGCAGCGGCCCGTTGAACCACACGCCGTCGATGAAGACCGGGCCGGTGTAGTAGGCGCCGCAGCCATAGGGGTCGTAGTAGTCGTAGTACGGATCGCAGGCGTAGGCCGGACCGTAATAGTAGGGTCCCGGAACGCCGATGCCGATGCCGACCGAGACGCCGGCGGAAGCCGGTTGGGTGAGGCCGACCGCCGCACCCGCCAGCATCGCCGCGCCGATCGCCAATTTCGTGATCTTTTTCATGTTCTCCGCTCCAAAAGTGGGTCTTCCAGCCCATCCTTGAAGCCGAGTATCCGAAAGTCCGGCTGAACCGGGCATGAACGGAGTTGTTATGTTTGCGTCGTGAGCGGACATCCCGCGCCCGGCCATGACGTCGTGCCTATTCGGTGGAACGCACGGCGCCTACGCCGACCGTCCTCTGGCGTCGACGGACCAGATCGCTTCGAGCGTGTCGCCGCGCACGACGTGATAGACGTCATAGAGATTGACCGTCGGGTCGCAGTGCGGAACCACACAGGCGATGGCATCGCCGCGTTCGAGCTTGCGCGCGGACTCGTCGTAGATCACTCCGCCTTGCTCGTCGCCGAAGAAGAAATAGGCGGCCCCGTCCGGTGCGCCGCGATGGATCACGGGCACGCCGTCATCGGTTGCGAAAGCCTTAAGTCCTGCGTCCGTGGTGACGAGACCCGTCCGGTTGGCGCTGATCACCGTGGTCTGCACGAACAGCGCGGTTTCGAAGGGCGGGCGGCTTCCCGGCTTGGTCCAAACATCATTGTACTGACGATCCATGAAGACATAGGAGCCGACCTGGAGCTCGCTGAGCACCGCTGCATCGGGATCGATGTCGAAGGTCCCGGTCCCGCCGCCCGTGAGGATCGGCGGCGCGATGCCCCTGGCCTTGAGCTCGTCGCGCAGGCCCGCGAGCTCCTTGAGGGCCGTGAGCGAAGCGTCGCGCCGCTCGTTGGGCGACTCCATGTGCTGCACCTGGCCTGCGTAGCATTGCAGGCCGGCGAATTCGAGATGGGCCGACGCCGCGACGCGCTCGACCAGCGGCAGCGCCCGCTCCGGCCGGATGCCGGTCCGCCCCATGCCCGGGTCGATGTCGACGATAATCTTCAACGTCTTGCCGGATTGTCCCGCGGCCGCATCGAGGCGGACGGCAATCTGGGCGTCGTCGCAAACCGCCATCAGATCCCTGATCCTGGCGTTCAGCGCCACGAGCCGCGCGATGCCGCCCTCCGTCACCACCGGCGAGGTGAGCACGATCGACTCGATGCCCGCGTCCGCCAGCGCCTCCGCCTCGCCGAGTTTGGCGCAGCAGATGCCGAGCGCGCCGGCCGCGATCTGGCGCCGCGCGATCTCCGCGCTCTTGTGGGTCTTGGCATGCGGGCGAAGCGCGACGCGGCGGCGGTCCGCATGCGCCGCCATGGCGGCGATGTTGCGCTCCAGCGCCTCGATGTCGATCACGAGCGCGGGTGTCTGCAGTTTCCAGCGTCCGCCCGGAACGCCGATCAGGTTCTCGTTGAGCACGGTCTCGCACCTCCGCGCACAGTGTGCGCAAAGGGGACGCCCGAATCCAGAGCGGATGAGCGCCGCGACGGACTCTCTTACGCCCTTTCGACCCGGCAGGCGAAGCAGCCGCGCTTAGCGTTGTGGACGTGGAGATAAGAGACCGCCTCGTCCGCAAACAGCCGCGCGATGGCATCTTCAACCTCGGCGCCATCGACCACGTCCGCCTCGCGCATGAAGCCCTCGGCATCGTAGGCGCGCAGCGACAGCAGCCGGGTCCGCAACACCGGCGGCACCTGATCCACCGCGTCGAACACGCGGTGTGCCTTCTCCCGCACGAAGATCGGACCCGAGGCGCGGTAGGGCGTATCCGCGGGCTGATGCGCGAATGGCAACAGGATCAGCGTCTCGCCGGGCTCGGCATCCTCGAGCGTCACGCGGCAGGGAAAACCGGGCTTGGAGTCGGCCGTCATCCGCCGCATGCCGCGCTGAGCCAGCGCCGCGTCGTCGAGCGCGAAGAGCGGCGCGAATTGGGACAGGGACAATCCAACGGCACGGAAGTGCATGGCGGGCCTCGTTCGTGATTGCCGCGACCTTGTGCCCGGCCTCGGCCCGACGTTCGACCCGATTCTTGCGGCGATTTGACGGATGCTCTCGATGGCTGCCGGGGCGGCGGTCGTCAAAGAATGGTCCAGGCGTAGCGCGCCGGGTTCAGGTGCTTCTCCGCGATTCTCCGCGGCTGCGCGTGTAAATCCGGATGTCAGGGGCAGGCCGAGCCGACTCCAAGAAGGGCATATCCGGTCGCAGAGGCACGCCCCTTGCGACGACGGAGGGGCACGTCTCAATCCGGAACAGGCCCCATGCTCCGATTTGCCTTGCTCTTCACCGTCCTTTCGACCGTCCCGGCGCTTGCGGCGGGCGCAGATCCGGCCGCCGTCGCGCGCATCCATGCCGGCATCGTCGACTGCGCCGGCTGCAATCTCGCGGGCGCCGACCTGAGCAACACCTGCGTCAAGGGCCGCGATCTGCATGGCGCGGATTTCGACGGTGCCGACGCGCATTTGATGTGCATGTCATACGCGAATTTCTCCGGCGCGAGCTTCCGCGGCACCGATCTGTCGGCCGCCAATCTTGCGCACGCCAAGCTCGACGACGCCGACCTGACCGGCGCACGACTGACCATCACGTCGCTGAAAGGGACCGATCTGTCGCGCACAAGGGGCCTGACCCAGGCGCAGCTCGACGCGGCCTGCGGCGATGCCGAGACCAAGGTTCCGGCCGGCCTCGCCGTCCATCCTTGCAGTTAAGCGTTTCGGTTAGCCTCCGAAAGACGCAGACTTGACCCCGGGCGCGGATGTACCGCCCGGGGATTTATTTGCCGGGAAAATGTGTCGAAATGGATTCGCACGCGCAGGCGCGGTGAAATTCTCATCCTCGCCCTTCCGCACGCTGTCGCTGCGGACTGTCCGGGCGGCCCATTTCCGGAAAAACTGGATCACCCGGATCGCTTGAAGAAGCGCGACCGGGTGATGACGGTTGGAACAAATCGTTGAGACTCCGCGATCTCCGCGCCTCCGCGTGAATCGACTGCTGGACGCTACTCCGCCGCCTGGGGCATCGCCTTGGGCTTCCAGCGCAGCACCGGCTTGCGTGCGGCGGCGGTTTCGTCGAGTCGGCGGCGCGGGGCGAGATGCGGCGCGCCTTCGAAGCGCGCGGTTTCACCGGCCTTGGCTTCCTCCGCCATTGTGCGCAACACATGGATGAAGCGGTCGAGTGAATCCTTGGATTCGGACTCCGTCGGCTCGATCAGCATGGCGCCATGGACGACGAGCGGGAAGTACATCGTCATCGGGTGGTAGCCCTCGTCGATCATCGCCTTGGCGAAGTCGAGGGTAGTGACGCCGGTGCCTTCGAGGAAGCCGTCGTCGAACAGCGCCTCGTGCATGCAGGGCCCTTCGCCAAACGGCGCGCTCATTACGTCCTTGAGCGAGGCAAGGATGTAATTCGCCGACAGCACCGCGTCCTCGCTCGCTTGGCGGATGCCGTCGCGGCCGTGGCTGAGCATATAGGCGAGCGCGCGCGTGAACATGCCCATCTGGCCGTGGAAGGCGCACATGCGGCCGAAGGGCTTGGCTCCGCTTCCGGCCTCGTCGGCGTGTTCGATCATGCGGAACTCGTTGCCGTCATGCATGAGCAGCGGCAAGGGTGCGTAAGGCGCCAGACGCTCCGACAGCACCACCGGCCCCGCGCCCGGCCCGCCACCGCCATGCGGCGTCGAGAACGTCTTGTGCAGATTGATGTGCATCGCGTCGATGCCGAGATCGCCGGGGCGCACCCGTCCGGCGATGGCGTTGAAATTGGCGCCGTCGCAATAGAAATAGGCGCCGGCTTTATGCACCGCGTCCGCCATCTCGATGATGCGTGGCTCAAACAAGCCGCAGGTGTTGGGATTGGTCAGCATGATGGCGCAGACGTCGGGGCCGAGCTTGGCCTCGAGCGCGTCGGCATCGACATGGCCGTCGCCTTTCGCCGGCACCTCGTCGACGGTGAAGCCGGCAAAGGCGGCGGTGGCGGGATTGGTGCCGTGCGCGGATTCCGGCACCAGGATGCGCGGCCGCTTCTCGCCGCGCGCCTCGATGGCGGCGCGGATCGCGAGCAGCCCGCAGAGCTCGCCATGCGCGCCCGCCTTGGGCGACATCGCGACCGCCGGCATGCCGGTCAGCGTCGTGAGCCAGCGCATCAGCTCGGAGATGAGCTGGAAGGCGCCCTGCACGGTCTGTTGCGGCTGGAGCGGATGGACGTCGCCGAAGCCGGGCAGGCGGGCGATCTTCTCGTTGAGGCGCGGGTTGTGCTTCATGGTGCAGGAGCCGAGCGGATAGAGCCCGCTGTCGATGGCGTAGTTCATGCGCGACAGGCGCACGTAGTGGCGCACGACTTCGGGTTCGGAGAGTCCGGGCAGGCCGATGGGGCCATTGCGGCGCTGGCCGCCCAGGCGCTCTTCGCTCATCTGCACGTCCGGCACGTCGACGCCGGTCATGCCGTCGCGGCCGAGTTCGAAGATCAGCCCTTCTTCGTGATCGAGTCCGCGGTCGCCGGAGATAGTCGGCGGCGCACTGTCCGTATGCCCCTCGATGGAGGTGGTGCGGCCCTGGCGGTTCATGGTCATGAGAGCACCTCCGCGAGCGCTTTGGCGAAGGCTTCGCAGTCCTCGTCGGTATTGGTTTCCGTGGCGGCGACGATGAGCAGGTCGCGCGCCTGTTTCTCGTGCGGGAGAAGCCGCGAGGCCGGAACGCCGGCGATGATGCCCTTGTCCGCCAGCGTATCGACGACGTGCCGCGCCGGCTTGGAAAGCCGGATGGCGAATTCGTTGAAGAAACTGTTCGTCAACAGCGTTACGCCGTTCACCTTGCTCAGCCGCGTGGCCAACGCTGATGCGCGCGCGTGGTTGAGCCGTGCCAACCGCGTGAGACCTTCTTCGCCGAGCAGCGAAAGATGGATGGTGAAAGCGAGGCAACAGAGCCCGGAGTTGGTGCAGATGTTGCTGGTCGCCTTGTCGCGGCGGATGTGCTGTTCGCGAGTCGACAGCGTGAGCACGAAGCCGCGGCGGCCTTCGGCGTCGACTGTCTCGCCGCTGAGACGCCCGGGCATCTGGCGCACGAACTTCTCGCGCGTCGCAAACAAGCCGACATAGGGTCCGCCGAAGTTCAGGCCGTTGCCGATGGATTGTCCTTCGGCCGCGACGATGTCGGCGCCCTGCGCACCGGGAGACTCCAGCAGGCCGAGCGACATGACTTCGGTGACGACGGCGATCAGAAGCGCGCCCTTGGCATGCGCGGCCGCGGCGATGGGCTTGAGATCGCGGATCAGGCCGAAGACGTCGGGGCTTTGCACCACGACGCAGGCCGTGTCGCCGTCGATCATTTCGGCGATGTCTTCCGCGCTGCCCGGCGTCACCGGCGCGCGAACCACCTGGCCGGAGAGATTGGCGACGGTCTCGACCGTCTCGGCATAGTGCGGATGCAAGCCGCCGGAAAGTATCGCCTTCGATCGACGCGTGACGCGCTGCGCCATCAGCACGGCTTCGGCCGTCGCGGTCGAGCCGTCATAGAGCGAGGCGTTGGCGACCTCCATGCCGGTGAGCAGCGCGACCTGGGTCTGGAATTCGAAAAGGTACTGCAACGTCCCCTGCGCGATCTCGGGCTGGTAGGGCGTGTAGGAGGTGAGGAATTCGGAGCGCTGAATCAGATGATCGACCGCGGCCGGGACGTGGTGACGATAGGCGCCCGCGCCGCAGAAGAACGGCACGCTGCCGGCGGGCACGTCGCGCGCCGCCATGCGCGAGAGCATACGCTCGACCTCGAGTTCGCCCTTGGTGTCGGGAAGGTCGAAGGCCGAGAGCGGCACGACGGCGGATTTGGGCACGTCGCGGAACAGCGCGTCGATGTCCTTGGCGCCGATCTTCGCCAGCATCGCGGCGCGGTCTTCGGAGGTCAGTGGGTGGTAGCGCATGTCCCGTTTCCCTTTTCGTCATGGCCGGGCCTGACCCGGCCATCCAGCTTTTCCTGCTCGCAATTGCTCGCGCTGGATGGCCGCCTCGAGGGCGGCCATGACGAGCCAATTAAAGCCCCTTCACAAACTCGTCGTACTGAGCGCGCGTCATCAGCTTGGCGACTTCGCCGGCATCGGAGAGCCGGACCTTGAAGAACCAGCCGTCGCCTTCGGGATCGGCGTTCACCTTCGCGGGATCTTCGGTCAGACCGGCATTGGCGGCGGTCACTTCGCCGCTCACCGGCGCATAGACTTCGCTTGCCGCCTTGACGCTTTCGACCACCGCCGCTTCGCCGCCGGCGCCGACCTGGCGTCCGGCCTCTGGAAGCTCGACGAACACGACGTCACCCAGTTGCTCGGCGGCATACTTGGTGATGCCGACCGTCGCTTCGCCGCCGTCGACGCGGACCCATTCGTGTTCCTTCGTATAACGGACTTCGCTCATGTCATTCCCCTGGCTAAACTGCTCTGCGATAGCGATGCGGCACGAAAGGCATCGGCGACACGCGCGCCGGCAAGATCTTGCCGCGCACCGTCAGGCCGATTTCCGAGCCGTCGCCGGCGAATTCGCTCTCGACGTAACCCATCGCGACCGGCGCGTTCAGGCTGGGCCCGAAGCCGCCTGAAGTGATCTCGCCGATCTTGCGGCCCGACGCGTCGACGATGTCGGTGTGTTCGCGCGCCGGCGCCCGTCCGGTGGGCAGGATGCCGACGCGCTTCTTCTTCGTGCCGTTGAAGATCTGATCCATGATCTTCTCCGCGGCCGGAAAGTCCTTGTCCATCTTGCGGCGCTTTGCGATCGACCAGACGAGATTGGCCTCGACCGGCGTCACCGTCTCGTCGATGTCGTGGCCATAGAGGCAGAGCCCGGCCTCGAGCCGCAAGGAATCGCGCGCGCCCAATCCGATGGGCAGCACTTCGGACTGCTTGAGCAAGGCGCGGGCGACATTTTCGCCATCCTTGCCTTCGATGGAGATTTCGAAACCGTCCTCGCCGGTGTAGCCCGAGCGGCTGACGATGGCGGGGCAGCCGGCGACCGTCGCGCGCACGACCTTCATGAAGGTAAGCTTGTCGATGCCTGGCGACAGACGCTCCAGCACCGCCCCGGCCATCGGACCCTGCAGCGCAAGCAGCGCGCGGTCGAAGCGCGTCGTGACCGTGGCGGCGCCGTCGAGCTTTTCGGCGATGTAGGCGTAGTCGCCTTCCTTGGTGCCGGCATTGACGACGAGATACATGTCGGCTTCGTCCGCCAGCTTGGTGAACATGAAGTCGTCCTTGATCGTGCCGGAGTCGTTGAGCAGCAGGCCGTAGCGCTGCATGCCGGGCTTGAGGCCGATGACGTCGGCGGGCGTGACGCGTTCGAGCGCCTTCGCGGGATCCTTTCCCGCCAGGAACGCCTGGCCCATATGCGAGACGTCGAACAGGCCGGCCTTTTCGCGCGTGTGGAGATGCTCTTTGAGGATGCCGGTCGGATACTGCACCGGCATGTCGTAGCCCGCGAACGGCACCATCTTGGCGCCGAGCTCCACATGCAGCGCGTGAAGCGGCGTCTTGCGCAGGTCGGCGGTGTCAGACATCGGCGGTCCCAACAAAGGTTGTTATCGGCGCGAACCGCGACATCGCGGATCCCGCGCCCCTCTGTCATCGGACCTGAGAGATTTCCCCCGAACCTGGCGATGCAAGCCGAGCCGGGATTACCCCTTCGGTGGAGACTGCACGTGCAGACCCGCTTTCCAGAAGTTCATCTCCTTCGCGGTCCTTTTGCCTGAGAGTTTCCGGGGCGGTTGCTCCTTCGGCGCCTGTTTCCAGGTCTCTCCCGCGAGGGATCGAGTGTATGGCCGGACCAGAGCGCCTCCCGGCGGTAAAGCCCGTCGCGCAGCATCATAGGGAGGCGATTTGGGGAGTCAAACGCGCCACAATTCCTACTCCACTCGAGAGGGAGGCGCTATTGAAACGGTCGCAGAAGCGCTACATCCGCTCCGGTACTTCGATGCCCAGGATATCGAGCACCTTGGTCAAGATCTCGAGCGTGCGCTCGCACAGGCCCAGCCGCGCAGCGCGCAGCTGTACGTCCGCCTCGGATAGAATGTGGTGTTCGGCATAGAACCGGCTGAACTTCTGCGCCAACTCGAAGGCGTATTCGCACAGAATATTGGGCGCGCGGTTGTCTTCGGCCGCCATCATCTTCTCCGGCAGCGCGAGGAGATGAAGAACGAGCGTGCGTTCCTCGTCGGAACGGATTAACGGCTTCGCTGACGTAAAGCCTTCGTCCCGCGCCTTGCGCAGGATCGACTGGATGCGCACGGCGGCATATTGCAAATAGGGTCCGGTCTTGCCTTCGAACTTCGAAAACCGCTCGAGATCGAAGACGTAGTCGGTGAGGCGAAAGTTCGACAGGTCCGCGAATTTGAGCGTCGCGATGCCGACCTTGCGGGCGATGTCGGCACGCTCGTCGGCCGGATAGTCGGTGCCGATCCCGGCTTCGCTCAGGCGCTTCTCGGCTTCCGCCGTCACCATGGCGATGAGATCGAAAAGCTTCATCACGCCGCCGGCGCGCGTCTTGAACGGTTTGCCGTCGGTGCCGTTCATGGTGCCGAAACCGACATGCTCGAGCGCGGCCTTGCCGGCGAGCCCCGCCTTTTGCGCGGCGCGGAACACCTGCTCGAAATGCATGTGCTGACGCTGGTCCACGACGTAGAGGATCAAATCGGGATTCTGCTCGCGCACGCGCTCGACGATGGTGGCAAGATCCGTCGTGCCATAGGGAACGCTGCCGTCGGCCTTGACCAGCACGAGGCGCGGGACCTCGTTCTTGTCGTCCGGCCTGTCGACTCGAATGACGCGTGCGCCGTCCTCCTCTTGCGTCAGACCGCGCGCCTTCAGCTCCGCGATCATGGGATCGACCAGAGCATCGACGCTGGCCTCCCCTTTCCAGAGATCGAAATGAACGCCGAGGCTTCCATATTCGCGGTCGAGACCCACCTTCGACACGCGGAAGAAATGCTCCCATAGGGCACGATAGCCGGGCCTGCCGGATTGCAGTTCGGCCGTCGCCTGCCGCGCTTCCGCGAGCCGGCTCTCGTCGGCCTTACAGGCGGCCGAGGCGGCCGGATAGATTTCCTCCAGATCGTCCATGGTCACCGGCGATTCGTCCGGGTACGGACCGTTGTACGCGGGATCGAAATAGATCGGCGCGATGCCGCGATGCCCGATCTCGCTGATGAGCTGGCCCATCTGCAGGCCCCAGTCGCCAAGATGCACGTCGCTCGTCACCTGCCAGCCGTTGGCGCGGAACAGCCGCTGCAGGGAATCGCCGATGATGGCGGAACGCAAATGGCCGACATGCATCGGCTTGGCGATATTGGCGCCGCCGAAATCGATGACCATCGAGCGGCCGTTCGGGGCTGCCGCGGCACTGCCGCCAGCCGCTGCGCGTTCCTCCAGCGTCTGGTCCGTCAGCGTAAGATTGATGAAGCCGGGACCCGCGATCTCGACTTTGGAGAAGGCCGGATGCGTCTTGAGGCGCGCGGCAACCTTCTCGGCCACCGCGCGAGGGTTGGTCTTGGCCTGCTTCGCCGCCGCAAGCGCGCCGTTGCATTGGAACTGCGCCAGATCGGGCCGGTCCGACAGCTGCACGCGGCCGAGCGCCTCCGGCAGGCCCTCGGCGGCGAACGCGGCGCCGGCGATGGCTCCCAGCTCCTGCGTCAGCGGCGTCATGGCGAATAGCGGTTTGTCTTGTTGTTGTAATCGAGTTGCGCGCGCGTGAGCTGGAACCCGGCCAGGATCTCGTATTCCCCGATCTTGTTGCCGCGCGCGATGTGGATCACCGTGGAGTCGATGGTGGTTTCAAGGTCCGTGGTTACCTGTCCCGGCCCGAAGGCGATCTGAGCGATGAAGATCTTCTTGGCCATGATCCGCTCGCCATGATGGGTGACGGCCAGATAGTAAGGCACATTGTAGGCGGCGGCCTGCGCATTCGGCGCGCGCTTGGCATGAAACGCGATATGCACCGTGGAATCGGTGCTCACCGTCTTCTTGTCGAAGTCGCAACTCGTCTTCACGTTGCTCATCCACACCGTGTAAAGCTCGCCTGACGGGTCCTGCGGCGCGTTCTCTCGGAAGACGGTGAGACTGGAGGTCGGCGCGATCACGAACGCGCTGGGACACAGGCCCTTGGACTTGTCGGTCGTGCAACCTGCGAGACCCGAAACCGCCACGAGCATGCAACCAATCGCCGCGCCCCGCGCGAAAAAACCGCGCCCAGTAACCACCGGCATCGACATTCTTTTGCCTTCCGCTTGACTTTTGCTGTGGCGGGACCGACTTCTCGAATCCGCGCGCGACGACGCCGGACTGTAGCCAGACAGGCTCCGAATGGAAAGCATCGCAGACGCACTCACGCCGCGGCCGCTCACCTTGCTGCTGGCCGACCCGCGCGGATTTTGCGCCGGGGTCGAGCGCGCGATCCGGATCGTGGAGCTGTCGTTGGCGAAATATGGCGCGCCGGTTTATGTGCGCCACGAGATCGTTCACAATCGCTTCGTGGTGGAGCGCCTCGAGCGCATGGGCGCCGTCTTCATCGACGAGCTCGATCAGGTTCCGGAAGGTGGCTGCGTCATCTTTTCCGCCCACGGAGTGCCCAAGCATGTCCCTGCGGAAGCCAGGCGCCGCAAGCTGTTTTATTTGAACGCGACCTGTCCCCTGGTGTCCAAGGTCCATGTCGAGGCCGAGCGCCACCATCAGACAGGCCGCCACGTACTCTTGATCGGACACGCCGGCCACCCGGAAGTGGAAGGTACCTTGGGGCAGCTGCCGGAGGGCACGATCACGCTCATCGAAACTGCGGCCGAAGCGGAAGGTTTTTTGGCCAAGCAGCCGGAGAATCTCGCCTTCATTACGCAGACGACACTTTCCGTCGATGACACGGCAGAGATCGTCGCCATTCTGAAACGGCGGTTTCCCGAGATCGCAGGCCCCCATCGCGAGGATATCTGCTACGCGACGACCAACCGGCAGGAGGCGATGAAAGCGATCGCGCCACGCTCCGACCTCGTGCTGGTGATCGGCGCCCCGAATTCGTCGAACTCCTTGCGCCTGGTCGAGGTGGCGCGCAAAGCGGGCGCGAAAATGGCGGCGCTGATCCAGCACGTCTCCGACATCGACTGGCGCTGGCTCGACCAGGTCTCGACGCTTGGGTTGTCGGCGAGCGCTTCGGCGCCGGAAAATCTCGTCGAAGACGTAATCGCGGCGCTGCGCCAACGCTTCACATTGGCGCTCGAGGAATTGACCGTGCGCCGCGAGGACGTGGCCTTCAACATGCCGCGCGCGCTGCTGGCGTCCTGACATGGCGGTCTATACGGACGTCCCGTTCGAGGAACTCGAGCGGTTCCTGACCCAGTACGACATCGGGGAGCCCACGAGCTTCAAAGGCATCGCCGAGGGGGTCGAGAATTCCAACTATTTTCTGCGGACGGCAAGCGGTGCGTACATTCTCACGCTCTACGAAAAGCGCGTGCGCGCAAAGGATCTGCCGTTCTTCCTCGGGCTGATGGATCATCTGGCGGCGAAACGCATACCCTGCCCGCTTCCGGTCGGGCGCAAGGATGGCGCCTTGTTCGGCAGCGTCTGCGGACGGCCGGCTGCATTGCTCACCTTCCTGAACGGCGTGTCGCTGCGCGAGCCGGAGCCCGTCCATTGTGCGGCCGCGGGCGCGGCATTGGCGGCCATCCACGATGCTGGCGAGGACTTCAAATCGATGCGTCCGAACGCGTTGGGATACGAAGCCTGGAAGACGTTGGGCGTACAGATCGGACCGCGCGCCGACGAGATCGAGCCCGGCCTCACGGCCCTCATCGAACTGGCCATCGATCAGTCGAAGCCGCCGGCATTGCCCGTAGGGCTGATCCATGCCGATCTGTTCCCGGACAATGTGCTGTTCACGGGATCGAAAATATCGGGCGTGATCGACTTCTATTTCGCCTGCACCGATGCATTTGCCTATGACCTCGCCGTGCTGCTCAATGCCTGGTGCTTCGATGGCAAAGGACACTTCGACGTGCGCAGGGGGAAGAGCTTGTTTGCCGGTTATCGAAGGCGCCGCGAACTCGCAAAGGAAGAGATCGACGCGCTGCCGGTGCTGGCGCGCGGCGCGGCGCTGCGCTTCCTGCTGACGCGGCTCTACGACCTTCTGCACCACGATGCGCGCGCGCTGGTGCGGCCGAAGGATCCGCGCGAGTTCGCGAGCCGCCTGCGCTTTCATTTGAAGGTGCGCGACGCCGCGGAGTACGGGCTGTGATCGACATTTTTACCGACGGTGCGTGCTCCGGAAATCCGGGCCCCGGAGGCTGGGCGGCGATCCTGCGCTCGGGCAAGCACGAAAGAGAGATTTCGGGCGCCGAAGCAGCGACCACCAACAATCGCATGGAACTGATGGCGGCGATCCGCGCGCTGCAATCGCTGAAGAAACCGTCCGCCGTGACCATCCACACCGATTCGCGCTACCTGATGGATGGCGCGACGCAATGGCTGAGGCGCTGGAAAGCCAATGGCTGGAAGACATCCGACAAGAAGCCGGTCAAGAACGACGATCTTTGGCGTGCGCTCGAAGATGCCTCGGCGCCGCACCAAGTGCGTTGGCGCTGGGTGAAGGGGCACTCCGATCACGTCGAGAATGGGCGCGCGGATGCTTTGGCGCGCGCCGCGATCGCGACACTCAACGGGTAGGATTGCTGTCGCGGGCGGCGGTGAAGCCGGCAATCTCTGCCGGCATCGCAAGCCAATCATGGCGGCTGCGCTCGAACACGGAACGCATCGGCTTCGGGAAGTGGGGATCGGCAAACGCTCCGACGGCGATGCCCACGCGGCCGGGGTGGTTCTGCGCCGTCCAATACACCGTCGAGCCGCAACGGGGACAGAAATGAAAGGACAGCTTGCGGCCCTCGACAGACCGCTCGTAGACGGTTGACGGACCGCAGAGGGTCACCTGCCCGGCTTCGAAATACGCCCCGATCCCGAACGGAGCGCCCGTGCGACGCTGGCATTCGAGGCAATGGCACAGCGAGACCACCGCAGGCTCGCCTTCGGCGTGAGCCTCAAGCGAGCCGCAGCAGCACGATGCCCGGCGTACGCTCAAAGCTGTTGCAGGACATGCTCGGCGCTCGACACCGAGAATGCGCCGGGTTCCTCGACGTTCAGCGCCTTGACCACGCCATTGTCGACGATCATCGCATAGCGCTTGCTACGCAGCCCCATGCCGAATTTCGACGCGTCCATTTCGAGACCGAGCTGCTTGGTGAAGTCGCCGTTGCCATCGGCAAGCATAATGACCTTGTCGCCGGAGCCCTGCTGTTCGCCCCATGCGCCCATCACGAAAGCGTCGTTGACCGACAGGCAGGCGATGGTATCCACGCCCTTGCCCTTGATCGCTGCGGCATTCTGAATGAAGCCCGGCAGATGCTTCGCGGAACAGGTCGGCGTAAAGGCGCCCGGCAGCGCGAAAACGACGACTTTCTTGCCGTCGAACAACTCGGACGTGGTCACGGGTTTGGGCCCGCCGTCCTTCATCTGCATCAGCGTCGCCTGGGGAATCTTGTCGCCCACCTTGATCGTCATGTCCGCTCCTTAAGCAAGTTTCACGCGGGCGCCTTTTAACCCGGCGTTTCGCCGACCGCAAAGGGATGTTAGAGTTCCAAGAATGGCTTCGAAACAACAAAAACCATCCAACGGAGACGGCTTTCTGCTGGGAAAGCTTCTGGTGGCGCTCCCCGGCATGGCCGATCCGCGTTTCGAGCAGAGCGTGATCTTCATGTGCGCCCATTCCGGCGATGGTGCGATGGGCCTCATCGTCAACAAACCCTTCGAAGGGCTGACGTTTCGCGAGATGGCAGAAAAACTGGACCTGACGATCAGCCCCGACGCATCGCAACCCCCCATCCTGTTCGGCGGTCCGGTCGGCGTCGGTCAAGGCTTCGTGCTGCACAGCGCCGAATACACCAGAAGCGGCGCAACGATGCCCGTGACGTCGGAAATCTCGCTGACGGCCACTTTCGACATATTGCGCTCGATCGCCGAGGGGCGCGGCCCGAAACAGGCGCTCTTCGCGCTCGGCTATGCCGGGTGGGGGCCCGGACAGATCGAAGACGAGCTCACCTCCAACGGTTGGGTGCCATGCGAGGCGAATACGCAGATCGTCTTCGGCACCGACTGCGAGAAAAAATGGAGAAGTGCGTTGGCGACGCTCGGGGCGGACATCTCGGGTCTATCGTCGGAGGCCGGGAGAGCCTGAATTTATCCGGGTACGGCGCTGTCGGTGTTGTAGTGGCGCGCGATGTAGTTCAGCGCATCTGCCAGCGGCAGCGGCGGCGCATAATGGAAGCCCTGGGCAAACTCGCATCCCAGCTCGCGCGCGTGCCGGGCGTCGTCTTCGTTCTCCACGCCTTCGATCACGATCTCGCGCTTGAGTCCATGCGCGAGCGAAACGATGGAGCTCAACACCACGGCACCGTCGGACTGGCCGTCCGTGCCGCCGTGCCGGGAGAGAAAGCAGCGATCGATCTTCACGGTGTCGAACGGCAGTTCCTTGAGCTGGCTAAGACTCGACTGCCCGGTTCCGAAGTCGTCGATGGCGAGGCCGGCGCCGAGCGCGCGCAGCCGCCGCAGACTGGCCTTCAAGTCTGAAACGGCGGCGCCTTCGGTTATCTCCAGCTTCAGGGTGTGAGGCCTGACCGCCGTGGTTTCAAGCAGCTGACGCAGCAACGCCTCGAACGCGGGGTCGAGCAATTGCCGGCGCGAGACATTCACGCTCACGAACAAAGGCGGGTCGAGGGGGAAAAACCGCTGCCATTGCGCCAGAACATGCGTCGCCTGCTCGAGTGCAAGCCGCCCGAGGGTCACGATAAGCCCGGTGCCTTCGGAGTGGGCGATGAATTCCTGCGGCGCGACCAGACCCTTCTGCGGATGGCGCCAGCGCAGCAAGGCTTCGAATCCGGCGAGGGCGTCGTCGGCGAGCCGCATGATAGGCTGGTAAAAGACCTCGATGTGGCCTTGCTGGATCGCTTCGCGGAGTTCGGCCTCCAGTGCCACGGCATCGTCTTGCGGCGCCTCCGCCATGGCACGCACATAGACGCGTGCACAGCCGCCGCCATCGCGCTTTGCCTGTGCCAGCGCCAGCTCGGCGTTGCGAACCAGGTCGGCGGTGTCGCGCGCATCATGACCGACCGTGAGGCCGACGCTGACCGGCGCGAAGATATTGCGTCCCGCCTCGGAATAGGCCGTGCCGCACAATCTGACGATGCTCGCGCCCAGCGCCTGGGCACTCTGCCGCGGGTGCGGCACGAGCAACGCGAAAGAGTCGCCGCCAAAACGAAAAACCCGAGCCTCGCCCGCGAAATGTGTACTGAGCCGCTCGGCGGTTTGGACAAGGATCGAATCTGCGCCCGCATCGGCAAGGCTGGCGTGAATGCTTTTGAAGCGGTCGATGTCGAGCACCGCGAGCATGGTGTCGAGAAACGCGTCGCCGAGTCCCTCGAGCGCGTGGCTCAATCCGGCGCGGTTTTCGAGACCGGTGAGAGGATCGCGCAGCGCATCCGCGAGCTGTGGCGTGCTTTCCGCTTGCTTGCGCGCACCGACATCGGCCACGAGACCCAGACAGCGCTGCGCCGGTTCTTTGCCCATGATGGTGGCGCGCAACTCGAACCAGCGCAATTTGTCGAACACGTCGCGAATTCGAAACTCGATGCGGAATGCCAAACCTTCCTGGCCGCGAAACTGGCTGAACGCCTGTCCGTAGACCGGCTGGTCCTCGGGATGGATGCGTTCCATCCATTCCCGGTGCGGCATGCGTTTGCCGCCGGGCGCGTCGAGCCCCAACAGCGCCGCTGACTCCGCCGACAGCACGATCTCATCGCTCGCGAATTCGAGATCGAAGATGCCTTGATGCGACGCCTCGATGGCGAGGCGCTCCGTTGCATCGGGCGTGGCGCGCCGCCCTCCGGCCAACAGCGTGACGCCCTCGCCGGCGACGACCGCGAGCGCGAGCAGGACCGCGCCTGCTGCCGCGAATCCGCCCGAAATGTCCGGAGCCAATGTGGTGTTCCCGAACAGGCCAAACCGCACCAGAAGGGTCGCGACGGTCACAAGCGCGAAGACGATCGCGCTGGGAGCGAGCGCGCGCGCCGCCTGCGAACCAGCGCGACCACGGCTCACCAGATACGCTGCAAGCAGTCCGGAGCCGAATACGACGACGACGTCCGTCAGATCGGTCGCAAGCGGCACGCCGAGATAGGCGAGCGCGGAAATGACGGCGATGGCTGCAAGCCCAAGACGCAAGCGACGGTTCGTTCCGGGCCACTGCTCTTCGATCGGAACAATGACATTCCCAAGCCAAATGCCCGACACCAGGGCGAGGCCCGAGAAGAACGCGATCAGTCCGTACGGTCCTCCGACATGAGTCGCCAGGCTCGCATCGAACATGCCGGTGCTGGACAGCCGCGCGAGCAGCACGAATGTCAGTGCGACCGCGGCCCAGAGCGGCGCCCTGTGTCCGCTCATCACCGCCAGACCTGCTGCGATGGCGGCCGCAGCGAAGATCAAACCGGCAACGGCGGCAATGAAAATCGCCATCTGCCGGTTGTGCGCGGCCAGCGCAGGCTCGGTCCATGCGAGCAGCGAGGGCGGATCCTGGGCGTTCGCGACTTCAATGGCGAGGCCGATGGTCGAGCCGGCAGGAACATTGATGCGATAGGCCCTGCCGCCATAGGCTTTTGCCGGACCGACGACAGCGCCGGGATCGGGGCTGGCGAGACTGACGATCGCAGGCCGTGTCGCACGCGGGAAAACCGCCAGCGCCATTTCCGCCGGCTGGCCCGCCTCGAGGATGCGGACGACCGGCCGGCTGCCGCTATTCCTGACGTTGAGCGAATACCAACGCGAGGAACGCGGCTGCAGATTGGCCGGCATCTTGTAGGGACCAAGATTGCCCTGCAGCTCGATCACCGCATCGTGCGAGGCGAAATCGACGGCGTGCGCGTCCTTTGCGGATGCGGCGGCACAAGCGCAAAGCAATCCGACAAGCGCGAACGTGGCGAGGACGATGCTCTTCATCACGCTGTGGGAAGCTCCTTTTGCCCGCCCAGGGTCGGGCCGGCGCTAAGCTACTTTGATGTCGTCTGCGAGCAAAGCGAACAGCGCATGGTCGCGCCAGGCACCGTTAATCTGAAGATAGCCTCGCGCAAGGCCCTCCTGACGGAACCCGGCCTTCAGCAGCAGATTCTGCGACGGCTCGTTCGACGGCAGACACGCCGCTTCGATGCGATGAAGACCAAGCGTCGAGAACACGAACGGGAGCAACGAACAGACGGCATCGAACATGTAACCCTGGCGCGCAAAACGTTCGCCGATCCAATAGCCGAGTGCGCAGCACTGCGTCACCCCGCGGCGTACATTGGAGAGCGTGCAGCCGCCCATCAATAGGTCGTCGCTTCTGCGAAACACGAAAAACGCATAGGCCGTATCGGCGCGCGCTTCCTTCTGATAGCGCTTGATGCGCCTGCGAAAGGCGCCTTTGCTCAGTTCATCGCTGGCCCACACGGGCTCCCATGGCGACAGGAATGCACGGCTCTCGCTGCGCACGGCCGACCAGGCCGGATGGTCGGAGACGCGCGGATACCGCAAATAGACTTCGCCGCCTTTGATGATCGGTTGCTGGCCTCCGGGAAAGGTGAGACCGCGCATGAAAGCCATCGGATCGGTCACTCTGCGGCGTGCTTCGCTGCCGCTCCGCCGAAGCGCGCCGCGAAGGCACCATAGTCTTCCAGACGCTCGATCGGGCCCAACGCGGCGATTGCCGGACGCTCTGTCCCCATCAGTCTTTCGCCGATGCGCCGCACGGCCGCAACGTCGACTTCGTCCAGTTTCGAAGTCTGCTCGCGAACGCTGAGCACACGTCCATAAGTGAACAGCTGGCCTGCGATCTGCTCGGCGCGATTGGCGGGACGTTCGAGCCCCATCAGCAGCGCGGATTTGAGCTGCGCGCGGGCGCGCGCCACTTCGGCTTCCGTCGGATGCGTCGCCAGCGCCGCCATTTCGCCTGCCACGACGGGCGCGATTTCGCACGCTTCCTGTTCGCCGGTGCCGGTGTAGATCGTAACCACGCCGCCGTCGGTCGCGGACTGCGCCATGGCGGAGATCGTGTAGCAAAGACCCCGCTTCTCGCGCACTTCCTGGAACAGGCGCGAAGACATGCCGCCGCCGAGCGCGGTGACATAGACCTGCAATGCATAGATATCGGGATCTGTATATCGCAGGCCCGGGAAAGCGAATGTCATATGCGCCTGCTCGAGATCGTCGGCGACGCGCCGTTCGCCGCCGACCCACCTGGCCGGCATCGGCTCCGCGGTCTTGCCTGCCTTCAAAGAGGAAAACTTGTCTTCGGCAAGCCGCACGACAGAGTCGTGATCGACCGCGCCCGACGCGACGACGATCATGCTGCCGGCCCGATAGTTGGCGGCCATGTAGCTTTGCAGATGTTCGCGCGCGAAATTCGCAACCGTGTCGTCCTCGCCGAGGATGGGCCAACCCATGGGCTGATGCGGATAGATGGTTGCCTGGAGATGATCGAAGATGATGTCGTCCGGCGTGTCGCGCGATTGGCCGATCTCCTGCAGCACCACCTGGCGCTCGCGCTCAAGTTCGGTCTGGTCGAAGACCGGAGAGGTGAGAATGTCGGCCAGAATATCGAGGGCCAGCGGCACGTCGGGCCTCAGCACCTGGGCATGAAAAGCCGTCTGTTCGCGGCTGGTATAGGCATTGAGGAAGCCGCCCACCGCTTCGATCTCTTCGGCGATCGCGCGGGCGGAGCGGCGCTCCGTGCCCTTGAACGCCATGTGCTCGAGCATGTGCGATATGCCCATGAGCGGTTGCGTCTCATTGCGCGCGCCGCAGTTCACCCATACGCCCAGGGCCGCGCTTTCGAGTTGCGCCATGGGATCGCTGACAATGGTCAAGCCATTGGAAAGACGGGAGATTTCGACATTCATGCGGGCGGCACTCTAGCCGCGATATAGCCGTATACCAAGTCAAAATCGGGCGCCAAAACGTCGAATTTTTCCTTTGCCGACGCCAGGCCGCTAAGCCTCGGAGGAAGCGGGGGAATCTGCCCTGTCGCTCGGCGGACCGCTTCGGGAAACTTGGCCGGATGCGCCGTGGAAAGGACGACCAAAGGACTATGGGTGGCCGACCTACGCCTGGCCGCCAGTGCCACAGCCGTGTGCGGATCGACCAGCCGCCCCCCCTCCGCATACGCAGCCTTCATCTCTCTCAGCGTTTCTGCGTCGCCTACAGCCACGGCAGCGTAACGTCGTGAAAGCGCTTCTCGAATTGGGCTCGGCAGAACGAGACGCCTGTCGCGTGCGAAGGCAGACATGGCGTCGCGCACGAACCCGCCGTCGCGATCCGAGGCTTCGAACAGGGCACGCTCGAAATTGCTCGCAACTTGAATATCCATCGACGGACTGAGCGTCGGCAGTACGGCGCCTGTCGCATAGATGCCTTCGTTGAGCGCGCGCGCAATGATGTCATTGGCGTTGGTTGCCGCGACAAGCCTGGCGACCGGCAGTCCCATCCGCATCGCAACTTCGCCGGCGAAGATGTCGCCGAAATTCCCCGTTGGGACGACAAAGCTGGCCGGTTCGCCGACAGCGGCAGCGGCCGTGAAATAATAGACCGTCTGCGCGGCGATGCGGACGAAATTGATCGAATTGACCGCGGCGAGGTTCAAGTTCCGCGCCAAGTCTCGATCGGCAAGCAACGCCTTCACGAGTGCCTGCGCATCGTCGAAACTGCCGTAGAGAGCGATGTTGTGGACATTGGCGTGCGGCGACGTCGTCATCTGCCGGCGCTGCACGTCGCTGATCCGGCCGTGCGGATGAAGTACGAAGATTTCGACTTGCGGCACACCGCCGAACGCTGCGATCGCGGCGGAGCCCGTGTCTCCCGACGTGGCGGCGACGATGGTGAGGCGCCTGCCGCCCTGTTTCAGCGCCCGAGAAACCATGCGTCCCAGAAGCTGGAGCGCGATGTCCTTGAAGGCGAGAGTCGGACCATGAAACAGCTCGAGCAGATGCTCGCCGGGTGACAATCCGACGAGCGGCGCAACCCGCGAGTCGTCGAAGCCGGCGTAAGCTGCAGCGATATCTTCGCGCAGCCAGGCGTCGCTCCAGTCGGGCGCGGCGAACCGCCTGAGCACCGCGAACGCGGCATCGGCGTAACTCATTGCCGCGAAGCCGGCGATTTCCGAGGGCTCAAATCGCGGCCAGCGATCCGGCATATACAGTCCGCCATCGGGCGCGAGCCCCGACAGCAGCACGTCGCTGAAGCCAACGGGGGGCGCCTCGCCTCTTGTGCTGACGAATTTCATCGCAACGTAAGTCTACCGCGCGAGACGTGATAAGCGACATAGACCGCGAGCAGCACGGCTGCGAGCCCGAACCAGGTAAGCGCATATTGCAAGTGCTCGTTGCGGAAGGAGACAACCGTCTGCCCGCCCTTCGGCCAGCCGCCGGGATTGGCCATGGCGTCCGCCTCCACCAGGACAGGCGCTGCCAAGCGCAGGCCGTCGGTGGCGGCGATACCTTTCAAGTCGCGCGCATACCAGATGCGATGGGCGCGATCCGGCGGTGGCGTGAAGAACCCCGGCGCGTCCGGCGTGCGCCAGACTCCGATCAGATGCTGCGTTCCCTTCGGTTGCCCGGCGAGCCGCGTTTTCGGAGCGAGCTTTTCCTCGGGAACGATGCCGCGGTCGACCAGTAACGTGCCGTCGCCTTCCACACGAAACGGCGCGATGACGTGATAGACCTGTTCGCCGCCGGGAGCGGTCGCGAAGACGTACGCCTCCTTCGCGTTGTCGAATCGACCGGTGAGGGCGACATGACGGTATTGCGCTGCGCCGCCAAGCGATAGCGCCTTGGCCAACGAGATCGGCGGCTCCGCGAGATGATGGTTCACTTCTGCGATCAGCGCGAGTTTCCATTGCAGGCGTTCGAGCTGCCACACGCCCAACCCCACCAGGATCGCGAACAGCGCAACGCTCGCGAGCGTGAGCCTCCAGAGCGGACGGAAGCGGATCATTGCGGTCCGAGACGCCCCTCGCCCGCCTTGTGTTTGTACTGAAGCACGAGCAAAAGCGCCTTCGCCAGGCGCAGCAGGGCGACCGAAAGAACGATGATCAGCGGCACCCACAGCACCGCATGCACCCAGTAAGGCGGCTGATAGACGACTTCCACCACGAGCGCCGAGACCGTGACGATCGCGCCCACGATCAGGATCACGAACACGGCTGGGCCGTCGCCGGCATCGAAATTCGCGTAGTCGAGCCCGCAGGCGGTGCAGGACTTGGAGACCTGGAGATAACCATCGAACAGCGGCCCCTGCCCGCAGCGCGGACAGCGTCCGAGGAGAGCTGCGCGTGCGACGCTCAACCGGTTACGGCCGAAGCGCCCCAGACATAGATCCAGGTGAACAGGAACAGCCACACCACGTCGACGAAGTGCCAGTACCACGCAGCCGCCTCGAACCCGAAATGCCGCTCGGGCGTAAACTGCCCCGCCATGGCGCGGAACAGGCAGACGATCAGGAAGATCGTGCCCACGATCACGTGGAAGCCGTGGAAGCCCGTGGCCATGAAAAAGGTCGAGCCATAGATCGCCTCGAGATTGCCGGGCGCCGCCAGGCTCATATGCGCCGGATCGCTGAAGGGCGCGAGCGCCAGCCCATTGAAGCCGAAGGTGAACGGCGCATGCGTGTATTCCCAGGCCTGGATGCAGGTGAAGGACAGGCCGAGACAGACCGTGATCAGCAGGCCCTGCACGGCGCCCTTGCGATCACCGTGCAGGATCGCGTGATGCGCCCAAGTCACCGACGTGGCCGAGGTCAACAGGATCAAGGTGTTGAGCAGCGGGAAGTGCCACGGATCGAGCGTCACGATGCCCTGCGGCGGCCACTGACCGATGGAGACGTCGTGCGGGAAAAACGCGGAATTGAAGTAGGCCCAGAACCAGGCGACGAAGAACATCACTTCCGATGCGATGAACAGCACCATGCCGTAGCGAAGGCCGAGCTTGACCACGGGCTTGTGGTCGCCACGCGAGACCGACTCGTCGATCACGTCGCGCCACCAGCCGAAGAAGGTGAAGGCGAGCAGCAGCGCGCCGATCGCGAAGATCCACGGCTGGCCGTTCACCGGCAGGCCGTAGAAATCGTAGCCCTTGTTCATCCAGAACACGGCGCCGAGCAGCATCGTGAACGCCGCGATCGAGCCCACGATCGGCCACGGACTGGGGTCGACGAGGTGATAGTCGTGGTGGACTTCGTCGTGCGCCATGGATCTCAAGCCCCTGTTATGCGCCGCCGCTCAATGGAAGACATGTCCGCCCCATTTCACGATCGACAGAAGAAAAACCAGTATTGCGAGCGCGCCGAGCACGAGACCCAGCGCGATACTGCGGCTGCGCCGGTGGCGGTCGTCGCTGCCGCGATCATCCATCCCCTCACATCCAGGTTCCGAACAGAGGGAGATGGAACAGCCGCTCGGCCACCAACGCGGCGAAAAGCGAGAACAGATAGACGAGCGACACTGCAAACAGGCGCCGCGCCCGCGGCTCGCGCTCGGTGTCGCGCTCGCCGAGAACCAAGAGGCTCTGCGCCAGGAACCACAGGCCCATGATCGCAGCGACGGCGAAATAGAACATTCCGGCGCCGCCGATGAGCGCCGGAAGCAGCGCCAGCGGCGCGACCACGGCCGTGTAGGCGAAGATGCTGCGCCGCGTCGCCGCCTTGCCTTTCACGACCGGAAGCATCGGCACGCCGGCGCGTGCGTAGTCGCCGGAGCGGAACAGCGACAGCGCCCAGAAATGCGGCGGCGTCCACAAGAAGACGATGGCGACGAGAACGAGCGGCAAGACGGAAAGCGAGCCGGTCACCGCGGCCCATCCGATCGCGGGCGGCAACGCGCCAGCCAGTCCGCCGATGACGATGTTCTGCGGCGTGCGGCGCTTCAGCCAAAGCGTATAGATCGCGACGTAGAAGAAGATGGTGAACGCCAGAAGCGCCGCGGCCGCCGGATTGAGGAACAGCCACATCAGCGCCACGGCACCGATGGAAAGCGTGTAGCCGAATCCCAGCGCCTCTGCGCGACCGATCCGGCCCATCGGAATGGGCCTGCCTGCGGTGCGCGCCATCAACCCGTCGATGTCGCTGTCATAGGCCATGTTGAGTGCACCCGACGCGCCGGCCCCGACAGCGATGCACAGAAGCGCGGTGAAGGCCTCCAGCGGATGCAGGTGCCCAGGCGCCAGCACGATCCCCGCAAAGCCCGTGAATACGACAAGCGACATCACGCGCGGCTTCAGGAGCGCGAAAAAGTCGCCCACTGTGGCCGTGGGCCGGGCAATCGAAAGAGCGGCCGCGCCTGGCATCAGGTGATCCTGGGCAGGTCGTTATAAGTGTGGAACGGCGGCGGCGAGGAAAGGGTCCATTCCAGCGTCGTGGCGCCCACGCCCCAGGGGTTGTCTCCGGCACGGCGTCGGGCGATGAAGGCCTCGGCCATCGTCGCCAGGAACACGAGCACGCCGACGCCCGCGATGAAGGCGCCTATCGAGGCCACGTAGTTCCAGCCCGCGAAGGCATCGGGATAGTCGGCGTAGCGCCGCGGCATGCCCTGCAGCCCCAGGAAATGCATCGGGAAGAAGGCGACATTGACGCCGATGAAGGTGATCCAGAAATGCAGCTTGCCCAGGAACTCATTGTACATGTAGCCGGTGATCTTCGGGAACCAGAAGTACCAGCCCGCGAAGATCGCGAACACGGCGCCCAGCGACAGCACATAATGGAAGTGCGCCACCACATAGTAAGTGTCCTGAAGCGAGACGTCGACGCCGGCATTGGCGAGGACGACGCCCGTGACGCCGCCGACCGTGAACAGAAAGACGAAACCGATCGCCCAAAGCATCGGCGTCTTGAATTCGATGGAGCCGCCCCACATCGTCGCGATCCACGAGAACACTTTGATGCCGGTCGGTACCGCGATGACCATGGTGGCGACGACGAAGTAGGCCTTGGTGTCGACGGAGAGGCCCACCGTGTACATGTGGTGCGCCCACACCAGAAAGCCGATGAAGCCGATGGCGACCATCGCATAGGCCATGCCCAGATAGCCGAACACCGGCCGCTTCGAGAACGTCGCAATAACGTGGCTGATCATGCCGAAGCCGGGAAGGATCAGGATGTAGACCTCGGGATGGCCGAAGAACCAGAACAGATGCTGATAGAGGATCGGATCGCCGCCGCCCGCCGCGTTGAAGAAGGCGGTGCCGAAATGGCGGTCGGCGAGCAGCATGGTGATCGCGCCGGCCAGCACCGGCAGCGAGAGCAACAGCAGGAACGCGGTTACCAGGATTGACCAGACGAATAACGGCATCTTGTGCAGCGTCATGCCCGGCGCGCGCATGTTCAGGATGGTGGTGATGAAGTTGATCGCGCCCAGGATCGAGGACGCACCCGCGATGTGCAGCGAAAAGATCGCAAGATCCATCGCCGGCCCGGGAGAGCCTGTGGTCGAAAGCGGCGCATACAGCGTCCAGCCGCCGCCGACGCCGTGCCCGCCGGAATCGCCTTCCACGAACATCGACAGGATGAGGAAGGTGAACGAGAACGGCAGCAGCCAGAAAGAGATGTTGTTCATGCGCGGGAACGCCATGTCCGGCGCACCGATCATCAAGGGTACCAGCCAGTTGCCGAAGCCGCCGATCATCGCCGGCATGATCATGAAGAACACCATGATCAGGCCATGGCCGGTCACGAAGACGTTGTAGGTGTGCGGGCTTTCGAAGAACTGCAGTCCGGGATGCATCAGCTCGTAGCGCATGACCATGGAAAGAAATGCGCCGACGAGGCCTGCGCAGATGGCGAACACCAGGTACATCGTTCCGATGTCCTTGTGGTTCGTCGAATAGACGAAGCGCCGCCAGCCGTGGGGATGGTCGTCGTGGGCGTGGGCGATCTCAGCCATGTCTCAAATCCCTATTTCGACGCCAGTTGCGTCGCCGCGCCCTGATCCAGGGACGCGAACTTCTTCTTTGCCGAGGCGAGCCATGCCTCATAGTCGGTCTGGCTCACGACCTTCACCTCGATCGGCATGAAATCGTGATTGGCGCCGCAAAGTTCCGAGCATTCGCCATAATATGTTCCGACCTGCGTCGCCTTGAACCAGGTGGTATTGATGCGGCCGGGCACGGCATCCATCTTCACGCCCATCTGGGGCATCGCCCAGGAATGGATCACGTCGGCGCCG
>Ga0335083_10000517_pt1 | contig 59056 bp, 51 predicted proteins | sample Lox_Sample_42_FD_206716 | JGI IMG/M metagenome (GOLD analysis project Ga0335083, IMG submission 206716) | Soil microbial communities from Loxahatchee National Wildlife Refuge, Florida, United States - Lox_Sample_4.2 | ecosystem: Environmental > Terrestrial > Soil > Wetlands | place: USA...
TGATCTGGACGACGTTGGCGCGCCGATCGCTCAGCGCGAACAGCGTGAGCGTGTCGCCGTCGGCGATCGCGACGTCCTCGGCCGAGTCCGCGAGCACGCGTCCCAGCGGAACGTCGACCGCGATGCGACCCTGGCCCGGCAGGCTGTCGCGCAACGCGGGCGGGACGATGCGGTCGATCTGCGCACGCGACAGCTCGGCGTCGGGCAGCGGGCCGCCCGCGATCGAGAGCAGCGCACGGAGCTGCTCGCCCGCGCGCAGCTCGAAGAGCGCCGGCCGGCGAACGGGACCGCGCACGTTGACGCGGCGCTCGGCCGCGGGCACGAACACCACGTCGCCGTTTTCGAGCCGCGGCATGCGGTCGGATGCGCCGCCCAGCACGACGTCGTAGAGATCGACCGAGGTCGCGACCTGACCGCCGCGCAGGATGCGCACGTCGCGCAGCGAGCCGTCGCGCGTCGGGCCGCCCGCGGCGTAGAGCGCGTTCATCACGCGCGCGACCGAGCTCATCGTGTAGCAGCCCGGCCGCACGACGTCGCCGAGCAGGAACACCTGGATGCTGCGCAGCCGCCCGAGCGAGACGCTCACGAACGTCGTCGAACGCCTGCCGGCGGGCTTGAGCCCCGAGTAGACCCGTGCGAGCGCGGCGCGCAGGCGCACGCGCGCCTCCTCGAGCGTCAGGCCCTGGACGCTCACCTGACCGACGTCGGGCAGCGCGAGGAGGCCCTCGCGGTCGACGGCGAGCGTGAGCGAGAGCTGGTCGTCACCCCAGAGCGTGAGCGCGATCTCGTCGCCGGGGCCGAGCGGGTAGTCGGGATCGACGGGGCCGTAGGCGAGCGGTTCGAACGTGCTCGGCGACCAGTGGAACATCTCGAACCCGAACGGCTCGGGGGCCGCGTCCGCGGACGCCGGGCGCGCGAGCACGGTCGTGTCGGCGGGCGCGGCCGGCGGCGGAGGCGGCGGCACGGCCACCGGCGCGGTCGCAGCCGCGGGCGGAGCGTTCGTGTGACCGAGCTGCGCGAGCGCCGCGTCGATCGCGGCGTCCGATTCCCCTGCGTCGTGCAGCTTCTGCCGGATCTCGTCGGGCGACATCCCCGAGCCTGCGATCGCGGCGCGCGCCTCGTCGGCCTGCGCCGGAGTGAGACTTCCGGTCTGCGAGCGCGCCTCGCGCCCCGCGAGGGTGAGCAGCATGGCCACGAGCGCGATCGTTCCGATGCAGCCGTTCTGGCGCTTCAAGCAACCCCCCAACGGCGTCCGCATCCGGCGGACGCAAGCAGGAATCACGAGCGATGCCCTCGGTGACGCGCGAGGCACGGCCGGGGGAGCCGGGGCGGCGCAAATCCCGGCGCCGAAAGGCGCGCGACGCCGGGGCTATCGGAAGCGCGCGCTGCGAACTTGAGTGCAAAATGCGAATCTCCCGGATACCCGCCGGTGGAAATGCCCCGACGGCCGCCGCTCCCGGAGGCTCGCGTGCCCCGCACCCGCACCCTGACGCTCCTCTTCGCCGTCAGCGCCGCACTCGTCACCGCGCTCACGGCGGTGCTCGCCTATCAGGGCCTGCGCCTCGCGTTCGTGCGCGAGTTCGATGCGCGCCTGGCGAAGGTCGCGACCATCGCCGCGTCGCAGGTGAGTCCCGAGGACGAGGCCGAGATCCGCAAGCTCGGCGCGGAGAGCGGCGGCTACTTCGCGCTGCAGGCCCAGCTCGACATGCTGCGCGCGGTGACGGGCTTCGAGAACCTCGCGCTCGTCGACCGCACCCGCGCGACGCTCTACGACGTGGAGCTCGGCGAGCAGGGGCTGCTCGAGCCGAGCCCCTACGATTCCCTTGCACACGGGGCGCTCGCGGCCGCGCTCGCGGGGCGCCCGACGTCCGCCTCGTTCCGGCGCGGTGCGAGCGAGTTCCGCGCCGCGTTCGCACCCGTGCGCGAGGGCCGCATCGTGACCGGAGTGCTCGTCGTCGAGGCGCACCCGTCGTGGGCGCCCGAGCTGCAGCAGCTGCGTCGACGTCTCGCGCTCATCGGGCTCGTCAGCGTGGCGGCGATCGCGGTGCTGACCGTCTTCCTGCTCCGCTCGACGACGCGCGAGATGTCGCTCGAGCGGCGGCTCACGCGTTCGGAGAATCTCGCGGCGATGGGACGGCTGACCGCGACGCTCGCGCACGAGATCAAGAATCCGCTCGCCATCATCCGCGGCTCCGCCCGCCGGCTCGGCAAGCTCGAGCCCGAGGCGCAGCGCCTCGCGGACTCCGTGATCGAAGAGGTCGACCGGCTCGTGCGCACGGTGGGCCGCTACCTCCAGTTCGCGCGCGGCGACGGCGGCAGCAGCGAAACCGGCGACCTCGTCGCCGCGACCGTCGCCACGCTCGACCTGCTCGAAGGCGAGTTCCAGGCGCGGCACTGCGCGCTCGTGCGCTCGGGACTCGAAGGCATGGCGGCCGTGCGGCTCGATCCCGAGACGCTCAAGCAGGTCGGCTTGAACCTGGTGCTCAACGCGCTCGAAGTGCTGCCCGAAGGCGGTACGGTGCACGTCGGGCTTTCGCGCCGCGGCGCGCGCGTCGAGCTCTCGGTGCGCGACGACGGCCCCGGCATCCCGGCCGACGTGCTCCCGAGGCTCGGTCAGCCATTCTTCACGACCAAGGCGAAGGGCACGGGGCTCGGCCTGTTCCTCGTGCGCCGGCTGGTCGAGGGCGCCGGCGGCTCGCTCGCGCTCGCGAGCCCGCCCGAGGGCGGCGCCACGGTCACGATCACGCTGCCCGTGGTTGAATCACGCCCGCGCGTGGGCGATAACTCGCGTGGCACGCCGTCCCGGGGGACGTGAGGAGCGATCGCGTGAAGGTTCTGGTCGTCGACGACGAGGTCAAGAACGCCGAGCTGACGGCGGGCGAGCTGCGCGACGCCGGCTTCGAGGCGGCGTACGTGCACGGCGGAGCGGCGGCGCTGCGCAAGCTCGAGGCCGAGCGCTTCGACGCGGTCGTCACCGACCTGCGCATGGCGCCGCCCGACGGCCTCGCGCTGCTCGAGCAGGTGAGGCAGCGCTGGCCCGAGACGCTCGTCGTCGTGATGACGGCCTACGCTGCGCTCGAGACCGCGCGCAAGGCGCTCAAGATGGGCGCGCTGGACTACGTCGAGAAGGAGGGCGATTTCGCCGAGGTGATCGCGCTCGCGCTCAAAGCGGCGGGCGAGAAGCGCGCGCTTCGCGACGAGAACCGCCAGCTCTCCGCGACGGTCGAGTCGCTGCGCAACGTCGCGCTCCCCATCGTGGGCGATGCGCCCGCGACGCGACGCGCCCTCGAGCTCGTGCGCAAGGTCGCGCCGACCGAGGCGACCGTGCTGCTGCGCGGCGAGAGCGGAACGGGCAAGGACCTCTTCGCCCGGACGATCCACGCCCTCAGCCGGCGCGCATCGGGCGCCTGGGTCAAGGTGAACTGCGGCGCGCTCCCCGAGGCGCTGCTCGAGAGCGAGCTCTTCGGCCACGAGCGCGGCGCGTTCACGGGCGCGGTACGCCAGAAGCCGGGACGCTTCGAGGACGCGAACGGCGGCACGATCTTCCTCGACGAGATCGGCGAGGTTCCCCCCTCGCTCCAGGTCAAGCTGCTCCAGGTGATCGAGGAAAAGACGTTCACGCGCGTCGGCGGCAACCAGCCCCTCACGGTCGACGTGCGCATCGTCGCCGCCACGAACCGGCCGCTCGAGGACATGGTGCGCGAGCGCACGTTCCGCGAGGATCTGTTCTTCCGCCTGAACGTGTTCCCGATCGTGCTGCCGCCGCTGCGCGACCGCCCCGGCGACGTGCCGCGGCTCGTCGAGCACTTCCTGCGCCGCCAGGGCGCCCCGCCCGGCAAGCTCGGCGCCGACGCCCTTCAATCGCTCGAGTCGTACACCTTCCCCGGCAACGTGCGCGAGCTCGAGCACACGCTCGAGCGCGCCCTGATCCTCGCGGGGGCCGATCCCGTCGGGCCCGAGCACCTTTCGTTCGCGCGTCCCGAGCAGGTCGGCGCGCGCGCCTGGGTGCCCGAGATTCCCGAGGAGGGACTCTCGCTCGAGGCGCTCGAGCGCGAGCTCATCGTCAAGGCGCTCGAGCGTGCGGGCGGCAACAAGAGCCGTGCGGCGCGGCTGCTCGGGCTCACGCGCCGCACGCTCTACTCGCGGATGGAGAAGCACGGGCTGCGCAGGCCGGGCGAGGGTGCCGACGGTGGAGAGGACGACGGCCCCGAGGACGCGTGAGCCGCGGCGTCTCGCAGCGTCCGTCGACAGAGCCTAGGATGCGACCATGAACGTGCTGCGCGGCTGGCTGCTCGATAACCTGGGCCTCAAGCTCCTCGCCCTGCTGCTCGCGGTGTTCGTCTACATCAACGTCGACACCGACCGGCCCGCGACGATGCTCGTCTCGTTCCCGCTCGATTTCGCCGACCTGCCCGACTCGCTGTCGCTCTCCGGACCAGCCCCCTCGGTCGTGCAGGCCGAGCTGCGCGGCACGGGCAAGCAGCTGATCCTGCTGCGCGTCAAGGAGCCGCGACTTCGCATCCCGATGGGCGGCGTCTCGCCCGGGCACTTCAGCCGCGCGCTCGTCGCGAGCGACCTGCCGCTGCCCGCGGGTGGCGGCATCGCGGTCGAGAACCTGGTCGGGCCGCGCGTCGTCGAGGTGGACGTCGACCGACGCGCGCATCGCGACGTGCCGGTCGCGGTGCGCGTCGAGGGCGCGCCGGCGGCGGGTTTCGCGTGGAACGGCGAGGCGCGGACCGAGCCCGCGATCGTCAGCGTGAGCGGGCCGCGCAAGGCGATCCTCGCGCTCGACTCGCTGCGCCTCTCGCCGGTGCGGATCGACGGAAAGCGCGACAGCGTGCGGGCCCAGGCCGGGCCGGCGGAGCTGCCCGACTGGTGCTCGGCCACACCGCCGGTCGTCCAGGTGAGGCTCGCGCTCGAGCATCACTGAACCGGGCGGGGCCTCGCGCGCCGCGCCGGATGGACGTCACTGCGGGCGCGACATCTCGCGGCGCATGGCGGGACGCTCGAAGTCGCTCGCCGGCTCCGAGGGCGTCTGCTTCGCCTGCTCGAGCGCCAGGCCGAGCCGCTGCCGGGTCGCGGGGTCCGTCGCCGCCGCGATCAATGTCTGCACCGCCGCGACGTGCGCCTCGCGCAACGCGTCGCCCGCCGGCACGCCGTGCTCGGGTTTCACGCCGACGCCCTCCCAGTTCGTGTGCGTCTCCGGATTGATGGCGCGTCCGGTGGCGATGAAGGCGAAGAAGTGGTCGCCGAGCCGGAAGAAGCCGCCGGGATTGGCGGCGCCCGCCGTCGTCGCGCCGTAGAGCGTGCCGAGCTCGTGCGTCGGCACGTCGTAGCTGAACTCCTCGGCGGCCGAGCCCGTCATCGCGCTGGTCAGCACGTAGACCGGCTTGCCGTCCAGCCGGCGGCCCGGCACGGTCGGCGAGGTCCAGAACTGGACCGTGCGATCGCCGTCGCGCTGGTAGAAGTCGTTGATGTGGAGCCGTCCGCCCTCGGGGGTCAGGTAGGTGAGCAGCGTCTGGATCATCTCGGGCGAGCCGCCGCCGTTGCGCCGCAGATCGAAGATGATCGCATCGGTGTTGCCGAGGAAGTTCATCGCCGCGATGGCGGTCGCCTGCGCATCCGGATCGCCCGAGAACGTGCGCAGGTCGACGTAGCCGACGTTGCCCGCGAGCCGCTGGACGCGCTCGAAGCCGAAATTGCGCGCGCGTTCCGCCTCGTGCGCGCGGCGGCGCTCGGCCTCGGGCAGCGAGTCGGCGCGCTGTTCCGGCAGCGGATCGTAGCGGTAGCCGCATCGCATGTGGAGATCGTGCGTCGAAGCCTGCATCTGCGCGAGGAGCGAATCCGCCAGCTCGCGCGAGCTCGCGATGCGGTCGAACGCGTGCGCCGCGAGCCGCCGGTGCAGCTCCCTGGCGAGCGCGGCGCCCTTGTCGGGAAAGACGTAATGACGCTGCACGGCATCCGCGAGCGACTCGACGACGGCGCTGCGGGTCGAGGCGTCGAGCGGGGTGTCGGGATCGTCGGGCGAGCCAGGCGCGAACTGGGCGCGTGCGGACGTGAACGGCACGACGAGGAGCGAGGCTGCGGCCAGGGCGAGCGCGACGTGTCTCACGGCGGACCTCCAGGTGGCGGACTCGAACGCGATTCCGGTCAGCTTGGACGGTTCGACTGCCTGGACGGTTTCGCCGGCTGCCGACGACGTCGCCCCGGCGCCGGGAGGCGCCGGGGCGAGGATGGAGGTCCGCGGGGCGCGAGCCGCGCTGGGGATGGCAGGCTCGGTTGGTAGGACGCGGCCCGCGCGTCCCGCACCTGGTGAGACGAGCAACGCAGGTGCCACGATGCCGCGCCTCGCGAACGAAGCCGAAACTCGGCCGCCCGCGCCGGGTTGCCACACCGGGCTTCGCCCGGTGCCGCCTCGCCCGCGAGCAAGCGCCTGCGATCCGCACCATCTCGCGCCCCGAAATGCACGCCGGCGCGTCTTGACACCCGCGCGAGGCGGCGCCTAAATTCCTGTGTCGGCTTCGAGCGCGTGCGGCGCGCACGGCCGGCCCCATCCACAAGCCCCTGCGGCACCCGGTTCGATTCCCCAGATCCGCACCCCGGAATCCATTCCATCCGCGTCCACGCTTCCCGCGCTTCACCCATCCCACCGCCCGACCACCTCCTCCGCAGCCCGCTCAGGGCCTCCCCGCGGAGCCGGCGGCGGCCCCACACCACACCGATCAGGCGATCCCGCACATGGACACACCGGAAAGCCCCGCCACGCTGACCCCGCCCGCGCCGTCCGCGCACACGCTCGAGCTCACGACGCTCAAGGGCAGGACGATGGCGGAGCTGCTCGCGCTCTGTCAGGAACTGCAGGTGCAGGGGACGAGCGGACTGCGCAAGCAGGAGCTGATCTTCAAGCTGCTCGAAGCGCAGACCGAGAAGAACGGACTCATCTTCGCCGAGGGCGTGCTCGAGATCCTGCCCGAAGGCTACGGCTTCCTGCGCTCGCCGACCTACAACTACCTGCCCGGCCCGGACGACATCTACGTTTCGCCGTCGCAGATCAAGCGCTTCGACCTGCACACGGGCGACACGGTTTCGGGTCAGGTGCGGCCGCCCAAGGAGGGCGAGCGCTACTTCGCGCTGCTGCGCGTCGAGGCGATCAACTTCGAGAGCCCCGAGGCCGCGAAGGACAAAATCCTCTTCGACAGCCTGACGCCGCTCTATCCGATCGAGAAGCTCAACCTCGAGACCAAGGACCGCTGTCTCGAGACGCGGATCATCGACCTGATCTCGCCGATCGGGAAGGGCCAGCGCGCGCTCATCACCTCGCCGCCCAAGGCCGGCAAGACGATCCTGCTCCAGAAACTCGCGAACGCGATCACCGAGAACCACCCCGAGGTGATGCTCATCGTGCTGCTCATCGACGAGCGCCCGGAAGAGGTCACCGACATGCAGCGCACGGTGAAGGGCGAGGTCGTCTCGAGCACCTTCGACGAGCCGGCCGAGCGTCACGTCCAGGTCGCCGACATGGTGATCGAGAAGGCGAAGCGGCTGGTCGAGCACCAGCGCGACGTCGTCATCCTGCTCGACTCGATCACCCGGCTCGCGCGCGCCCACAACACCGTCGTGCCGCATTCCGGCAAGATCCTCTCGGGCGGCGTCGACGCGAACGCGCTGCAGCGGCCCAAGCGTTTCTTCGGCTCCGCGCGTAACATCGAGGCCGGCGGTTCGCTCACGATCGTCGCGACGGCGCTGATCGAGACGGGCTCGCGCATGGACGAGGTGATCTTCGAGGAGTTCAAGGGCACCGGGAACTCCGAGCTCGTGCTCGACCGCAAGATCTCGGACAAGCGCATCTACCCGGCGATCGACATCAACCGCTCGGGGACACGCAAGGAGGAGCTGCTGCTCGCGCCGGACGTGCTCTCGCGCGTGTGGATCCTGCGCAAGTTCCTCAACGAATTGAACCCCGTCGAAGCGATGGAATTCCTCATCACCCGGATGAGCGATACCAAGACCAACCGGAAATTCCTCGAAAACATGAACTCCTGAGCGGCTCCCGCACCCTCGGGGCAGGGATGCCCGCCCACCGACCGCCGCCCTCGAACATGCTCGCGACCCGCACGAAGCCCATCCGCCGACTCGCCGTCATCGCGTTCGCCCTCGCCACGCTCACGCCCGCCGCGCACGCGGTACCCGCGCCGGCCGCGCCCGCGTCCGCGAGGCCGCCGGCATCGGCTCCGGTCGCGGGGGCGCGAGCGTCCGCTGCGAAGCTCCAGCTCCCACGCACGCTGACGTTCGACTTCGAGACGGCCGCCGACACGAACGCCGCGTGGCCCGCGGGCTGGCGGCGCGGCGGCAACGCACCGCAGGCCAGCGTGCGGCTCGAGGGCGAGGCGCACGGCGGCGCCCACGCCGTGCGGCTCGAGATGAGCGATTCGAGTGGGTACGTCGCCATCGTCCACGACCTGCCGGAGAGCCTGCGTGCCGGCGTCGCCGCCCTGCGCCTCACGGGCTGGCTGCGTACCGACCACGCCGGCCGCGCCGGGCTGTGGATCCGCGTGAGCGGCACCGAGGGGCTCATCGCGTCCGACGAGATGGCGTCGTCGCCCGTGCGGGGTGACACGCCGTGGACGCGTTACACGATCACGGTTCCGCTCGCCGCCGATGCGCAGCTCGTCGCGTTCGGCGCGCTGCTGCGCGGCGGCGGAACGCTGCACGTCGACGACCTCGCGCTCACGCTCCTCGGCCGTGCCGAGCTGGCGCCGCCCTCTCACGCCGCGCTGGCCTACGCGACGATGGCCCTCGACACGCTCGAGCGCCGCTCGCTGTTCGTCGACGACATCAACTGGTCGCTGCTGCGCCAGCGCACGCTCGAGCAGATCGCCGGCGCACGCACCCCGGGCGACACCTACGACGCGCTGCGCTACGCCACGCGCGCGTTCGATCCCGCCGGGCGCTTTCTTTCACCCGCCGAGGTGCGCATGCGCGACTCGCTCGCGGCGCACACCAGGCTGAGCACCGCCGAGCTCACGCGCGGCAAGTTCGCGTGGCCGAACTACGGATTCGTCGAGGTCGGGAGCTACGCGCGGCGCGACGTCGCGCACGCGGGCGAGATCGCCGACGACGTGCTCGACGCGCTCGCCCGGGTCGACACGTTGAACGTCTGCGCCTACATCGTCGATCTGCGCCACACGTCGGGGGGCGATCCGCTGCCGCTGCTCGCGGGCCTTGGTCCGCTCTTCGGTCCGGGCCCGCTCGGCGCGTTCGTTCCCGCGCACGATCCCCGGACGACGTGGCACTACCGGCCCGGCGAGTGCTTCATCGTCCGCGCCCCACGCGACACCGTGCGCGTGCGCACGCGCCGGGCGATCGCGCTGCGCGGCGAGAAGCTGCCGATCGCGGTTCTCGTCGGCAACGAGACCTCGGGCGCCGGCGAGGCGCTCGCGGCGGCGTTCCGCGGCCGGCCGCAGACCTGCCTCTTCGGCCAGCGAACGTCGGGCCACGCGAGCGCGATCCGCACCACCCGGCTGAGCGATGGCGCCGAGCTCGAGTACACGGCCGCGCGTTTCGCCGACCGCACCGGCCGCGCGAGCATGGGCACGATCGAGCCCGATTCGAGCGAGCTGTCGGTAACGCCCCCGGGGCAGACGATCGATCCCACGATGCAGGCCGCGCTCAACTGGCTGGCGAAACAGGCGGGCTGCCAGAAGCACTGAAGCTCCGCACCGTCCGCGCGCTTCCGCCGCGGGCTCAAGCGTTCGCCGCGCCGCGCCGATGCCTCGCAGGCTGCCGCGGCCCTGCGGGTCACGGCGGGGCCGCGGCATGTGCGACGCGGCCATGAGCGCGAGCGCCCCACGTCAACTCCGAGGATGAGCGCATGCACGCAGCAGCGCCGAACGGGCCGGAGCCGGCCGCGCGCGTCGTCGCAATCGAGGTCGGCGCGCCCGCGGAGTCGCGCCTGCCGTGGCGCGCGGCCGCACCGGTGCTCGCGCCTGCGTCGCTCGTCGTCGCGGCGGCGGTCCTGGCGCAGCGCTTCGTCCGAGGGCTCGTCGCGCTGCGCGTCCTCGACAACCTGCACTGGACCGTGTCCTACACCGCCGCCGCCGCGCTCGCCTGGATCGGCGTGCGTCACGCGAGCGCGGAGGATCGCACGCCCCGCCGCTGGCTTGCGGCCGGGCTCACCGGCTATGCGATCGGACAGGTGCTCTGGGACGTGCAGGTCGCGGCAGGCTGGAACCCGTTCCCCGGCCCCTCGGACGCCTTCTATCTGCTCCTCGGGCCCTGCGTGACCGTCGGGCTCGTGACGGCGCTGCGCGCGCGCGCCACGCGCAGCGCGATCCTCGCGGCGGCGATCGACGGCGCCGGCCTCTCGATCGCCGTGCTCATCCTGACGCTCGCGCTCTACCTGCCGCTGCGCGGCCAGAGCTCGATCCTCCAGATGTCGGTGCTGGTGGCGTACCCGCTCGGCATGCTCGGGGCCGCCTGCATCGCGGCGCTGCTCGTGCCCACGCTGCGATTGCGTCCCGCGTTCGGCTGGGTGACGTTCCTCGCGGCGCTCTGGGTCAACGGCGCGGTGTGGATGGAGTGGAACGCGCGCACGCTCGCGAACCGGCTCGAGGACGGCACGCTCTACAACGCGTCGTTCTCGGGCCTCGCGCTCCTGCTCGGCCTGGGCGCGATGGCGTGGCAGCCCGCCTCGAGCCGCGATCCGCGCTGGGAGCGGCGCTTCGACGCTGCGCTGCGCCTGCTTCCCCTGCTCGTCGTGATGGGCGCGTCGGCCGCGGTGATCGTCGCGTTCACGTTTCCGGCCGTACCGCCCGTCGTGAAGGACGCGACCGCGTACGGCTCGGTCGCGGTCGTCACGCTCGCGCTCCTGCGCCAGAGCATCCTGCTCCACGAGCGCGACCGCATGCTCGAGGCCGAGCGCCGCTTCCGTTCGCTCTTCGACTCGGCGCAGGACGCGATCCTGCTCATGGATGGCCGGCGCTTCGTCGACTGCAATCCCAGCGCGGAGCGCATGTTCGGCATGAGCCGCGACGCGATCTGCCGGAGCACGCCGGTCGGTCTCTCGCCCGAGCGGCAGCCCGACGGCCGGCTCTCCAGCGAAGCGGCGCCGGAGCGCATCTCGGCCGCGCTCGCCGGTGAGAGCCAGTTCTTCCGCTGGCGGCACCAGCGGCCCGACGGCTCGACGTTCGAAGCCGAGGTGAGCCTCGACTGTGTCGAGCTGCCGAGCGGACGCGCGTTGCAGGCCGCGGTTCGCGACGTCACCGAGCGCGTCGATTCCGAGGCCACGCGGCGTCGGCTCGAGGACCAGTTGCGCCACGCCTCGCGCCTCGAGGCCGTGGGCCGGCTCGCGGGCGGCGTCGCGCACGACTTCAACAACGTGCTCACGGTGATCCTCGGCACGACCGAGCTCGCGCTGACGCGCGTCGGCGCGGACCCCAGGCTCGAGCGCGACCTCGCCGAGATCCGCCGCTCCGCCCAGCGCGCGGCCTCGCTCACCGCACAGCTGCTGGCGTTCAGCCGCAAGCAGGTCATCGCGCCGGTGCCGTCGGACCTGAACGCGCTCATCGGCGGCGCGCTCGTCATGCTGCGGCGGCTGATCGGCGAGGACGTCGAGCTCGCGTTCGAGCCCGGAGCGGATCTCGGAACCGTGCTCGTGGATCCGACCCAGGTCGAGCAGGTGCTCGTCAACCTCGCGGTCAACGCGCGCGACGCGATGCCCGACGGCGGACGGCTGCAGATCGCGACGGCGCCGGCCGACCTCGACGCCGCGGACTGCGCCGGGCGGCCCGGGGCGCGGCCAGGGCGCTACGTGCGCCTCACGGTGCGCGACACGGGAACCGGCGTTCCCGAGCCGCTGATCCCGCACGTCTTCGAGCCGTTCTTCACGACGAAGGAGTTCGGCCGCGGGACGGGGCTCGGGCTCGCGACGGTCCACGGCATCGTTCACCAGAGCGGGGGCTTCATCGAGCTCGCATCGACCCCGGGCTCGGGAGCGTGCTTCACGATCCATCTCCCGGTGCGCGAGGCCTCCTCCGGAGCCGTCGCACCCGTCGCACCCGTCGCGGCGCCCGCGCCGCCCGCGCCGGCGGCGCATCCGCGTGCGCCGGGGCGCGCGCACATCCTGCTCGTCGAGGACGAGGACATGGTGCGCGACCTCGCGCGGCGCGCGCTCACGGACCTCGGCTTCTTCGTGCTCGCGGCCGCCTCGGGCGCGCAGGCGATCGAGCTCGCGGCGGACGCGGGCACGCGCGTCGACCTGCTGCTCACCGACGTCATCATGCCCACGATGAGCGGCCGGCAGCTCTTCGAGCAGCTCGCACGGCAGCGGCCCGGCCTGCGCGTCGTCTACATGTCGGGTTACACCGACAACGTCATCGCGCCGCACGGCGTGCTCGAGCCCGGCACGCCGTTCATCCAGAAGCCGTTCACGCTCGATGCGCTCGCCGCGGCCCTCGACGGTGCGTTGGACAGCGTCGCGCGCGCTGCGGCATAATCCCCGGCCTCACCTACACCCAGGCGGAGCGCTCGGCATCACCCGCCGATCCGGCATCCAGGAGCACGCCGGCCCGGGCGCCGGGGAACGCCGCCGTGGCGGAGAAGTCGAATCATGAAGGCAGGCATTCATCCCGTTTACGACGTGCGCACGTTCCACTGCTACGGCTGCGGCACCGAGTGGGCGACGCGCACGACGCTCAAGCCGCACACCAACGATGGCAAGGTGCACCTCGACATCTGCTCGAACTGCCATCCGTTCTTCACCGGCAAGCAGAAGCTGATCGACAAGGCCGGACGCGTGGACCGCTTCCGCAGGCGCTACGCGAAGGTCCAGTCCGAGCCGGCCAACAGCTAGCGTCACCCATCGGGCTCCCGCTGCCGATCGCTCGCGATCGCGCCGGGGGCCCGCATCTTTTCCGGAGCGAGCCATGCCGTTCCTTCCCGTGGGCGGACAGGCCGTCATCGAGGGCGTGATGATGCGCGCGCCCTCGAAGATCGCCGTCGTCGTGCGCCGCCCCGACGGCGATCGCGCGACCTTCGAGCGCCGCTTCGAGTCGATCACGCTGCGCGTGCGCGCGCTCGGGCTGCCGGTGATCCGCGGCGCCGTCTCACTGTTCGAGACGATGTTCCTCGGCGTCACTGCGCTCAACTTCAGCGCCGACGCCGCGACGCGCGAGGGCGCCGCAGCGCCCGAGGGCGGGGCGGGCGGCTCGAGCGCCCTCTTCGGCGCGCTGCAGGGGCTCACGCTCGTCGTCTCGCTCGCGTTCGGCCTCTTCCTGTTCGTCGTGATGCCCGCGCGGGTCGCGCCGCTCATCCAGCGCGCGACGGGGTTCGAAGGTCGGTACGCGTTCGGGCTCGTCGACGGCGCGCTGCGGCTCGTCGTGTTCGTGCTCTACCTGCTGCTGCTCGCGCTCTGGAAGGACATGGCGCGCGTGCTCGGCTACCACGGCGCCGAACACAAGGCGATCCACGCACTCGAGGCCGGCGTGCCGCTCACGCCCGCGAACGTGCAGAGCTTCTCGCGCTTCCACCCGCGCTGCGGCACGACGTTCCTCTTCATCGTCGTCGTGGTCAGCATCGTGCTGTTCACGCTCATCGGCCGGCCCACGGGCATCGGGCAGCACCTGCTGCGGATCGCGTGCATGCCGTTGATCGCCGGGATCGCGTTCGAGTTCATCCGGCTCTCCGGCCGCTACTACGATCGTCCGCTCGTCCGCGCGCTCACCTGGCCGGGCATGCAGTTCCAGCGGCTCACGACGCGCGAGCCCGACCTCGAGATGTGCGCGGTCGCGATCGCCTCGCTCGAGCGCGTGCTCGACGACCCCACCGTGATCCGGCTGCGCGCGGGCGGCGGCCGGCCCGACGTGAGCTTCGTCCAATGATGGATCCCCTCCTCCAGCAGGCGCTCGAACGCGTCGAGCAGCGCTTCGCCGAGCTCGAAGGTCTGCTCTCGAGCCCGGACGTCGCGCGCGATCCCGGCCGCCTGCGCGACCTCGCGCGCGAGCGCGCGCGACTCGACGTGACCGTGCGCGCCGCCGGCGAGTGGCGCGCGACCGCTCGCACCGTCGCAGACGACGAGGCCGCGATCGCCTCGGGTGACGCCGAGCTCGCCGAGCTCGCGCACTCCGAGCTGCCCGCGTTGCGCGAGAAGCTCTCGGCCCTGGGCGAGCGGCTCAAGCGCCTGCTGCTGCCGCGCGATCCCGACGACGACAAGAACGTCGTGATCGAGATCCGCGCCGGAACGGGCGGAGACGAGGCGTCGCTCTTCGCCGCCGAGCTCTACCGCATGTACTCGAAGCACGCCGAGGGCCGCGGCTGGCGCCAGGAAGTGATGAGCGTGAGCGAGTCCGAGGTGGGCGGCTACAAGGAGATCATCTTCCTGCTCGAGGGCGACGGCGTGTACCGCGAGATGAAGTTCGAGTCGGGCGTCCACCGCGTGCAGCGCGTGCCGCAGACGGAAGCCTCGGGCCGCATCCACACCTCCGCGGCCACGGTCGCGGTGCTGCCGGAGGTCGAGGACGTCGACGTTGAGATCCGCGAGAAGGACCTGCGCGTCGACGTCTATCGCGCGGGCGGCCCCGGGGGCCAGGGCGTCAACACGACGGACTCGGCGGTGCGGATCACGCACCTGCCGACGGGCCTCGTCGTCACCTGCCAGGACGAGCGCTCGCAGATCAAGAACCGCGCGAAGGCGATGAAGGTCCTGCGCGCGCGGCTCTACGACGCGAAGCTGCAGGAGCAGCAGGCGAAGCAGGCCGCGCAGCGCCGCTCGCAGGTGAGTACGGGCGACCGCAACGCGAAGATCCGCACCTACAACTTCCCTCAGGGGCGCGTGACGGACCACCGCATCAACCTGACGCTCCACCGGCTCGGAGATTTCCTGGAGGGCGACATCGGCGAGATGAGCGAGGCGCTGCTCGAGGCCGATGCCGCCGAGCGGCTCGCCGAGTTGGCCGGCGGCGCGAGCGCCTGAGCCGCGGCGCGCCGGCGCGTCGCGACCACCGCGGCGACGTTGCGGCGCCGGCGTGCGCGAGACGCGCACGCGCGAACGCGAGACGCGCACGCGCGAGCGCGCGCAAGCCGTGGTTCGACGCCCGGCACGCCGCGTGCAGCAGCTCCCGCGCGCGACTCGCGGGGAGTGGCGCACCGTGCGGAGGGAGCGATGGCCCGGAATCGGCCGGACGAGAGCGAACGCTGGACGGGCCGCGCCCGCGCGGCGCTCGCCGCGCCGGCGCTGCTCCTGCCCGTGCTCGTCTGGCACGCCTCGCTGGCGCGCGAGCTCGCGAGCGGCTCGCTCGGCGTGCGGGCGGGCGCCGCGGCCGACGGCGCCGCGTGGGCGGGCGCGATCGCGGCGCTGCTCTCGGCGCTCGCCGAGGCGGCCGTCTATGGCATGCTCTGGGCGGCGTTCGGACGCCGTCTGCCGTTCCTCGCGCTCGCCGTGACGGCGCTGCAGCTCTCGATGCTCGAGCCGGCGGCCCTGTGGGCCGGCGCGCTGGGGGGAGATCCAGGCGATGCGCCCCTCTGGAAAGTGATGCTGTTCGGCACGCGTGCGAGCGGCGCGGCGGTGACGGGGTTCGCGGCCGCGTTCCGATCGCTCGGCGCGCTCGCGCTCGCGCGCATGGCGTTCTGGGCCTGGGTGCTCGCGGCGGCGAGCGGCGCCCGGTGGCGCTCAAGCGCCACCGCCGTCGCGGTGGTGTGGCTCGTTTCGCACCTCGCGCTCGGTTTCGTACTTGCCCTGATGTGGGGCAGGAGCACGACGTGAACGGATCCCGCACGCCACCACGCGCTTCGCTCGCGACCGCGATCAACCGCGTCGCGATCGCGCTCGCGCTGCTCGCGCTCGCCGGCATCGGCGCGTGGTGGTGGCACGACCGCACGCGCGTCTGGGAGCCGGTGCGCTGGGACGCGCGCCGCTTCGTCTGCCTGCGCGCTCCGGACTCCGCGGCCGCCGCTGCCTGGATCGTGGCCTACCAGCCCGATTGCCCGCACTGCAGGGCGCGGCTGGCCGACCTGCTGCGCCGCGACCCGTCCGCGCGCGCGGGCGCCGCACTGGGCGTGCTCGTCGTCGATGCCGGCGTCCGGCCCGAACTCCCCTCGGGGGCCGAGCGACTGACGGGCGGCGTATGGTGGGACTCGCTCGGCATCTGGCGCGCGCGCTGGGGCCATCGCGTCTACGGCGAGGCCTTGAGCTTCGCACGCGACGGCCGGCTGCAGCGCACGATCGGCCCCGCCGATCCGCCCGGCGCACCCGCGACCGCCGCGTCCCCCTGAAGCGGCGTCGCGCCGCGCCCGAACGTCCCGCCCCCGCCACAGCACACGAAAGGGGGTGGTAGTCCATGAAATCCGCTCGCACGCGTGCCGTCGCGTGCTCGCTGCTTCTCGCTGCTGCGCTCGCCGTTTCGCCCGCGGTCCACGCCGGCACCGCCGAACCCGACGGCACCGGCAAGCTCGAGAAGTACGCCGGCTGCGCCGCCGGCCTCGCGCTCTCACAGACGATTCCGGCTGCAATCGCCGCATTCCTGGTCTGCGTCAAAGTGCTCGTCGACGAGCTCCCGTGAGAAAGGAAGTCCAGCCATGAAGCGATCCACGCGCAACCCAGGGGCGCTCGCGGCGCTCGCGCTGGCCGTGGCGCTCGTCGCTGCGCCGCTGCCGGCGCGCTCGCAGGCTCCGCCGCCCCCGGTGACCCGTTCGCCCGACTCCGCATTCGGCGCCGCTATGGCGATGATCTGCGGAGCGAGTGCCTGCATCGCGAGCAAGGATCCGATCCCGATCGTGATCGCCGTCGGCGCGGCCTGCTGCCTCCTCATGTACGTCGACGCCATGAGCTCGGCGGACTGAGGCTCACTCGGGCAGCAGGCCCCGACCCGTCGCAAAACGCTTCGCTGCCGCATGGCAGGCCGGGCCCTGCGGCGGCGAGGCGCGCCGGCTGCCCGCCGCACCGTTGGAGCGCAACAGACCCGCGCCTGCCCGGCAGGGCGGCGCCGCCATCCCGCAACGCCACTCGAAGGTCTTGACGCCGTCCGATTGCGGGCGTTCACTTTATCCACGCTCGCGACCGCCGTGGCCTGCGCGCGACTCCCCCGCTTGATCCCCCACCTGCCTCGATCACGCGGAGGCCCGCCTCATGCGTCGCACTTTCTTCTTGTCTACGCTCCTGCTTCTCATGACCCAGACCTCATCCGCGATCCAGCTTCGATGGGAGGGGGGGGGCGACCGCCCTCACGGTCGCCGCCGACTCGCAGGCCACGCTCGTGGTTCAGGCTGACTCGGCGAGCGCGTCCCTGCCGAGAACGTGGCGAGTTCAGTGGCTTGCAGACTCGCTCGGCATCCAGTTCACATCCCTTACCTCGACGCCGCCGTGTTCGTCGGACACCGCGCTGGCCGACTCGATCGCGCCGCCACGGACTTCCGCCGACAGCGCCTCCAGCCAGTACACGGCGTACCTGTGCGCGTCCGGAGGCGGCCCGACCGCCGCCGCGCACTACCTCGTGGACCTGCACGGCGCGGGTCATGGCAAGCTGCGTGTGGTCGCGCTCGATCCGAACGACTCCACGCAGGTGATCGAGTCGAACGAGGTCAGCTACAACGGTGGGATCGACGGCGACTACGCACCCGCCATCCTCTCGGCGAGCCGCTCGCACGTCGGGTCCGCGCTGAGGATCGCGGCGGTGGGCGTCGGCCTCGACCACGCGCCGCTGGTTCAGATCGCTTCGCCCGACACGTCGTGGTGTCTGCCGCTCAGCATCTCGGACCGGACCGCGACGAGTCTCACGGCTACGGCACAGGTTGCGGCCGACCTGTCGGCGTTCGTACTCCGCGTCGGGAGTGCCTCGTCAGGCAATGTGGCCGTGGCCCCGCTCGACGCGGACACGGTCACGGCCCTTGCTGTGCAACCGGCATGCGTGGACGAGATGAAGGAGATCAACCCCGTCACGCACGAGCAGATCCAGCCCAAGGACTTCGCGTTCGTCGCCTCGCGCGACTCGTTCCACGTGTTCTACATCCGCCACGACATGAACCTGAGCACCGACGCCACGGAGAAGATCATCGGCCACAAGCGCTCGGCGGACCTTTACAGCTGGTTTCCGACCGAGAACACGATGACGGCGATCAGCGCCCGTACCGGCACGAGCCTGTGGGACAACTTCCACGTCTGGGCGCCCACCATCATCCGCAAGAGCAACGGCGATCCGACCTACTACATGCTGTACACCGGCGTGCAGGACACGACCATTGGTGGTCATCATCTCGACATACAGCGGATCGGCGTCGCGACGTCGACCGATCTCAATGTCTGGACTCAGGACACGACATGGTGCTACTCGCCGGATCACGTCAGTGGAAACTGGGCGGAGCGCGACTCGAACACGTACTCCGGACAACAGTTCCGCGACCCGTTCGTGATGCCCGCGCCGGACTCGGCCGGCACGTATCTCATGTTCTTCGTGGCCGGAAGTCACGACCGGAAGCCGCGGATGGTGGCCGGGGTCGCGCGCTCCCACGGCGACCTGCGGGTTTGGCAAGACCTGTATCCGCTCTGGGAAACGGATTCCCTCCACAGCGGCGCCGGGGTTGTGGAGTCGCCCCACGCCTTCCCTGATCCCGGCGGTCGCTGGTCGCTTTACTACACGGGCTACAACTTCGGCTCGCCCAACGACAGCGCCTTCGTGTCTTTCGAACAGGACGTCAATACTCATAGCAGCCCGATTGACGCCGACACGACGCAGTGGTCCGTCCCGGACACGCTCTACAAGGCGCTCGGCGGCGATCAGACACTTCAGTTCTGGCACGCGTCCGAGTACCTCAACTGGGCCCCAGGCTACGAGTACCTCGGCGCCTACGACGACGACCAGCACTCGATCGATATCGGCCAGATGTCGTGGCACGACAGCCACACGTACGTGCTTACAGACTCTTGCCCGCCGGCCGTCGCGCTGGGCGTGGGCGGCGCCAGTCGGCTTCCATTCGCGCTGAAGCTTCTTGGACAAAGACCCTCACGAGCGCCCGTCGCGTTTGCGGTCGAGACACCTGCCAAGACGGCCATGCGCCTGGCGATCTACGATGTCCTCGGGCGGCGCGTGCGCACGTTGCTGGACGAACAGATGGCCCCGGGCGAGCGACAGGTTCAATGGGACGGCCGCGGCGCCCATCGTGAACCGATCGGCCCCGGCGTCTATTTCGCGCGGCTCACCTCGACGCTCGGGCAGCGCGTCGCGCGCGTCGTTCTGCTCAGGTGAGGGTGGCGAACAGGAGCGAGGCCGGCGTCTCACTGCCGCGCCGAGGCCCTTCCGCGCGCCGGCGGCGCAGCGGGCCGCTGGCTGCGCTGTTTGTCTGCGCGTGGGTGTGCATTGCTCTGAGCCAGGCGGCACACGCGCAGGTCCTCGATCAGCGCCTGTGGGGGACGAGCGGCAACGTCTCGGCGGTCGTACGTTCGGGTAGCACGCTCTACGTCGCGGGCGCGCTGGGCGAGGTTGGGCCCAGCACCGGCGGTGGTGTGCCGCTCAGCAGAGCCAGTGGCCTGCCGGTTAGCGGATTCCCGAGGGTCACGGGCTATGTCAGCGCAGTCGTACCCGATGGAACCGGAGGGTGGTTCGTAGGAGGTGACTTCACGGCCGTCGGCGGCATCCCGCGCGCAAGCCTGGCGCACATTCTCGCGGATGGCTCGCTCGCGCCATGGGCTCCAGCGCAGGACGCTCACAGTATCAACAGAATGGTATTATCAGGTGGTACGCTCTACGTCGCAGGCGATTTTAGCGTCATCGACGGAGAGCCGAGAACGCGACTCGCTGCTTTCGACGCGACGACCGGCGACCTCCTCGCATGGGCTCCCGTCCCGAGCGGGACCGTCGGGCCATATTCCGGGCCGAACGTCATTGGGTTGGCCGCAGTCGGCGATACCGTCTTCGTTGGCGGGAACTTCGCGCAGATCAACGGCGTGGCGCGCGCTGGACTCGCGGCGGTCGATGGCAGAACGGGGCAGCTGCTCGGCTGGTATCCAGGACCGGCCAATGACGAGGTCGACGTGCTGACCGCGCGCCGAGGAATCATATATCTGGGCGGGTACTTCACGTCGGTTGCGGGCCAGCCTCGCAATCGCGCAGCGGCGGTCGATCTGCCTGTGGGCACGCTGCTGCCCTGGAGTCCGAACGTTACCGGCCCGGATGACGCCTACGTAGGTCCCCCGCGCCTAGCCGCTATCGTTGTGGGGGACAGCGCCGTGTATCTCGGTGGCCAGTTCCTTTCGGTCGGAGGCGTAGCCCGGAATGCTCTCGCGGCGGTCGATCCCGACAGTGGTAGGGCGCTTGCGTGGAATCCCGGCACCGCAAACAACTTCAGCTATCCATATCCGTACGTGCAGTCCCTCGCGCTGCAGGATGACACCGTCTACGTGGGGGGCAACTTCGAGCTGCTCGCCGGGGCTGCAAGGTCCGGCTTGGGCGCGATTGGCGCCTCGACCGCCGTGGCGACCAGCTGGGACCCTCGGCCCGATCCTGACAAGATCACCCTCGCTCTGAGCGCGAGCGCAGGGTTGATCTATGCAGGCGGAACGTTCGGCAGCGTTGGCCCTTGGCAGCCGCGCGCCAACCTGGCTGCCTTCGACCTGGCGACCGGCGCAGTCAAGGACTGGAACCCAAACGACAACGGCATCGTGGCGACGGGGCTGATCGTGAGCGGCGGCAAGGTCTACGTCGCGGGGGACTTCTCGTTCATCGGCGGTCAGCCGCGTTCGGGGCTCGCCGCCCTCGACACGCTGACGGGAGCCGCGCTGCCCTGGAATCCGGCCACGGACAACTGGGTCAACGCCATGATCCTGAGCGGCGGTGTGCTCTACGTGGGCGGCCAGTTTTCCACCATCGGCGGAGCGTCCCGCTTCCGCGCCGCGGCGCTGGACACGTCGACGGGCATGGCGACGGCGTGGGATCCCGGGGTAGACGACGACGTGACGGCGCTCGCCGCCAAGGACCGGACGATCTACCTCGGCGGATACTTCCGCAGCGTCGGCGGCCAGCCGCGCATGTCCATGGCCTCCGTGGACGCCGCGACGGCGGCGTTGGGCCCGTGGCGCGCCGATTGCGATGGGGCACCCTACGCCATGGTCGTGAGCGACTCGACCGTGTTCGCAGGCGGCGAGTACCTCTCGAGTTTTGGCGGCCAGGCTCGAACCGACATCGCCGCGCTCGATGCGACGAGCGGTGCCGTTCGACCGTGGGACGCCCATCTCTCGGGGTCGATTGCGAACCCGTCGCCGTCGGTCAACGCGCTCACGCTCGTGGGCCACACGCTCTACGTGGGCGGCGACTTCTACTCTCTCGGGGGGCAGATCCGGCCCTGCCTCGCGGCGCTCGACGACAGCGTCGGGCTCGCCACGTCGTGGGCCCCGCAGCCCGACTTTCCCGTCCGGGCGCTGAGCGCGAGCGGCGGCACGCTCTACGCGGGCGGCATCTTCGGTGCCATGAACCTGCAGCCCTGTCAGGGGCTGGCCGCGCTCTCCATCCCAACGGACGCGACCCCTTCGCCGCGCCCACCGGCATTCGCCCTCGCGCAGAACTTCCCCAACCCGGCGCGCGGCTCGACCACGATCCGCTTCACGCTCGCCGAGACCTCGATCGCGACGGTGATCGTGTACGACATCGCGGGCCGACGCGTGGCGACGCCGCTTAGGCGCGTGCCGCTCACGCCCGGTCCGCACGACGTGAGCGTCGCGCTCGGAAGCTTCAAGCCCGGCGTGTACCTCTACCGCCTCGAAGCGGCCGGCCGCTCGGCCACGCGCAAGATGCTCGTGGCCCGCTGAGTCGGGCGAAGGCCGCGACTCCACGCGCACGGCGCCGCCGACTCCTCCATCTGCAGGAAGAGGCGGAGTCGACCGTCCCGCAAGGCGCCTGGCCGGCCGTGCCGTGCGCGCGCGCCGGCCCGCCCGCTATGCTCGCGTCATGGACCAGACCGTGGTGCGGGCACTCGAGGACGCGATGGCGCGCCTGGCGGCCGTGACGGACGTGCCGCACTCCGATGCCGCCGAGCTCGTGAGCCGCCTGCTCGGCGTCGGCCGCGGCGAGCTGCGGGCGCTGCGCGAGCGCGTGCTCTCGCCGGAGGAATCGCAGCGCCTCGAGGCCTGGCTCGCACGCCGGCTCTCGGGCGAGCCGGTCCAGTACGTGACCGGACGCGCCGCGTTTCGCGATCTCGATCTCGTCGTCGACCGACGCGCGCTGATTCCGCGCCCGGAGACCGAAGGGCTCGTCGAGGCCGTGCTCGAGGTGCTGGCCGACGAGCGCGCATCGTGGCCCCGGCCGCGCCTGCTCGACCTCGGCACGGGTTCGGGCGCGATCGCGCTCGCACTGGCGAGCGAATGGCCCGCGGCCGCGGTCACCGCCACCGACGCCTCGGACGCTGCGCTCGCGCTGGCGCGCGCGAACGCGCAGGCGCTCGGCCTCGAGGCGCGCGTCACGTTCGCCGAGGGCGACTGGTTCGGCGCCGTTGCCTCGGACGAGCGCTTCGAGGTCGTGGTCGCGAACCCGCCCTACGTCGCGCCGGGCGAGGCCGCCGCGCTCGAGACGGAGGTGCGCGACTGGGAACCGCACTCGGCGCTCTTCTCCGGCGACGACGGCCGGGCGGCGCTCCGCGCGATCGTCGATGAGGCGCCGCGCCACCTCGTCGCGGGCGGGCTGCTCGCGCTCGAGCTCGCCGAGGCACGCGCAGGCGAGATCGCCGGCTGGCTCGAGGGCGCGCACGACTGGACCGCGGTGGAGCTGCGCGACGACCTCGCGGGCCGGCCGCGCGTGCTCCTCGCGCGCCGCGAGCGCGGTCCGGCGATCGCCCCCGCGCAGTGGAGCGAGGAGCGCTGAGCGCGGCCGATTCGCGCCGCCCACCGACGCGCGCCGCAACCCCGGGATGCCCGTGACGCCGGCTTCCGCACCGCGCACGGCTTTGCGCTACCCTTGCGAACGAGTCTCCCTTTCCACCCGTTCACGAGGTGAAGCATGTCCACGGTACCGACCGCCAGCGGCGTCGATCGTCGCGGCTATGCCCACCCGGAAGTGCTGGTCAGCACCGACTGGGTGGCCGCGCACCTCAACGACCCGTCGGTCCGCATCGTCGAGTCGAACGAGGACGCGCTGCTCTATCCGTCCGGACACGTGCCGGGGGCGGTCCAGGTCGACTGGGCCGCCGACCTCAACGATCCCGTGCGCCGCGACTACCTCGACAAGGCCGGGTTCGACGCGCTCCTCTCGCGGCTCGGCATCACGCGCGAGACCACGGTGGTCTTCTACGGCGACAAGAGCAACTGGTGGGCGTGCTACGCGTTCTGGGTGTTCCAGCTCTTCGACCACAAGCGCGCGCGCGTCATGGACGGCGGGCGGCTCAAGTGGGAGCGCGAGAAGCGTCCGATGACGCGCGAGGTGCCGCAGTGCGCGCGCAGCTCGTACGACGCGCCGCCGCGCGACGACACGCGCATCCGCGTCTTCCGCGACGAGGTCCTGCGCCATCAGGCCGCGGGCAAGCCGCTCATCGACGTGCGCAGCCCGCAGGAGTTCAGCGGCGAGCGCACGCACATGCCGGAGTATCCGCAGGAGGGCGTGCTGCGGGGCGGCCACATTCCGGGCGCGCACAACGTGCCGTGGGCGCGCGCCGCCAACCCCGAGGACGGTTCGTTCAAGGACGCGGCTCAGCTGCGCGCGATCTACGAGAGCGAGGCGAAGCTCTCCTCCGAGGACGACGTCGTCGCCTACTGCCGCATCGGCGAGCGCAGCAGCCACACGTGGTTCGTGCTCACCTATCTGCTCGGTTATCCGCGGGTGCGCAACTACGACGGGAGCTGGACCGAGTGGGGCAATTCCGTGGGCCTGCCGATCGAGCGTTGACGTGAGCGAGGAACCGGAGCTTCCGCAACCGCTCGCGGAGGTCGTCGCCGACTTCGATTTCGTGGACCGCGCGCTGCGCGCCGAGCTGCTGATCGAGTGCGCGGACCGCTTCGAGGAGGTCCCGCCCGCCGTCGCGACGCGGCCGTTCCCGGAGTCGGCGCGTGCGCCGCGCTGCGAGTCCGAGGCGTTCGTCTTTGCGGTCGATCGCGCGGACGGCACTCTCGACCTGTACTTCGCCGTCGAGAACCCGCAGGGCATCTCGGCCAAGGCGTGGGCGGTGATCCTGCGCGAGACGCTCTCGGGCCAGCCGCTCGAGCGCGTCGCCGCCGTGCCGGGTGACGTGCTCTACCGCATCTTCGGGCGCGACCTCTCGATGGGGAAGGGCCAGGGCCTGCTCGGGATGCTCGAGCTCGTGCAGCACGAGGCGCGGCGCCGGCTCGAGGCGCGCCGCCGCCACGCGCAGGGAATCGCCTGAGGGCCGCGATGGACCCCCGGTCGCTGCTGGCCGCCCTCGCCGGGCTGCTGCTCACGCTCGCGATCCTCTGGGACGCGTTCGAGGCCGTGCTCGTGCCGCGACGCATCGGGCACGCCTACCGCTTCTCGCGCGCGTTCTACCGCGTGACCTGGACCGGCTGGCGCGAGCTCGCGCGCCGCATCCGCACGGCGTCGCGGCGCGAGGGTCTGCTCGGCTTCTTCGCCCCGCTCTCGCTCATCCTGCTGCTCATCTGCTGGGCGAGCGGGCTCATCGTCTCGTGCGCGCTGCTCCAGTACGCGGCGGCGGACGCGGACGGTGCACGGCACTTCGGCCGGCTGGTCTACATGAGCGGCGAGACGTTCTTCACGCTCGGCTTCGGCGACGTGACGCCGCACGGCGGCATGGGGCGCGCGCTCTCGGTGCTCGAGGCGGGCATGGGGTTCGGCTTCCTCGCGACCGTGATCGGCTACCTGCCCACGCTCTACGCCGCGTTCTCGCAGCGCGAGATCGAGATCTCGCTGCTCGACGCGCGCGCCGGCTCGCCCCCGACCGCGGCCGAGTTCGTGCGGCGCATGTCGGTCTTCGCCGAGCAGGGACTGCCCGACGGACTCATGCGCGACTGGGAACGCTGGTGCGCCTCCGTGCTCGAGACCCACATCTCGTACCCGCTGCTCGCATACTACCGCTCGCAGCACAGCAACCAGTCGTGGCTCGGGGCGCTCACGGTGATCCTCGATTCCACCGCACTGCTGCTCGCGGGCGTCGAGGGCATTCACCCCGACCAGGCCCAGCTCACGTTCGCGATGGCGCGGCATGCCCTCGTCGACGTGACGCAGAGCTTCGTGCCGGCCTACCGGCCCGATGCGCGCGACCGGCTGCCCTCGACGGAGCTGGCGCGTCTGCGCGAACACCTGGCGGGCAGCTCGCTCACGATTCCGGCCGACGTGGAGTTCGAGCACCGGCTCGCCGCGCTGCGGCGCGACTACGAACCCTACGCGCAGGCGCTCGCTCGCCACCTGCTCGTCGAGCTGCCGCCCTGGATCCACGCCGAGACGCGGCGCGACAACTGGAGCCGAGGACCGTGGGACCAGGCGATCGGCTCGCTGCCCGCGGCGGCGGTCTGGGACGAGGAACACTTCTGACCCGACGAGGGCGCGGCGCGGTCCGCGCGCCGCGGCCGCACCGCTCAACGCAGCAGCCGGACCGCCCAGACGCCCAGGAACGCGGAGGCGTGCACGAGCAGCCAGCGCTCGCGCCAGAGCCCCGGAGGCAGGCGGCGCGCTCGGATCGCGAACGGCCACGCGAGCCAGAGCGCGGCCACCTCGGCCGCGAGCGGGAGCGCGAGCGGGTGCCGCGCCAGCGAGCCACGCACGTCGCCCTTCGCGAGCAGCGCGAGCGCGCGCGTCATGCCGCACGTCGCACAGTCGTGGCCGGTCAGGCGGCGGAAGAGGCACAGCGTCTGCGCCGGATCGTCGGACGGCGTCCAGGCGTGGAGCACGAGGGCGGCCGCGGCGAGCACGACGCCCGCGAGCGCCCAGGCGCGCCAGCCACCCGCGAGGCGTGCGGACGACGGCCCCGGGCCGCTCGCGCGCTCAGTGCGGATAGTGCGCATCCATCTCGCCCGCACGCACCGCGAGGGGGAGCGTGTTGGCGCGCGTCGGAATCGGACAGTTGTAGTGCGGGCTGAACGCGCACGCCGGGTTGTAGGCGAAATTGAAGTCGAGCACGTAGCGCCCGTCGGGCATCGGTTCGGGGTCGAGGTAACGCCCGACCGGATACGTCTCGTGTCCCGTCGTCGCGTCGCGGAAGAAGATGCTGAGCGAGTTCTCGTCGACGCCGGGCTCGAGCAGCCGGTGCGCCTCGAGCCGGCAATCGTGTCGGCCGATCCTCACGTCGAACCACCCGACCCGCAGCGCGCGCCGGCGGTTGCCGCGGGTCGAGAGGATGATGACGGTATCGGGATGCGGCGCGGGCACCAGCGCCGCCGCAAAGCGCAGCGAGAGATCGACGGGGAAGTACTCGCGACCCTTGTAGGCGGAAAAGCGCGGGCTCTGCGGATCGAACACGATGATCGCCGGAAAGCGCTGGTGCGAGAGCCGCAGCGTCCAGCGGCCGAGCTCGATGGCGGCGGGACCGAGCGTCAGCTCGAGGTAGTCGAGGTGCTGCCAGCGGAACGGTGCCGTGGGATCGAGCGTCGCGACGTGGAACGAGTCGCCCGCCGCGCTCACGCGGATCGCGTGGAGCGGCATCGCGGGATCGTCGATCCGCACGTCGCAGTCCGGCGCGCGACCGACGACGAGCGCGCTGCGTTCGCCGAAATCGACGCGCTCGATGGTCGCGAGGTAGGAGGTGGCGCCCGACTTGAGGTCGTTCTCCTCGTTCTCGCGCTCGGTGAGGATCGCGCTGGTGATCGAGTCACGTGCGGCCGGATCGAGTGCCTGTGGCGGTGCGGCGTGGGAGGCGATGCCGCCGTTCAGTGCGAGCAGGAGCGGGCCGATGACGAGAGGGTTCATTCGATCTCCGGTCGATCATGCAACTGGGGATGTCCGCGCGCAGACTATCGCCGCGCGTGCGAGGCAGCCAGTCGTCGCGCGACGCGTTGCGTGGGCCGGGAGCCCCGACGATAATCCGCCACGTTGCGCCGGCGTCGCCGCGCCCTCGTTCGGGCCGCTCCCCGGCGCGGAAAGGCACACGGACGTGACCGCCAGGACCGCACCCCCAACCGATTCCGCCGCATCCAAGTCGCACATGGACGCACTCGTCATCCACGGTGGCCGCAAGCTCTCCGGCCGTGTCGCGATGAGCGGCGCGAAGAACGCCGCGCTGCCCGTCATGGCCGCCACCCTGCTCGCGCCGGGCGTTCACCGGCTGCGCAACGTGCCGCGGCTGCTCGACACGCACACGTTCGCGCGCGTGCTCGAGACCCTCGGCGCGCGTGTCGCGTTCGCGGGCAACGAGTGCACGATCGACACGACGGGTGTGAACTCCGTGGAGGCGCCCTACGAGCTCGTCCGCACGATGCGCGCGAGCATCTACGTGCTCGGGCCGCTGCTCGCGCGGCTCGGCGCGGCGCGCGTTTCGCTGCCCGGCGGCTGCGCCTGGGGGCCGCGTCCCGTCAACCTGCACCTGCAGGGGCTGGAGGCGATGAACGCGCAACTCGACATCGAGCACGGCTACATCGTCGGCAAGGACGTGCGGCTCCGGGGCGCGACGTTCACGTTCGACGTCGTGAGCGTCGGCGCGACCGCGCAGCTCATGATGGCCGCGACGCTGGCCGACGGCGTGACCGTGCTCGACAACGTCGCAATCGAGCCCGACGTCACCGTGCTCGGCGACGTGCTGAACGCCTGCGGCGCGCGCATCACCGGGCTCGGCTCGCGCCGGCTCGAGATCCACGGGGTGCGCACGCTCGCGCCCATCGACACGACCATCATCGCCGATCGCATCGAGGCCGCGACGTTCGCCGCTGCGGCCGCGGTGACGGGCAGCTCGATCACGCTCGAGCGCGTCGTGCCGGATCACTTCGAGGCCGCGCTGCGCAAGCTCGAGGAGGCCGGCTGCACCATCGTTCGCGAGCGCGACGAGGTGACCGTGACCGGCCCGTCGCGCCCGCGCGCCATCGACGTGACGACCATGCCGTTCCCGGGCTTCCCGACCGACATGCAGGCCCAGATGATGGCGGTGGCCTCGATCGCGAACGGCACGAGCGTCATCACCGACACGATCTACCTCGACCGGTTCACCCACGTGCCGGAGCTCGGCCGCCTGGGCGCCGACATCGATCTCAGGGGCAACGTTGCGGTGATCCGTGGCGTCGAGCGGCTCTCGGGCGCGCCGGTGATGGCGACCGACCTGCGTGCGAGCGCGGCGCTCGCGCTCGCGGCGCTGGTCGCCGAGGGCGAGACGCGCATCTCGCGCATCTACCACCTCGACCGCGGCTACGAGCGCTTCGACGAGAAACTGACGGCGCTCGGCGCACGCGTCGAGCGCGTCGCCGACGCGCGCGCGTGACGGGTCGCCGCGAGGCGGCTCGCAAGCGCTACGACGCCGGTTACTTCGAGCACTGGTATCGCCGCTCGGGGCTGGGCGTCGGCCAGCGCGCGTTCGTCGGGCGCAAGGTCCACCTCGCGCTCGCCGCCGCGGAGTACGTGCTCGGGCGGCGCGCCCGCAGCGTGCTCGACGTGGGCTGCGGCGAAGCGCCGTGGCGCGCGATCCTGCGCCGCCTGCGGCCGGGGATCGAGTACCTCGGCGTGGATTCGAGCGCGTACGCCGTCGCGCGCTTCGGCCGGCGGCGCAACATCCGGCCCGGCTCGCTCGCCACGCTCGCCTCGCTGCGGATCGGCGGACGCTGGGACCTGGTCGTTTGCGCGGACGTGCTCCACTACGTGCCGACCGCGGAGGTGAGGGCCGGGCTCGCCGCGCTCGCACCGCGCGTGGGCGGCGTCGGCTTCCTCGAGGCGTTCACGCGCGAGGACGAGATCGAGGGCGATCGCGACGGATTCCAGCGCCGCAGCCGCGCGCAGTACCGGCGGATGTTCGCCGCGGCCGGCCTGCACCCGCTCGGGCTCCACCTCTACGTGCGCCGCACGGTGCGCGACAGCCTCGTGGCGCTCGAGCGCTGACCGTCCCCGGGGAAACGCTCACCGGGAGTCTGCGGGAACGCCCTACAGCGTGCGCTTGAACAGCAGCGACGCGAGCATGAGCATCAGGAACGCGAAGCCCGCCATCACGAGGAAATCGGGCAGCACGGCCCCGAACCCGACGCCCTTGAGGAGCAGGCCGCGCAGCGCGTGCACGGCGTAGCGCATCGGGAACGCGCGCGAGATCGCGGTGAGCCAGCCGGGATAGCTCTCGGTGGGGTAAAGCGCGCCGCTCGGGAAGAACGTGATCACGTTGAGGATGCCGAAGAGCGCGCGCGGCGTGATCGGGTTCGAGACGCGCGCCATGAGCGTGAACATGAACAGCACGAGCCCGACGGCGAGCAGCGCCATCGCGGTAAGCGTGAGCAGGATCGTCTGGAATCCGCCGATGATCGGCAGCCGCGCGACGACGATCGCCGAGAGCAGCACAGTCGTGCCGACGATCATGGCGAGCGTCAGCGCCGACAGCGTAAGGCCGAGCACGACGTCGAGCGCCGCGAGCGGCGTGACGAAGTAGCCCTCGTGAATGCCGCGCGCGCGATCGTCGACGAGGATGATGCCGCCCGCGAGCATCGCGACGAAGAAGAGCGCGAGCGCGATGACGCCGGGCACGAGGTACTGCATGAACTCCTTGTGCCCGTAGACGTCGACGCGCTCGACCTGGACGTGCGGCGCGGCGATCGCGACGCCCGTCGGTCCGGCCACATCGCGGGCCAGCGCCTGGCGGATCTCGGCCTCGATCACGCCCGCCGACGTGTTGTCCGTGTTGTCGACGACCACGCCGAGCGGTGCGCCCTCGCCGCGCGCGAAGTCGCCGCTGAAGTCCGGCGGCACGATGACGACCGCCTTGTACTCGCCCTGCCGCAGCGCGCGCACCGCGCTCGCCGGGTCGGGCTCGGACGTGATGCGGAACAGCTCGCGGCTCTGCGCCAGCGTGCGCAACCGGTTCTCGACGTCCACGGCGGCGCTGCCGCGATCCTGCATGACGAGCGCGATCGGGAGGTCGTGCAGATCGCCACCCATCGACTTGCCGAGGATGATCAGGTAGATGATGGGCATGAGCACCATCGGGATCAGCAGCTTGGTATTGCGCCGGAAGCGGCGCAGGTCACGCTCGGCGACGGCCAGCATACGATGAAAGCTGAACTCGAACATGGTGTCGGCTCCCCGCGGTCTCGCGAACGGTGCAGCGCCTCAGCGCATGATGTTCGGCAGGGCGTACTGGTATTCGCCGCCGGCGGAATCCCGCAGCCCGCGGCCGGTGTAGTGGATGAAGACGTCCTCGAGCGTCGGCTCGAGCAGCGACATGCTCTTCACCTTGTTGCCCGCGCGATGTGCGACGTCGGTGATGCCCTCGAGCGGCACGACGTCGCCGGCGAGCTGGAGCCGCGCGGCGTAGGCCTCCTCGCGCGCGGATTCGCGCACGTCCGGCAGCCCCTTGAGCGCCTCCACCGTGGCATCGTCGAGCTCGCGGAAGAAGTGCACGATGAGCACGTCCTGCCCCGGCACGGTCGCCTTGAGCTCGCGCGGCGTGCCGAGCACGGCGATGCGGCCGTGGTCGACGATCGCGAGCCGGTCGCAGAGTCGGTCCGCTTCGTCCATGTAGTGCGTGCAGAGCAGGATCGTGAGGTCGCCCTTCGAGCGCAGGCCCTCGAGCAGCTCCCAGATCACGCGCCGGCTCTGCGGATCGAGGCCGGTCGTCGGCTCATCGAGGATGAACACCTTGGGGTCGTGGATCAGCCCGCGCGCGATCTCGAGCCGTCGCCGCATGCCGCCCGAGTACGTGCCCGCGGCCTTGTCGCGCCAGTCCCAGAGCCCGACGTTCCTCAGGAGCTCCTCGGCGCGCTGGCGGCGCTCGCGCCGCGGCATGCCGTAGAACTTGGCGTAGAGGTCCAGGCTCTCCCACGCGGTGAGATCGCCGTCGACCGTATTCGCCTGCGGGATCACCCCGATCTGGTGGCGCACGCGCGCCGCGCGCTTCGCGACGTCGTAACCCATGACGAGCGCACGGCCCGACGTCGGCACGACCAGCGTGTTGAGCATGCGGATCAGCGTGCTCTTGCCGGCGCCGTTGGGCCCGAGGATGCCGAAGATCTCGCCGCGCGCGACCGTGAAGTTGAGATCGTCGTCCGCCGTGAAGTCGCCGAACCTCTTGGTCAGGTGCTCGACGACGATCGCCGGCTCGACGTCGTGCGGTGCAGCGGGCGACGCGGGCGCCGCGCCACTCATGGCTTCGCGCCCGCCATCGACTGCACCGCAGGCGAGACGTGGATCGTGACGTCGGCGGTCATGCCGTCCTTGAGCAGGTGATCGGGATTGGGCAGCAGCGCGGTCACGGTGAACGTCCGGATGTCGCGGCGTTGCGCGCCCCAGTCCTTGCGCGTCGCGAAGTCGCCGGCGGGCTCGATGTCGGTCACGACGCCGGGGAACGTGCGCCGGTCGAACGTGTAGACGTGCACGTCGACGCGATCGCCCGGCCGCACGGCTCCGACGCGCGTCTCGTCGACCGCAGCGAGCACCTTGATTGTGTCGCTCTGCTCGATCGTCACGACGGGCGTGCCCGCCATGACCATTTCACCGGGCTCGTGCACGCGCTCGGCGACGATGCCGCCCTGCGGCGAACTGAGCACGGTGTAGGAGCGGCGCAGCTTGGCCTGGGCGAGCGCGGTCTCCGCCGAGTGCACCTGCGCCTGAGCCGCCTCGACCTGCGCGGTCGTGACGGACGCCTCCGCCTGCGCGGCGTCCATCTGCTGCGGCGTCGTCGCCGCACTGGCGAGCAGCGAGCGCATGCGCGCGAGGTCCTGGGCCGCCTTCTCGTGGTTCGCCCGCGATTGCGCGAGCGCCGCGCGCGCGGACTCGAGCGAGGCCTGCGCCGCCTGGATCTGCACGTCGAAGTCCTCGGTCGCGAGGCGGCCGACCACTTCGCCCGGGGGCACGCGGTCGCCTTCGGCGACCGGCACGGCCGCGATTCGCCCCTCGACCTGGAAGCCAAGCTGGACGTGCACGGACGAGATCGTCCCGGTCGTGACGACGTCGCCGCCCGTATAGGCCTCGCGATGCGTCATCGCCCGCCACACGAAGTACCCGGCGACGCCGAGCACGATCAGGAGCACGATGCTCCGGATCACCGCCGCCGGACCGCGCTTTCGTTCGGCCATGATCAGTTCCCCTTTCGGCTGCCGAGGGCGTGATCGAGCTCCGCCCGGGCGATCCAGTAGTCCATCGACGACTGCGCTTCCTCGGCGAGTGCGTCGGCGAGCGCGGCCTCCGCGTCGCGCACGTCCGACGCGGTCGACGTGCCGCCGCGATAGCCGGCCTCGGCGAGACGCATCGCCTCGCGGGACGTCGCGACGCGGCCGCTGTCCGACTGCCACACCGCGATCGCGACGCGCAGATCGCCGAGCGCGGAGGCGACCTCGCGGTGGATCGAGAGCGCGAGGTCGGCGCGACGCGCGCGCAGCGAGGCGCCGTCGGCGCTCGCCTCGCCCACGCGTGCCGCGGTCGCGCCGCCGTCGAAGACCGGCACGCTGAGCGCGACGCCCGCGTAGAGCTTGTAGGTCTTGAGCCCGACGTCGCTCCAGTCGGCGTAGTCGTCGAGGATGTTCGGCGCGACGTACTCGGCGGTTGCGCTCGCCGTGAGGCGCGGCCAGCGGCCGGCGCGCGCGGCCTCGAGCCGCCGATCGTTCTCGCGCAGCGACGCATCGAGCACCGCGAGCTCCGGCCGTGCGCGCTCCGCCTGCGCGAACGCCCCGGCATCGTCCGGGACCCCGGCGGTGGGCTCGCCCGGCGATTCGAGCGGGCGGTCGTGGTCGAGCGGCGTTCCGACCGCGTCGTCGAGCTCGACGCGGCTCAGGCGCACCGCTTCGCGCGCGCGCAGGAGCGCGGTCTGGCGTTGCGCGAGATCGGAGGACGCGCGCAGCGAGTCGACGCGCTGCGCGACTCCGGCGCGCACGCGCGCGGTCGCGGTCCCGAGGTGCGCGCGCGCCGAATCGACGGTGGCCTCGGCGGCGAGCTGGAGGCGGTCCGCCGCGAGCGCCTGGTAGAACGCGGTCGAGACGCGCAGCACGAGGTCGGCGTCGGCCTGCTCGCGGCCGCGGAGCTGACCGGTGTGCGCTTCCTCCGCGGCGCGGACGAGCGCCCGATCCTGGCGGTCGAACAGCGGCAGCTGGGCGATGCCGCGCGCGTCGACCGCGGTCGCCTGCCCGATCGGGAACGCCTGCGTCGGCTGGTGCGGCAGCGTGATCGCGATGTGCGGCGCTTCGCTGTTCTCGACGAGGCTCGCGTCGAGCCGCAGCGTGGGCGCGAGCGCGGCGCGCGCTTCGGCGATCGCCCGAGCCGCGCGCGCGATGCCCGCGTCGCTGACCTGCAGCGAGGGGGCGTGATGGCGCGCCAGATCGAGGCACTCATCGAGCGTCAGTGCGCCGGCGCCGGGAGCGGCCGCGAGGGCGAGCGCCAGCGCGAGGGAAACCGGTCTCATGGGTTCTCCCCGGGAAGGTAGAGGTCGACGATCGCTGCCGCGAGCGCCCGTGGGTCCCGGGGCAGCGGTTCCATGCGGACGACGGCGCCCGCGAGGTTGTAGAAGAGCAGCGAGCCGTGGAACGAGCGCGCGACGATGCGTGGGGGAACGCGCGCCGCGGGACAGCGCCCCGCACGTTTCGACTCCGCGAACGCGCGGCGGAAGAGACGTTCCTCGAGCGCGAGGATGCGTGACAGCAACCGGCGGTAGAACGCGCGGGCGAGCTGGGGTGTCTCGAGCACGCCGAAGAAGATGACGCGGAAGAGGCGCGGGTCCTCGCGCAGGCGCGTGAGCACGTACTCGGCCAGCGTCTGCAGCGCCTCCCGCGGCGGCATCTCGGCGAAGCGGCGCTCGAGCATGCGCGCCCGGGCTTCGGCGTCGCGCAGGATCTCGCGGACGAGCGCCTGCTTGGTCGGGAAGTGGCGGAAGATGAGTGCTTCGCTCACGCCGGCGCGCGCAGCGAGCTCGCGCGTGCGCGTGCCGTGGAAGCCGTGCTCGGAGAAGACGTCGAGCGCGGCGCTCAGGATCTGCGCGCGGCGATCCGGCGCCTTGAGCCGCGAACGGCTCGATGTGCTCGAGGTCGAAAGCAATGTTCCCATGACGAACGGCAGGCTCCGCGACCGCCAACAGGACTTAGCAAGTAAGTACACACTTACTATCCTGCGCCGAAGCCGTCAAGAGGACCGCGACGCTCGCCGCAGGCCGGACGGGGGACGCGCCGTGGCGCGGCGGGGCTCGCAGGCATGGGCTAGACTCGCCATCCCATGGCGGATCCCCAGCTCTCCGAGCGGCTTGCGATCGTCGGCACGGCCGGCCACATCGACCACGGCAAGACCGCGCTCGTGCGACGGTTGACCGGCGTCGACACCGACCGGCTCCCCGAGGAGAAGCAGCGAGGGATCAGCATCGATCTGGGCTTCGCGCCGCTCGTCACGCCCGCCGGCGTGCGGGTCGGGCTGGTCGACGTGCCCGGCCACGAGCGGTTCGTGAAGAACATGCTCGCCGGCGTGGGCGGGATCGACCTTGTGCTGCTCGTGATCGCGGCGGACGAAGGCGTCATGCCGCAGACGCGCGAGCACCTCGCGATCGTCCGACTGCTCGGCGTCGCGCGCGGCGTCGTCGTGCTGACGAAGCGCGATCTCGTCGACGCCGAGTGGGTCGCGCTGGTGGCGCGGGACGTGCGCGCGCTCCTCGCGGGCAGCGCGCTCGCCGACGCGCCGGTCGTCGAGTTCAGTGCGAAGACGGGCGAAGGCCAGGACCGGCTGCTCGCCGCCATCGACGACGCGCTCGCCCGCGCGCCGGCCCGCGCGCTCGCCGAGCCCGTGCGCCTTCCGGTCGACCGCGTGTTCACGATGGAGGGCTTCGGCACGGTCGTGACCGGAACGCTGTGGCGCGGCGTCGTGCGGACGGGCGAGGGGCTCGAGCTCGCACCCTCGGGGCGCGCCGTGCGCGTGCGGCGCGTGCAGGTGCACGGGCAGACCATCGAGGAAGCGCATGCCGGCCAGCGCACCGCCGTCGCGCTGCACGGCGTGAGCCGCGAGGAGGTCGAGCGCGGCGAGTGGCTGATCGCGCCCGGATCGCTCGCGCCCAGTCGCGTGCTCGACGTGCGCTTCGAGCTGCTCGAGGACTTTCCGCGCGAGTGGAAGGTCGATCAGCGGGTGCGCTTCCACCTCGGTGCGAGCGAGATCATCGGGCGGCTCGTCCTCTTCGCCGACGCGCCGCTCACGGCGGGCGGGCGTTCGCTCGGGCAGCTTCGGCTCGAACGCGCCACCGTCGCCGCGCGCGGCGACCGGTTCGTCGTCCGCTCGTATTCGCCGAGCCGGACCGTGGGCGGCGGGACGGTCATCGATCCCATGGCACACCGCCGCCGCCGCGCGGACGCCGGCCTCGAGCAGATGGAGGTGCACGAGACGGGCTCGCTCGCGGCGCGGCTGCTCGAGAAGCTCGCCGGGCTCGAGAAGCTCGCGGGCACCGAGTCGCTCGCGCAGGCCGTGGGCGAGCCCGCGACCGTCGTGAACGAAGCGCTCGCCCGGCTCGCGCACGAGGGCCGCGTCGTCTCGCCTGCGACCGGCCGCTGGATCTCCGACGACCGCTGGACCAGCGCGCGCGAGCGGATCGAGCACGACGTGCGCGACTTCGCCGAGGGACATCCCGCGCGATTCGGGATCCTGAAGGGCGAGCTCAAGAGCGCGCTGAGGACGACGCTCGATGCCGGTGTGTTCGACGCCGCGTTCACGTCGCTGGTGTCGGATGGCGTGATCGAGCAGAAGGGCGAGCGCGTGCGCCCCGCGGGCGTGCCGTGGGCGCCGCCTGCGGCGACGCTCGCGAAGCTCGAAGCGCTCGAGCGCCAGCTCGAAGCCGCGGGTTTCCTCGTGCCCGAGGTGGCGCAGTGGCAGAGCGCGCTCGGTGCCGACGCCGCCGAGGTCGCGGCGCTCGGTTACTTCCTCGGCCGGCTCGTGCGGGTGAGCAACGAGCTGACGTACACCGCAGCGCAGCTCGAGGACATGCGCGCACGGATCGGCGCGTGGCTGGACGCGCACCCGGCGCTCACCGTCGCCGACTTCCGCGGCTTCACGGGCGCCTCGCGCAAGTTCGCGGTGCCGCTGCTCGAGCACAGCGATCGCGTCGGCTGGACGGTGCGTGTGGGGGATGAGCGGCGGAAGGGGTAGGGGCTAGATGGTTCTGCGGAACAGCGCGTAGCGTTCCTCGAGAAAGTCCCCTCGTGGCCTTTCGCTCGCCCGTGATGGGATCTTGAGCAGCCGCTGTCCGTGATGAGCCTTCAGCCCGTGAATCAACATCGGGCCGTCGTCCTCGCGGAGGACATCCGCGCGAATCTCGACGACGAGATCAGGCCGGATGCCCATGAAGAACTTGTCGAAGGCGGCGTGGTGGATTTTGCAAAGTGCGAGCCCGTTTGAAATTACCGGCTGACCGCGCGGATCGTGGTCGGGAATGATGTGCGCTGCGTCCAGGAGTTCATCGTGGTTCAACCTGCATACGGCGCAGCACTGACCGTACGCCACCAGAACGCGCTCCCTGAACTTCTGCTGATGTAGTCGTTGCTGGGTGACGCGTGTGATGTACTCGCGCCGCGCGGGGGCAGTGTCCTCGTCAAACGGCATTTGAGGAGAGGCCGAGAGCTCGCGGGCGTCGTCGGCCTGGACAGAGAAGGTCAGCCGTTGCGGATCGTCCGCGACGACGAAAACCGGGTAGGCCGCCGCGTATCGACCCTTCACCAGCCCCGCGAAATACACCAGCGGGATACGTCGCGACATCGCACGGCGTAGCCCAACGTTGTCGGGATGCTGCGGATCCTCGCCACGATACTTGTAATGGATCAAACCGGCCGACACCTCGTCCTCGTAGGGTCTCGGCCGGCCTGGCCGCTCGGGCGCGGTCGTCATGCTCAAAGGGCCATCGGTCAGCGCTGCCGGCTTGAATATCCCTTGAGGCCCGAGGAGCGGCACGCGCCTGCCTTCGAACTCGAAGCGATGGGAGAGATCCTCCCAAGCGAGCGCCTCGCCGTGACGATCCCGAAGCTGATCGAGATACTGAAATACACGCATCCGAATTTCGGCGTTGCGGTCCACCGCTGCCCCCTACCTCATCGCCTTCGCAGCCGCCGCCGAGCCCCAGCCCGCGCCGCGGCCGGTCCAGGTCTGCAGATCGAGCGGCAGGTGGCCGACGTCGCTGTACATGACGAGCCTCACGCTGCCGTCGGCGCGCACTGCGAGGATCGTGAGCGACGCGTTCGCGATGTCCATGCTCGCCCAGTGGCGCACGTCGCCGCCGACGGCCTTCGTCACCATCCAGCGGATGACGTTGCCGTGGCAGACGAGCAGATCGTGCGTGTCGGCCTCGGGCGTGGGCACGACGTAGCGCGCCCACGCGGCAGCGCGGTGCTCGTCGCAGAGCGCGATTGACTCGGGCGTCTCGTCGCGCATGATTCTGGCGTTGTCCGACGTGGGCGTGCACTCGTGCAGCAGCGAATCGATCGCGACGCTCATGTGCAGGATCGCGGCGAGCTCAGCGGCGGTCTCGCGCGCCCGCGCGAAGTCGCTGCTCACGAGCGCGTGGAACCTGATCGGGAGCCCGGCGAGCCGCGCTCCGAGCTTCTTCGCCTGCTCGTGTCCGAGCGCATCGAGCCCATTGCCGAGCCGATCGTCGGTCACGGTCGTGTCGCGATCGTACTGGCCGTGGCGGATGAGGTAGACGTAGTGAACGCCCTGCGGCGGCCGCGGCGCGCCACTCCCGGCGGGCGCCTGGGCGGCGACGCTCGAAGGCGCGATCATGGTCAGTGCGAGCGCGAAAGCGAAGAGGCGCGACATCGGCGGATTCTCCAGGTGAATCGTCAGGCCAGCCCGCGCGCCTGCAGCGCGGGTCGATCGTTCAGAACAACCGGTACGTGAACGCCAGCGCGAGCACCTCGCGGAACTGGCCGGCCTTGCGCACGTTCTTGTCCACCTGCGCAGCATAGGCCGCCTGGGTGGCCGGATCGGCGCTCGCCGCGAGCGTCGGATCGACCAGCGCGGCCTCGTCGAACTTCTCGTACGTCCACTCGGCCGCGAGCGAGACGCCGAAGCTCTTCGTGATCTGCGCGGCGAAGTTGTTCTGGAAGTCGACCGTCACGACCTTCCAGAAGTTCGAGATCGACTCGCGCCCGGGGCTCGCGGCGCGCAGCGCGGCGTCCACCTGCTCGAGCTGGTTCGCCTTCGAATAGAACAGCGGCTGGTATGCGAGGAGCTGCGCCTTGTAGAGCACCTTGGCGCGCAGCAGCGGCTGCTGCACGTTGGTCTGCCACTCGATGCCGCCGTCGTTCGTGCTGAAGCTGCGCTCGTCGCGGCCGGCGGTGTCGGTGAACGCGCGCGCCAGCGTCTGCCGGAGCGCGAACCCGATCCGCGTCACCGCCTGGCTCGAGTCGGTCTTGAAGAGCACGCGCGCGAGCCCCGCCGATTCCTTGAGCTTGACCGGGTTGAGCGGAATCGTGCCGCGCGGATCGGTCTGGTCGCGGAACTGCGACTCGGCGCTGAATGCGGCGTAGGGATCGGCGGACCCGCCGAGCGTCCAGCGCCCGGTCGACTGCAGCGAGAGCAGATCGGTCGTCTTGTCGGGGCTCTGCCAGCGGAGTTCGCCCGCGGTCGTTCCGGTCTGCTGCTGCTCGGTCTCGCCGTAGGCAAGGTTCAGCTGGTTCGCCCAATCGAACGATTTCGAGATCTGCCGCTCGGCGCTCGACTGCGAGTTCAGCACCCAGACGATCGAACCTCGATCGCCCCCCGACCAGTTCGAGCTGAACGCGCTCTGCGCGAGGTTGAGCCCGACGTTCGTGCCGAACTTCCACGGTCCGGGCTCGATCGGCTTCGCCTCGTCCGCGGCGGCCGACCGAACGGCGGCGGTCAACACCAGTGCGAGCAGCAGCACGCGAAATCGCATCACGTCGAATCTCCTCTCGAATCGATTGGCCGAATGGTCGGCGAGCCGCGGCCGCTTGCCGATGAGCGCGCGCGGCGGCGATGCTCGGGCCCATGATTCTTCGCGCTCGTTTCGCTGTCCAGCAGGTGGCGCGCGGCGTGGTCGTCCTGGCGGCGGCCGCGATCGCGCGATCGGCACCCGCGCACGAGTACTGGCTCTCGCCCTCGCGCTTCAACGTCGCGCCGTCGGAGACGGTGACGGTGGCGGCGTTCTCGGGAACGGGGTTCCGGGGAGAGCCCCGCCCCTGGGCGCCGGAGCGCTGCGTTCGATTCGTCCTCGCGGAGGCCGGGAACAGGGATCTGGCGCCGCTTGCGCGGCGGGGGGCGATCGAGTGGGCGCGGTGCGTTCCGTCGGACGAGGGCGGTGCGCTCCTCGCCTACCAGTCGAACTGGGCGCGCATCGAGCTGCCCGCGGGACGCTTCGAGTCCTACCTTGCCGAGGAGGGCCTCGACGACGCGCTCGCCGCGCGCCGCAGGGAGCAGACGACCGCGCCCGGCCGCGAGCGATATCGCCGCTGCTGCAAGGCGTATCTCGCCGGTTTGGACGCGACGCGGTCGACGAGGGTGCTCGGGCTGCCGCTCGAGATCGTGCCGCGCACGCGGCCCGGGGCCGGCGCGCTCATGCGGGTGCGCGTGCTGTGGAATGGCCGGCCGCTCGCCGGCGCGCTCGTTCATGCCTGGCGCTCGCCATTCGACACCGCCGGCCGGCCGCTCGATCCGGCGACGCGGGACACGGTTGCCGCCTGCTGGAGCGGACGGACCGACGCGGCGGGCGGGGCGGCGATTCCGACGCGCGAGCCGGGCGAGTGGCTGCTCAGCGTGGTCCACATGCAGCGGTGTCCGCAGCCCGACCAGGCGGACTGGGAGAGCACGTGGGCCTCGCTCACGTTCGCGCGCCCGCGCGCGCGCCGGGCGGCCACGCCGTGACCGCGACGCCGGGCGGCCCGACGCGCTAGGATGCGCCCGGGTGTGCGGAATCGTCCCGGAGAGGAGTCGGACATGAGCGGAACGGACGTGGCAGGCAGCGCTTCCAGGTCGGCGAGGACCATGACCACGCGGGACTACGTGAGCGCCGTGATCGACGGCGTCGTCGCCAAGAATCCGGCCGAGCCCGAGTTCCACCAGGCCGTGCGCGAGGTCGTGGGCTCGCTCACGCCGGTGCTCGAGCGTCATCCCGAATATCGTTCGGCGCGGTTGCTCGAGCGGATCGTCGAGCCCGAGCGAGTGGTCATGTTCCGCGTGCCGTGGCAGGACGATCGCGGTGACGTGCAGGTGAACCGCGGCTTCCGGATCGAGATGAACAGCGCGATCGGGCCGTACAAGGGAGGCCTGCGCTTCCACCCGTCGGTCAATCTCGGGATCCTCAAGTTCCTCGCGTTCGAGCAGGTGTTCAAGAACTCGCTCACCACGCTGCCGATGGGCGGCGGCAAGGGCGGCTCGGACTTCGATCCCAAGGGCCGGAGCGACAACGAGGTCATGCGCTTCTGCCAGAGCTTCATGACCGAGCTGTGGCGCCACATCGGCCCCGACACCGACGTGCCGGCGGGCGACATCGGCGTCGGCGGACGCGAGATCGGCTTCCTGTTCGGCCAGTACAAGCGGCTCGCGAACGAGTTCGCCGGCGTGCTGACGGGCAAGGGTCTTGGCTGGGGCGGCTCGCTCATCCGGCCCGAGGCAACGGGCTACGGCTGCGTCTACTTCGCGGCCGAGATGCTGAAGGCGAAGGGGCAGTCGCTCGCGGGCAAGACCTGCCTCGTTTCGGGCAGCGGCAACGTCTCGCAGTACACGATCGAGAAGCTGATCGACCTGGGCGCGAAGCCGGTCACGATGTCGGACAGCAACGGCATGATCGTCGATCCCGACGGCATCGATCGGGACAGGCTGGCGTTCGTGATGGAGCTCAAGAACGTGCGCCGCGGCCGCATCAAGGAGTACGCGGAGAAGTTCCCGCGCGCGAGCTACACGACCGTCGAGCCGGGCACGGACTCGAATCCGCTGTGGTCGGTGAAGGCCGACTGCGCGTTTCCGAGCGCGACCCAGAACGAGATCAGCGGCCGCGACGCGGCGAACCTGGTCAAGAGCGGCGTCACGCTCGTGGCCGAGGGGGCGAACATGCCGAGCACGCTCGATGCGATCAAGACCTACCTCGACGCCGGCATCCTCTACGGCCCGGCGAAGGCCGCCAACGCGGGCGGCGTCGCGACGTCCGGGCTCGAGATGTCGCAGAACAGCATGCGGCTGTCGTGGACGCGCGCCGAGGTCGACGAGCGGCTGCACAACATCATGGTGGCGATCCACCAGAACTGCTTCGAGACGGCCGAGCGCTACGGCACGCCCGGTAATTACCTGAACGGCGCCAACATCGGCGGCTTCCTCAAGGTGGCGAACGCCATGATGGACCAGGGCCTCGTGTAGCGGTTGCGGCGGAGCCGCCGTGCCGGCGCCCGACGAGCCGATCCACCCGTTCCTCGCCTTCCAGCGGCTGATGCCGTTCCGCGTAAACGACATCCTGCTGGTCTCGAGCCTCTACGACTCGTTTACGCTGCAGGAGGACGGCCGGCTCAACGAGCTGATCGCCGGCGAGTTCCTCGAGCTGTCCTCGCAGCAGACGCCGGGCCTCACCCACGTCTCGACAGGTGAGGAGGCGCTCGCGCTCGCGCGAGCCGAGCCGCGATTCAATCTGGTGCTGACCGCGCTCCACGCCGGCGACATGGACGCGGTGCAGCTCGCGAGCCGTGTGCGCGCCGCGGGGCTCGACGTGCCGGTCGTCGCGCTCGCGTACGACAACGAGGAGCGCAAGCAGTTCGAGAGCGGCCGCGACCTCTCGGCGATCGAGCGGCTGTTCCTCTGGCAGGGCGACGCGCGCATCCTCGTCGCGATCGTGAAGAGCGTCGAGGACCGCCGCAACGTGGCGCACGACACCGCGACCGTGGGCGTGCCCGTCGTGCTCGTGGTCGAAGACAACGTCCGCTACTACTCGTCGTTCCTGCCGACGATCTACACCGAGATCATCGAGCAGTCCGACCGCCTGCTGCGCGAGGGGCTCAACGCCTCGCACAAGCTCGTGCGGCTGCGCGCGCGTCCCAAGATCCTGCTCGCGACGACGTACGAGGAGGCGCAGGCGCTGGTCGACCGCTACGGACCGTACCTGCTGGGCCTCATCTCGGACGTCGAGTTCCCGCGCGAGCAGCGCCTCGCTCGCGACGCGGGCTTCGCGCTCGCGCGTCATGCCCGCACGGTCGCGCCCGACCTGCCCGTGCTGCTCCAGTCGAGCCGCGAGGAGTTCGCGGCCGGCGCGGCCGAAGCGGGCGTCGCGTTCCTGCGCAAGTACTCCGACACGCTGCTCGCCGAGCTGCGCGCGTTCATGGTCGAGAACTTCGGTTTCGGCGATTTCGTCTTCCGCCGCCCGAACGGCGTCGAGGTCGGGCGCGCGAGCGACCTCAAGTCGCTCGAGGACCGGCTGCGCACCGTGCCGGAGGACAGCCTCGTCTACCACGGCCAGCGCAACCATTTCTCGCGCTGGTTCACCGCCCGCACCGAGTTCGCGCTCGCGCGCCGGCTGAGGCCGCGGCGGGTCTCGGAGTTTCCGACGCCCGAGCACCTGCGCCGCGACCTGCTCGCCTCGATCGCCGATTACCGCCGCGAGCAGAGCGACGTGCTGGTCGCGGACTTCGATCCCGCATCGTTCGATCCCGACGCGGGTTTCTTCGCGCGCCTGGGCGGCGGCTCGCTCGGCGGCAAGGCGCGCGGGCTGGCGTTCGTGCGCTTCCTGCTGCACTACCACGCGCTCAACCGCCGCTTCGCCGGCGTCCACATCGGCGTGCCGCAGGCGCTCGTGCTCGCGACCGACGTATTCGACGAGTTCCTCGATCGCAACGGCCTGCGCTCGTTCGCGCTCGAGTGCGGCGACGACGCCGAGCTCGAGCGCGCGTTCCTCGCCGCGGAGCTGCCGGGGAGCGTGCTGGCGCGGCTCGAGGAGTTCCTCGCGCGGGTCCGCTGGCCGCTCGCGGTACGCTCGTCGAGCCTGCTCGAGGACTCGCCCTACCAGCCGTTCACGGGCGTCTACGACACGCTGATGCTCGCGAACGACGCGCCGACGCTCGACCAGCGCCTGCAGCGTGTCGCGACCGCGATCCGGCGCGTTTACGCCTCGACGTTCACGCGCCGCGCCAAGGACTACCTCCGCACGACCCCCTACCGGCTCGAGCAGGAGAAGATGGCGGTCGTGCTCCAGCGCGTCGTGGGCGAAGCGCACGGCCCGCGCTTCTATCCCGACTTCGCGGGCGTCGCGCGCTCGCGCAACTTCTATCCGCCGCCGCCGCTCGCGCCCGAGGACGGCGTCGCGACCGTCGCGCTCGGCCTGGGCCGGCTGGTGGTCGAGGGCGGCCAGTGCCTGTCGTTCTCGCCACGTGCGCCGCGGAACATCCTGCAGTTCACCTCGGTCGAGGACGTGCTCGCGAACTCGCAGCGGGAGTTCTGGGCGATCGAGCTGGGCGCATCGGGCCCGGGCACGATGCGCGAATCGCGCTTCGGGCTCGACGTCGCCGAGGCCGACGGCACGCTGTTCGCGCTGGGCTCGACCTATTCGAGCGAGAACCACGTCGTCTACGACGGGCTCTCGCGGCCGGGCGTGCGCCTCGTCTCGTTCGCGCCCGTCCTCAAGCACGGCGTCTTCCCGCTCGCGGACGTGCTCGAGCAGCTGCTCGACCTGGGCGCGCGCGGCATGAACCGCCCCGCCGAGATCGAGTTCGCCGTCCGGCTCTCGCCCCACGAGGACACGCCGCACGAGTTCGCGTTCCTCCAGATGCGGCCGCTCTCGCTCACGCCGGACGGCGACGCGCCCGAGATCGCGGTGCCCGACGCGGCGCGGCTGCTGTGCGAGAGCCCGGTCGTGCTCGGCAACGGCACGGTCGCCGGGCTGCACGACGTCGTCGTGGTGGATTTCCGGCGATTCGACCGCTCGCGCACGCTGGAAGCGGCCGCGCAGGTCGCGCGCTTCAACGCGCGGCTGCTCGCGGAGCGGCGGCCGTACGTGCTGATCGGCGTGGGGCGCTGGGGCTCGAACGATCCGTGGCTCGGCATCCCGGTCACGTGGGATCAGATCGCCGGCGCGCGCGTGATCGTCGAAGCGGGCTTTCGCGACCTGCGCGTCGCGCCGTCACAGGGCAGCCACTTCTTCCAGAACCTCACCTCGTTCCAGGTCGGCTACTTCACCGTGAACGAGGGCGCGGGCTTCGTCGACTGGGACTGGCTCGGGGCCCAGGCCGCGGCCGAGGACGGGCTCGTGCGGCACCTGCGCTTCGAGACGCCGCTCGTCGCGCTCATGGACGGGCGCCGGAGCCGCGGCGTGATCTACAAGCCCGGCGAGTATCGCGTGGCGGAGTAGCCGGGGACCCTGGCGCGACGCGCGCGGGCTGCCGCCACGGCGCGCTGCCCCTCCGGCGTTGGGCTCACTCCTCGGCGGTGTCGGCCGCGTCGGCCGCGTCGGCGGCGTCCGCGACGTCCGCGCGCTGCTCCTTCGGCGGCTCGGCCGGGCGTACGAAGATCGCGCGCTCGCGCTCGATCGTCACCAGCCCCGGCTTCGAGCCACGCGGCTTGCGCACGTACTTCTTGAGCGTCCAGTGCACCGGCACCTTGCCCGCGGTGCGCGCCTTCGAGTGATACGCCGCCCAGCTCGCGACCTCCTCGAGGGTCGCGCGGCTCGGCTCGTTGGGGCCCCTGCCGCGGCGCAGCACGACGTGCGAGCCGGGACAGCCGTGGGCGTGGAACCAGTAGTCCTCGGGTCGCGCGAGGTGGAGCGTGAGGTGATCGTTGCCCTCGCTGGTGCGGCCGATCAGCACGTCCCAGCCCTCGCGGGTGCGGAAGCGCCACGGCTGGAGCCGCCCCGGCGTCGCGTCGCGCCGCAGCGGTGCGCGCGCGGGCGTGGTGGGCGATGCGCGCGGTCGCGCGGGCGGCTCGGCCGCGAGCCCCAGCGTGCGGCGCGGCAGCGGATCGGGCGCGCGGATCTGCTCGCGGACCGTCCGTCCCAGCCGGAAGAGCTCGCGCTCGAGCTCGAGCAGCGCACCATCCCGTGCCGCATCGTCCGTTGCGCTCGAGAGCGATGCGAGCCGGGCGCGCAGCGCGTCGCGCTCGGCGGCGACCGCGGCGAGGCGCGGCGGGATCTCTCGCCGGCCGCGCTCGGCGCGCGCGGCGCGCCTGAAGTAGCGCGCCGCGTTCGCCGCCGCGCCGTGGCGCGGCTCGAGCGCGATCGCCAGCGTGCGCGCCGGGTCGGCCGGGTCGGGCAGCGTGACCTCGCCCGCGCGCGCCGGCACCTGGTGCGCGTACGCGAGCAGCGCTTCGGCCGCGCGGCGGAACTCCGCGGCGCGCTCCGCCTCGGCGAGGTCGCCGCGCAGGGCCTCGAGCTTGCGCTCGAGCCGCGCGGCGTAGCGGCCGAGCGCGCGCACGAGCGACTCGCGACGGCGGTCCTCCGCTGGCGCGTGCGCGTCGTCGTCGCTCATGGCCGCAAGCTAGGCGAGCCGGACGGAGCCGGCAAACACCGCGGCCCCGCGCCGAGTTCCACGCTCCCGAACGGAGCGTCGCCCTGGGACGCCGGCGGCTCGATGCTGCCGATTCGGGACGACGTACGGGCTCGTGGCTGCGCCCCACGCGAGCGCGTGAACCCGCGCGAATCGCGGCTTTCGAGCGCCTCGCGGCTTTGACTCCGCCGACCCCGCTCCCGTACCTTCGCCCGTCCCCGCCGCACCCACGGAGGTCCCCGCATGATCCGCAGCATGACCGGCTACGGCGCGGCCGAGATCGACCGCAACGGCCAGCGCCTGTCGGCCGAGATCCGGTCGGTCAACCACCGGTTCTGCGAGGTTTCCGTGCGGGCGCCCAAGGTGGCGCTGCTGTTCGAGGACCAGATCCGCCAGCTCATCCAGGACCGCTTCTCGCGCGGCAAGTTCAACCTCACGATCAACTGGTCCGGCGCGGGCGGCGAGGGCGAAGTGCTCAAGCTCAACGAGGCGGTCGCCGACCGCTACGTCGCGCTCATGAGCCAGCTGCGCGAGCGTTACCACCTCTCCGGCAACCTCGAGCTCAGCACGCTCGCCGGCCTGCCCGACCTGTTCGCGTGGGAGCACTCGGCGATGTCGGACGAGGAGACCTGGACGCTGGTGCAGGAGCTCGTCGATCAGTGCTGCGCGAGCATGAACCAGATGAAGGCGCGCGAGGGCGCGGCGCTCGCCGCCGACCTCGTGAAGCGGCTGGCGCTCATCCGCACGCAGCTCCAGCGGATCTCCTCGCGCGCGCCGCTCCGCCCGGTCGAGGCCAAGGACCGCATGGTGGCCCGGCTGCGCGCGCTCATGGACGACGTCGAGATGGATCCGATCCGCATCGCGCAGGAAGTTGCGATGCTCGCCGACCGGCTCGACTGCACCGAGGAGTGCGTGCGGCTCGATGCGCACCTCGACCAGTTCCGGCACCTGATCGAGGGCCCGGAGCTGGCGGGTCGCAAGCTCAACTTCCTGCTCCAGGAGATGAACCGGGAGGCGAACACGATCGGCTCGAAGGCGAACGACGTGGAGATCGCGCACGCGGTGATCGTGATGAAGGAAGAGATCGAGCGCCTGCGCGAGCAGGTGCAGAACGTGGAATAGGCGTGGCCGGCCGCTCCGCCGCGCGCGGCTCGCTCTCGCCGGGCAAGCTCAGGCCCTCGGGGTTCCTGCTCGTCGTCTCGGGGCCTTCAGGCGTGGGCAAGGGCACGCTGGTGCGCGGCCTTCTGAAGGCGCGGCCGGGTTGCCGGTTCTCCGTGTCCGCGACCACGCGGCCGCCGCGGCCGGGTGAGCGCAACGGACGCGAGTACTGGTTCCAGTCACGCGAGGAGTTCGTCGCGAACCGGCGGCGCGGCTGGTTCCTCGAGTGGGCGCGCGTGCACGATCACCTTTACGGGACGCCGATTCGCGAGGTCGAGAAGCAGACGGACGCCGGGCGAGTTATCGTGCTCGACGTGGACGTGCAGGGCGGCGCGAGCGTGCGCCGGCGCAGGCCCGACGCGGTCAGCGTGTTCGTGGCGCCGCCCTCGCTCGCGGAGCTCAAGCGCCGGCTGGTCGGGCGACGCACCGAATCGACGGACGTGATCCGCACGCGGCTGCGCAACGCGCGACGGGAGATTCCGCAGTACGTGCACTATGACTACCTGGTCGTCAACGACCGGCTGCCGGAGGCGATCCGGCAGCTGGTCGAGATCCACGACGTCGAACGGCGTCGCGTTCAGCGGCTCTCGCGCTGAACGCCCCGCCCGCGCGGCCGCCCCACGGGTGGGCGGTGGCGCGAATCCGAACCCGGTGGGCGCTGCCCTGTACAAAGGAGTATGACGCGTGAAGCTTTCTTCCCTGGTTTCCCCTCCCGGCAAGAGCAAGTACGAGCTGGCGATCGTCGCCGCGCGCGAAGCGCGCAGGCTCAACGACTGGACCCGTCGCAGTGGCGAGACGCTGCCCGGCAAGGTCACCGCGGTCGCGCTCGAGCGCGTGATCCACGACGACGTGCCCTTCTACTACGAGGATCCGACGATGGTGCTGGCCGCGCCCGAAGCGCCGCTCGAGTAGCGGAGATGCTCCGGGATCGCGTCGTCGTCGTCGGCGTCTCCGGCGGCATCGCGGCCTACAAGGCCTGCGAGCTGGTCCGCCGGCTGCGCGAGCGCGGCGCCGCGGTCGTGGTCGTGATGACGCCGGCGGCGTGCGAGTTCGTGACGCCGCTCACGTTCCAGGCGCTCTCGGGCAATCCGGTCGTGACGACGCTCTGGGGCGATCAGCGGCCGCGCTTCGAGCTGCCGCTCGAATCGCGCGCGAAGATGGGCGGAGCGATCGAGCACGTCGACCTCGCCGAGGCGGCGGATGCCGTCGTGCTCGCGCCGGCGACCGCGGATCTGATGGCGCGGCTCGTCCACGGCGAGGCGCCCGACGCGCTCACCGCGCTCGCGCTCGCGAGCCGGGCACCGCTCGTCGTCGCGCCCGCGATGGACGTGCAGATGTGGCGCGCGGCCGCGACGCAGGCGAACGTGCGCGCGCTGCGGGCGCGCGGCGCAGGCTTCGTCGGCCCGGCGGACGGCCCGCTCGCATCGGGACTCGCCGGCCCCGGACGCCTCGCCGAGATCGCGGACATCGTCGCGGGCGTCGAGCACGCGGTCGAGCGCCGCGCCTCGCTCGCCGGCGCGCGCGTGCTGGTGGGCGCGGGCCGCACCGAGGAGCCCGTCGACCCCGTGCGCGTGCTGACGAACCGCTCGAGCGGACGCATGGGCTTCGCGCTCGCGGAGGCGGCACGCGATCGCGGCGCCGAGGTGACGCTGGTGGCCGGGCCGGCGAGCATCGATCCGCCGGGCGGCGTCGCGCTCGTCGGCGTTTCGACGGCCGAGGAGATGCGTCGCGCGATGACGGCCGCGGCCGCGGCGACCGACGTGGTGCTCATGGCCGCTGCGGTGGCGGACTACCGCCCGGCGCGCGCCTCGGCACAGAAACTCAAGCGCAAGGAGGCGCCCACGTCGCTCCCGCTCGAGCCCACCGCCGACATCCTCGCCGAGCTGGGCGCCGCTCGCCGTCCCGGGCAGGTGCTCGTCGGATTCGCGCTCGAGACCCGCGCGGGCCTCGCGAACGCGCGCGCGAAGCGCGCGGCGAAGAACGTCGACCTGATCGTGCTCAACTCGCCCGCCGAGGGTTTGGGCGGCGGGAGCAACCGCGTGACGCTCGTCGACGCGAGCTCGGCGCGGGCGCTGCCGCGCGCCACCAAGCGCGAGATCGCCGAGGCGATCCTGGATCGCGTGCTCGAACTGCGCGGCAGGGGGCGCCGGCCGGCCAGGCGTGCGGGCGGGCGCACGAGGGCGACGGCCGCGCCCGGACGCCCGAAGCGGAGGCGCGCGTGAGCGGCGAGGGCATCCGCGACGAGGCGGCGGCGATCGCGAACGCGGTCCGGCGGCTGCTCGAGCGCGAGCGCGGGGCAACCGGCTACGCCGGCTCGAGTGGTGGGGAGCTGCTCGCCGCGGGCATCGCTCGGGCGCGGGCGAGCGTTGCGCGGCCGGCCCCGGCCGCGGACGAGCGGGAGGCTGCGGTGACGGTCGCTGCGCGGCCCGGCCCGGTGGCGGACGAGCGGGAGGCTACGGTGGCGGTCGCGGCGTCCGCGGCGCTCGAGCCGCTGCCGGCGTTCACGGACGATCTGTTTCCCTCGGCGCTCGCGGGCGGGCGCGCCGAGCTCACCTCGCTGTCGCGCCCGACGCTCGAGATCATTGCCGCCGAAGCGCGCGCGTGTACGAAGTGCGGGCTCTGCCGGACGCGCACCCAGGCCGTGCCCGGCGTCGGCTCGGCGGCGAGCGGCATCGTGTTCGTCGGCGAGGCGCCCGGCGCGGACGAGGACGCGCGGGGCGAGCCCTTCGTCGGTCGCGCGGGCGAGCTGCTCACGCGCATGATCGCGGCGATGGACGAGAAGCACCTGATCCCGGGCGTTCCGCTCTCGCGCGAGACGGTGTACATCTGCAACGTGCTCAAGTGCCGCCCGCCCGAGAACCGCAATCCGCTGCCGCACGAGATCGAGGCCTGCTCGCCGTACGTGATCCGGCAGCTCGAGGCGCTGCAGCCGCGCATCATCTGCTGCCTTGGCAAGTTCGCGGCCGAGCTGCTGCTCGGCATCAAAGGCGCCGTCGGGGCGATGCGCGGCAAGACCTATCGCTGGCGCGGCGCGAAGCTCATCGTGACGTACCATCCGGCCTACTGCCTGCGCAGTCCGAGCGCCAAGCGTCCCGTGTGGGACGACCTGCAGCGCCTCGCGCAGGAATACCTGACGGACTGATCGCGCGACGCGCCGATCGGCGGGAGCCAGCCATGACCGACACCCTCGCAGGAATCGCCGGTAACGCAGCGGGGCTCACGCCGCCGCAGGCGCTCGACGCCGAGCGCTCGATCCTCGCCGCCATGATGCTCGACCAGTCCGCGATCGGCCGTGCGGTCGAGTCGATCGACGCGTCGGCGTTCTATCGCTCGGCGCACGCGCGCGTCTTCGAGGCGCTCGTCTCGCTCTACAACCGCAGCGAGGCCGCCGATCTCGTCACGGTCATCGAGGAGCTGCGCAAGCGTGGCGACCTCGAGGCGGCCGGCGGTCCGAGCGCGCTCGCCGGCATCCTCGAGGCGGCGACGACGACCGCGAACCTCGAGCACTACGTGCGAATCGTGCACTCGAAGGCGATCCTGCGGCAGCTGATCCGTGCGACCAACGAGATCCAGCAGCAGTGCTACGCCGGGCAGGACGAGACGGCGGACCTGCTCGACCAGGCCGAGGCGCGCATCTTCGCGATCACCGATCAGCGCATCCGCCAGGGGTTCGTCGGCATTCGCGAGCTCCTCAAGCCAACGTTCGACCACATCCAGAAGCTGTTCGAGCGCAAGGTGCAGGTCACCGGCGTACCGAGCGGCTGGGACGACCTCGACAAGCTGACGAGCGGCTGGCAGCCCGGCGACTTCGTCATCCTCGCGGGCCGGCCGAGCATGGGGAAGACGTCGGCGGCGATGAACATCGCCGAGAACGCGGCGATTCGCGCCGGCGTGCCGGTGGCGGTGTTCTCGCTCGAGATGAGCAAGGAGCAGCTCGCGCTGCGCCTGCTCTGCTCGCAGAGCGAGGTGCCGCTGAACAAGCTGCGCACGGGCTTTCTTGGCAACGAGGACTGGCCGCGGCTCACGACCGGCGCGGGGCTGCTCACGCAGGCGCCGATCTACATCGACGACTCCGCTTCGCTCAGCGTGCTCGAGGTGCGAGCGAAGTGCCGGCGTCTCAAGTCCGAGGGCAAGCTCGGGCTCGTGATCATCGATTACCTTCAGCTCATGCGCACGTCGACGCCCGTGGAGAACCGGGTGCAGGAGATCTCCCAGATCAGCCGCGGACTCAAGGCGCTCGCGAAGGAGTTGTCCGTCCCGGTCATCGCGCTCTCGCAGCTCTCGCGCGCCGTCGAGCAGCGCGGCGGCGGCGGGAGGCCGCAGATGAGCGACCTGCGCGACTCGGGCAGCCTCGAGCAGGACGCCGACGTCGTGCTGTTCGTCTACCGCGAGGTGGTGTACAAGCCGGACACGGCCGAGCCCGGCAAGGCGCAGCTCATCATCGCGAAGCAGCGCAACGGCCCCACCGACGACGTCAACCTCACGTTCATGCGCGACTGCACCAAGTTCGTGCCCTACAGCCCGGCGTTCGCGGGCGAGGCGGAGCCCGGGTTCTGATCCCCACGCCATGACCGACCTGACGCTGCGCGGCTACGAATACCTGCGTCAGCAGGTGCTCGAGGCGATCGCCGAGGTGGGCCGCATCTTCCTCATGGTCCTCGAGACGCTGCGCTCGCTGGGCCGCGGGCTGCGCGCGGGCGGACTGATCGTGGATCAGATGAACGCGATCGGCGTGCAGTCGCTGATGCTCGTGTTCATCGTGAGCCTGTTCACGGGCGCGGTCGCGGCGGTGCAGGCGGCCTACCAGTTCTCGAACGTCGTGCCGCTCAAGTTCCTCGGCTCCGTGATCCTGCGCTCGGTCATCATCGAGCTGGGACCCGTGCTCACCGCGCTCATCGTGGGCGGCCGCGTCGGCGCCTCGATCGCCGCCGAGCTCGGCACCATGCGCGTCACCGAACAGATCGACGCGCTCGAGGCGATGGCGATCAACCCCGTGCGCTACCTCGTGGTGCCGCGCGTCGTCGCGGCGATCGTCATGCTGCCCGTGCTCACGGTGCTCTCCGACGCGATCGGCGTGATGGGCGGCTACGTCGTCGCGGTGACGAGCATCGGCGTGAGCACGCACACCTACGTGACGGGCCTCAAGCAGTTCTTCTTCACGAAGGACCTGATGTCCGGGCTCATCAAGTCGCTCTTCTTCGGCGGGATCATCGGCTGGATGGGCTGCTACTACGGTTTCCGCACCGAGGGCGGCGCCGAGGGCGTCGGCGTCGCGACGACGCGCGCCGTGGTCGCGAGCTGCGTGCTCGTGCTCATCAGCGACTACGTGCTCGCGAACGTGCTGTTCCGGTTCATCTTCGCGTCATGATCCGCATTCGCGGGCTGCGCAAGCAGCTGGGCCAGAAACGAGTGCTGGACGGCGTCGATCTCGACATCCCGACGGGCAAGACGGTCGTGGTGATCGGACGCAGCGGCACCGGCAAGAGCGTCCTGCTCAAGCACATCATCGGGCTCATGCGGCCGGACGCGGGCACGATCGAGGTCGACGGCCAGCCGGTCGTCGGCCTGCGCGAGCGCGAGCTCAACGAGGTGCGCAAGCGCTTCGGGCTGCTCTTCCAGGGCGCCGCGCTGTTCGATTCGCTGACCGTGGGCGAGAACGTCGCGCTGCCCCTGCGCGAGCACACGCGGTTCACGGGCGAGCAGATCGAGCAGCGCGTGGCCGAGCGCCTCGAGTGGGTGGGCCTCAAGGACATCGAGGACATGAAGCCGGCATCGCTCTCGGGCGGCATGCGCAAGCGCGTCGGCCTCGCGCGGGCGATCGCGATGGATCCCGCGTACATTCTGTACGACGAGCCGACCACCGGGCTCGACCCGATCATGGCGGACGTCATCAACCGCCTGATCCGCTCGCTGCAGCAGCGCACCGGCGTCACGGGCGTGGTCGTGACGCACGACATGGGCAGCGCGTACCACGTCGGGGACGAGCTCGCCATGCTGCACGAGGGCCGCGTGGTCTTCACGGGCACGCCCGACGAAGCGCGCCAGACGCGCGATCCGCTGGTCCGACAGTTCATCGAGGGCTCGAGCGAGGGCCCGATCAAGCCGCTCTGACGGCGGGAGAGACTTGTGAGTCGAAGAACCGAGATCCAGGTGGGCCTGACGGTGCTGGTCGCGCTCGTCGTGCTGCTCTGGGGCGTGACCTGGCTCAAGGACCTCAGCCTGCAACGCCGCGTGACCGTGTGGCACGTGCGCTTCCCGCAGACGGGCGGGCTCGGCGCGAGCGACGAGGTGCTCGTGAACGGCATCCGCAAGGGCGCGGTGAGCGACCTCCACCTCGACGGCGACGCGGTCATCGTCGATCTCGCGCTCGACTCCGACGTGCGGCTCACCTCGGCGAGCCGCGTCGCCATCCGCAACGTCGGCCTCATGGGCGAAAAGGTGATCGCCGTCGACCTGCGCACATCGGGCGTCCGGCTGGCGCCGCGCGACACCGTGTCGGGCATCTACGAGCTCGGCATGGGCGAGGTGATGGCCGACGTCGGCACGTCGATGGCGGCGGTCGACCGCGTGGTCGGCGCGCTCGACGGGCTCGCGAACCGTCTCGACCGCAACGGCAACGTCGACCAGACGACGGACAACCTGCGCAAGGCGAGCGAGCAGCTCGCGGCGGCCGTGGTCGAGAACCGCAAGCTCGTCCACGAGACGCTCGAGAACGCCGACGCGGTCTCGAAGACCGCGCGCGCGATGACGACGGACCGGCAGGCCCAGTACGTGCGCATGGTCGATGCGATGGATCGCACGACGCACAACGTCGAGGCGCTCTCGATGCGGCTCGATTCGCTGCGAGCGACGATGCAGTCGATCGCCGACAAGGCCGATCACGGCGACGGCTCGGTCGCGCAGCTGCTCAACGACCGGGCGCTCTACGATCACGTGCGCGACTCCGCGAAGGCGCTTCAGGACCTGCTCGAGGACGTGAAGAAGCATCCGCGAAAGTACCTCAACCTGAGCATCTTCTGATCCGCCCCCGTCGGGACGAGCCATGACGCGCTCCGCGCGCACGCCGAAGACGAAGACCTCGTTCTACTGCACCGCATGCGGCAACGAGCAGTCGCGCTGGTTCGGGCACTGCCCCGCGTGCGGCGAGTGGAACACCGCAGCGGAAGCGCCTTCGGGCAACGCCGCGAAACCGGCGACCGGCCCGCGTCGGGCCGGCGCCGCGCGCTGGACGCCGCGCGCGGCCGGCGCGCCGGGTGCGCCCGCCGCGCCCGCTCCGCTCGCAGGCGTCGAGCTCGAGGCCGCACCGCGCACTCACACGGGGCTCGGCGAGCTCGACCGGGTGCTGGGCGGCGGCATCGTGCCCGGCTCGCTCGTGCTCGTGGGCGGCGATCCCGGGATCGGCAAGAGCACGCTGCTGCTCCAGCTCGCGATGGCCCTCGGCCGCGACGGGCGACGCGTGCTCTACGTCTCGGGCGAGGAGAGCGAGCACCAGATCCGGCTGCGCGCCTCGCGGCTCGGCGCCGTGCCGCAAGGGCTGCTGCTCCTTTGCGAGACCGACCTCGAGGCCGTGCTCGAGGGCGCCGCCGGCGTCTCGCCCGACGCGCTGATCGTCGATTCGATCCAGACGCTCGCCCGCTCGGATCTGGAGGGCGGCCCGGGCTCGGTGACGCAGGTGCGCGAGTGCGGCCTCGCGCTGCTCCACTTCGCGAAGGGCTCGCGCACGCCCGTCTTCCTGGTCGGCCATGTGACCAAGGACGGCGCGGTTGCCGGCCCGCGCGTGCTCGAGCACATGGTCGATGCGGTGCTCTACCTCGAGGGCGAGCGCTACCAGCACTACCGCGTGCTGCGCGCGGCGAAGAACCGCTTCGGCTCGACCAACGAGCTCGGCGTCTTCGAGATGCTCGAGACGGGCCTGCGCGAGGTGCCGAACCCCAGCGAGGCGTTCCTCTCGCCCGGCGGAGGCGCCGGGCCGGGCGTCGCGGTGGTCGCGAGCCTCGAGGGGTCGCGGCCGCTGCTGGTCGAGGTGCAGGCGCTCGTCTCGGGCTCCTACTACGGCACACCGCAGCGTGTGACGCGCGGCTTCGATCCGCGCCGGCTCGCGGTGCTGCTCGCCGTGCTCGAGCGCCGGGTCGGCCTGAAGCTCGGGCGGCACGACGTGTTCGTGAGCGTCACGGGCGGGCTCACGCTCGACGATCCCGGCACCGACCTGGGCGTCGCGCTCGCCGTGGCGTCGAGCTTCCGCAGCCGGCCGCTCCTCGAGCGCACGCTCGCGCTCGGCGAGCTCTCGCTCTCGGGCGAGCTGCGCCGCGTCGCGCGGCTCGAGGCGCGGCTGCGCGAGGCCGCGCGGCTCGGCTTCGTGCGCGCCGGGGTGCCGCGCGTGCAGGCGGCCGAGGCGCAGGGCTGCGGGCTCGAGGCCGTGCCGCTCGCGACCGCGCGCGAGGCGTTCGATGCGCTGCTCGGCGAGCGCGTGGCGCCGCCGGGCCCGCCCGCCGCGCCCGCGGGAGCGGAGCCTCCACGATGAGCACGCCCTCGCACGGCACCCGCCCCTTGAGCGACGCGGCGCTGCGCGTGCAGGACGCGCTGCGCGCCGCCGGCTTCACGAACACCGTGCTCGAGCTCGCCGAGCCCGTGAAGACCGCACAGGCGGCCGCGGACGCCGTCGGCTGCTCGGTCGCCCAGATCGTGAAGAGCCTCGTCTTTCGCGGGGAGACGAGCGGCCGGGCGCTGCTGGTCGTCGCGAGCGGCGCGCGCCGAGTCGACACGGAGCGCCTCGCGGTGCTCGCCGGCGAGTCCGTGGCGATGGGCGATCCGCGGTTCGTGCGCGCTGCGACGGGATTCGCGATCGGCGGCATCCCGCCGCTCGGTCATGCCCAGCCGCTCACCGTGTTCGTCGATTCGAGCCTGCTCGCGCTCGATTCGCTGTGGGCGGCGGCGGGACATCCCAACTCGCTCTTCCCGCTCACCCCGGACGAGCTCTGCCGCATGACAGGCGGGCGCGTGGCGGACGTCACGTGAGCCTCGCCGCGATCCTGGTGTGCGCGGGCCGCGGCGAACGGCTCGGCGTCGGCGTCGCGAAGGCGCTCGTGCCGCTCGCGGGCCGGCCGCTCTTCACGTGGAGCCTCGCGGCGCTGCAGCGCTCGCCGGACGTGGACGCGATCGTGGTCGTGGGCCCGGTGCGGCCGCTGCGCGAGCTGCTCGCCGCGTCGGGGCGCAGCGCGACCAAGGTGGCGGCCTGGGTCGAGGGCGGTGCCGAGCGCCAGCAATCGGTGGCGCGGGGCCTCGCGGCCGTGCCCGCGGGACACGACTGGATCGCGGTGCACGACGGCGCACGTGCGCTGGTCGGCGATGGCGTGATCGCGCGCGCGATCGCGGCGGCACGGACGCACGGCGCGGCGATCGCCGCGATCCCGCTGCCCGACACGCTCAAGCGCGTCGAGGGTGGCGCGATCGCAGGAACGCCGCCGCGCGACGGCCTCTGGTGCGCGCAGACGCCGCAGGTCTTCCGCCGCGACTGGCTCGAGGCCGCGCACGCGGCCGCGCGCGACGCGGCGACCGACGACGCGGCGCTCGTCGAAGCGCTCGGCCACGTCGTGCACGTCGCCGAGGGGGATCCGCTCAATTTCAAGATCACGACCGCCGCCGACCTGGCGCTCGCCGAGCGCTGGCTCGCCGCCGGAGCGCACGAGGCGACGCGGCCATGAACGCGCCGCGCGTCGGGCTCGGCTACGACGTCCACCGCATCGCGACGGGCCGGCCGCTCGTGCTGGGCGGCGTGCGGATCGAGAACCCGTGGGGACTCGAGGGCCACAGCGACGCCGACGTCCTGCTCCACGCGATCGGCGACGCGCTGCTCGGCGCGGCGTCGCTCGGCGACCTCGGCGAGCACTTCCCGCCTGACGATCCGGCGTGGAAGGATGCTTCGAGCCTCGATCTGCTGGCAGGCATCGCCGCGCGGCTCGCCGCCGCTGGCGCGCGCGTGTTCAACGTCGACGCGATGGTCGTCGCCGAGGCGCCGCGCCTCGCGCCGCATCGCGCGGCGATGTGCGCGAACGTCGCGCGCGTGCTCGGGATCGAGCGGACGTGCGTCTCGGTCAAGGCGACGACGAACGAGCAGCTGGGGGCGCTGGGACGCGGCGAGGGCGTGGCGGCGCTCGCCGTCGCGCTGGTCGGGCTCGCGCCCGGCGGCGCGGCGGGGAGCGACTGAATCGTGTCCGACGTCCGCGTCCGCTTCGCCCCGAGCCCGACGGGCTGGCTGCACGTGGGCGGCGCGCGCACGGCGTACTTCAACTGGCTCTTCGCCCGCCAGCGCAAGGGCACGTTGGTGCTGCGCATCGAGGACACCGACGTGGCGCGCTCCGATCGAGGGCTCGAGCAGGGCGTGCTCGACGACCTCGCCTGGCTCGGCCTCGACTGGGACGAGGGCCCGGATCGCCCCGGCCCGTACGGTCCGTATCGCCAGAGCGAGCGGCTGGCGCTCTACCGCGAGCGGGCGAGCGCGCTGCTCGAGGCCGGCCGCGCGTTCCGCTGTTACTGCACCGACGATGAGCTCGAGATCGCGCGGCAGTCCGCGCTCGCCGCGGGCCGCCCCCCGCAATACAACGGCCGCTGCCGCAAGCTCGCGCCGGCCGAGTCCGCGGCGCGCGCGGCGGCGGGCGAGTCCCACACGATCCGCTTCGCGGTCGATGCGGGCCGGGCGTGGACGCTGCGCGATCACGTGCGCGGCGAGGTCGTGTTCCCGGCGGGGATGATCGGCGACTTCGTGCTGCTGCGCTCGTCGGGGCTTCCGACCTACAACTTCGCCGCGGCGGTCGACGACGCGGCGATGCGCATCAGCCACGTGATCCGCGCCGAGGAGCACCTCGCGAACACGCCGCGACAGCTCATGGTCTACGAGGCGCTGGACGAGCGGCCGCCGGAGTTCGCTCACGTGGCGCTGATCCTGAACCGCGACCGCAGCAAGATGAGCAAGCGTTCCGGCGAAGCCGCGGTCGCGGTGGGCGACTGGCGCCGCGCGGGCTTCGTGCCCGAAGCGCTGCTCGCCTACCTCGCGCTGCTCGGTTTTCATCCCGGCGACGATCGCGAAGTGCTGACGCGCGAGGAGCTGATCGAGGCGTTCTCGCTCGAGCGACTCGGCAGGAGCGGCTCGGTATTCGACGCCGCGAAGCTGCGCTGGATGAACGCGCACTGGCTGCACCTTGCGAGCGGGGCGCAGATCGCCCAATGGCTCGCGACCGGACCGGGCCCGGGCGCGAGCGACGACTGGCGGGCGCGCACGGATCGGCTGCTGGCGCCGCTCTCGCCCGCGCAGCGCGAGAAGCTGCTCGAGGGCGTGCGGGGCAACGTTCCGACGCTGGCCGATCTTCCGGCCGAGCTCGGCGTCCTCGTGGGCGAGCGGCCCGCGTTCGAGCCCGAGGCCGCCGAGGCGCTGCGCGGTCCCGGCGTCGGGCCGCTGCTCGACGCCCTCGCCGGCGAGCTCGAGCCGCTTGCGCAGTGGAGCGGAGAGGGCTTTAAATCCGCGCTCCAGACCACCGGGAGCCGGCTGGGCCGCCGCGGCAGGGAACTCTTCATGCCCGTGCGCGCCGCGCTCTCGGGCCGCACCCACGGCCCCGAGCTGCCGCTGCTCGCCGAACTGCTGGGCAGGGAACGCTGTGTGCAGAGGCTGCGCGAGGCGGTCCGCCGCGCAGGCTGAATCGTCGGTACTCCGGGAGGGAGCATGAACGTCGCCGTCCTGATGGGCGGAAGGTCGGCCGAGCGCGAGGTATCGTTCAGCAGCGGGCGCGGGATCGCACAGGCGCTCCGCGCCCTGGGCCACGAGGTGACGTCGGTCGACGCGGCCGATGGCGCAGTGCTGCCCGCGGGGCAGGAGGGCGTCGGTGCGCGATCGCTCGCGCAGGTGCAGGCGCTGCCGCTCGAGGCGATGCTCGCGGCGATCCAGACGCCCGCCGTGCGCGCGGCCGACGTCGTCTTCATCGCGCTTCACGGCACCTGGGGCGAGGATGGCACGATCCAGGCGGCGCTCGAGCTCGCGGGAAAGGTCTACACGGGCTCGGGCGTGCTCGCGAGCGCGCTCGCGATGGACAAGGCGATGTCGAAGCGGGTCTTCGAGCGCGAAGCCCTGCCGACGCCGCACTGGATGCTGCTCGAGGCCGGCGTCGCGGGCAGCGCGCTCGACGTGAGCCTGCTCGGCGGCTTCCCGCTCGTCGTCAAGCCGAATGCGGAGGGCTCGACGATCGGGCTCAGCATCGTGCGCCATCCGTCCGAGCTCGAGCCGGCGATCGCGAAGGCCTCGGAGCACGGCTCGCAGGTGCTCGTCGAGCAGTTCATCGAGGGCCGCGAGCTCACCGTGGCGATCATCGGCGAGGTGGCCTATCCGATCGTCGAGATCGAGCCGCGGAGCGGTTTCTACGACTACGCGTCCAAGTACACGAAGGG
>Ga0335083_10000518_pt1 | contig 58780 bp, 59 predicted proteins | sample Lox_Sample_42_FD_206716 | JGI IMG/M metagenome (GOLD analysis project Ga0335083, IMG submission 206716) | Soil microbial communities from Loxahatchee National Wildlife Refuge, Florida, United States - Lox_Sample_4.2 | ecosystem: Environmental > Terrestrial > Soil > Wetlands | place: USA...
ACGATGGCGTTGCCGAGGTCGCCCCCAAGTCTTCCAACGATCAGCGGCTTGCCGGGGCGCATGGCGATCCGCCAGAAGTCGATCGACCCGCCGGCCTTTTCCAGCGCCGGGCGGACGAGATCATGGTCGCCGACCGACGCGCCGCCCGAGGTCACGATGATGTCCGCGCCACGCGCGGCGGTGAAGGCGTCGGCGATGGCGTCGAGATTGTCGGGCGCGATCTGCTCGCTGTGGATGGCAGCACCGGCGCCGATCGCCATGGCGCGCAGCATCACGCCGTTCGAGGCGGGAAGCTTGCCGGGCGGGCAAGGCGCGCCGGGCGGCACGAGCTCGTCGCCGGTCGAGAGGATTGCGAGGCGCGGCCGGCGACGCACGGCGAGCGCATCATGCCCGGCGAGTGCCGCGAGTGCGACCTGCGGCGCGCCGAGGCGGGTACCGGCAGGAAGCAGCGTCCGGCCGGCTTCGAAGTCGTCACCCTTGCGGCGGACATGGCGGCCGTCCTCGCCCGGGCCCTCGCCCGTCAGCCCGACCGTCGCGCCATCGCTCTCGACATCTTCCTGCAGGATGACCGTGTCGGCGCCGGGCGGCATCGGCGCGCCGGTGAAGATGCGCATTGCCGTGCTGGATGCGAGGGGCGTCTCGGGTGCAGTTGCGCCGGCCTGGATCGTTCCCGCCAGCCGCCATGGCCCCGGCATGTCGGCCCAGCGCACCGCATAGCCGTCCATCGCGGAGAGATCGGCCCAGGGCTGGTCGCGACGCGCCATAAGCGGCTCGGCGAGCCAGCGGCCGGTTGCATCGGCGAGCGGCACCTGTTCGACCGCCAGCGGCGTGGCCAGCGCCAGCAGCCGCGCCTGCGCCTCCTCGACAGGGAGCAGGCTCATTCGGCCGTCCAGTCGCCCGATTTGCCGCCGGCTTTGGCGGTCACATGAATCTCACCGATCTTCATATGCTTGTCGACAGCCTTGAGCATGTCGTAGAGGGTCAGAAGCGCGACTGAGACGGCGGTCAGCGCCTCCATCTCGACCCCGGTCTTGCCGGTGGTCTTCACCGTCGCGGTTGCCGTGGCGCCGGTCTCGTCGAGCGCCAGCTCGAGCGTGATGCCGGTGATCGGCAGCGGATGGCAGAGCGGGATCAGCTCGCTGGTCTTCTTGGCAGCCATGATCCCGGCGATGCGCGCTGCGGCGAAGACATCGCCCTTCGCGGCGGTCCCGTCGGCAATGGCGGCGCGGGACGCGGCACTCATGTCGATGCGGCCGGTTGCGGTCGCGGTGCGGGCGGTGTCGGCCTTGCCGGTCACATCGACCATGCGCGCGGCGCCGGCCTCGTCGGTATGGCTGAGCTTGCTCATGCCCAAAACCTCATGCCCCGATCAGCGCGCGGGTCGCTGCCTCCACATCGGCCTGCCGCATCAGGCTCTCGCCGACCAGGAAACAATGCACGCCATGCTCGGCCATGGCATCGAGATCGGTCTTCGAGCCCAAGCCCGATTCCGCGACGAAGGTGCAGCCCTCCGGTGCGCTGCCGACCAGCTCATAGGTCCGCGCAAAATCGACGGTGAAGTCCTTGAGATTGCGGTTATTGACGCCGATCAGCCGCGACTTGAGCGTCAGCGCACGCGCCAGCTCGTCGGCGTCATGCACCTCGACCAGCGCGTCCATGCCGAGACCCAATGCGACCGCCTCGATCTCCTGCATCTGCGCGTCCGAAAGCGCCGCGACGATGATGAGGATCGCGTCGGCGCCGATCGCCCGGCTTTCCAGCACCTGCCAGGGATCGACCATGAAATCCTTGCGGATGACCGGAATCGAGACGGCGGCGCGGGCCGCGACCAGATAATCCTCATGGCCCTGAAAATAGGGTGCGTCGGTCAGCACCGAGAGGCAGGCCGCGCCCCCGGCCTCATAGGCTTTCGCATGGGCGGGTGGGTCAAAATCGGCACGAATCAGACCCTTGGACGGGCTTGCCTTCTTGACCTCGGCGATGAGGCCATAGCCACCGGCCGCGACCTTGGCGTCGAGCGCGCGTCGAAAGCCACGCGGGGGCGTCTGCAAGGCGGCGCGCTGCTGCAAGTCGGCGAGGCTGGCGAGCGCCTTGCGCGCCTTCACTTCCTCGCACTTGTTCGCGCAAATCTCGTCGAGCTTGTTCATCGGTAGGCGATCCAGCAATTCAGCAGCGCGTTGGCAAGGCCCTTGTCGATCGCCTCAGCGGCTTCCTCGACGCCCTCGCGCAGCGTTTCGGCGGCGCCGGCGACCATCAGGGCAGCGGCGGCATTGAACAGGACCGCATCACGATAGGCGCCGGGCTCGCCCTGCAGCAACGCCCTTAGCGCGGCGGCATTATGGGCCGGATCGCCGCCACGTATCGCCTCCACGGCATGCGTCGCCAAGCCCGCATCGGCGGCATGGATGCGGCGCATCGCAATCGTCTCGCCATCACGCACCTCGGCCACATCATTGCCGCCCGCGAGGCTCAGCTCGTCCAGCCCCTCGTCGCCCGAGACGACCATGGCATGATCGGTGCCGAGACTCGCCAGCGCACGCGCATAGATCGGCACATAGGCCGGGCGAGCGATGCCGATCAGCTGGCGCGTGACGCCGGCCGGATTGGCAAGCGGACCCATCAGGTTGAAGATCGTGCGGCGGCCCAGCGAACGGCGCAACGGGCCGAGCCGGGCGAGCGCGGGATGGTGCTTCTGCGCGAAGAGAAAGCATATGCCGAGATCGGCAAGGCTGCGCTCGGCGGTTTCGGCGGCAACATCGAGGTCGAGGCCCAGTGCTTCGAGCGTATCAGCGGCGCCCGCCTTGGACGAGGCGGCGCGATTGCCATGCTTGGCGACCGGCACGTCGCAGGCTGCGACCACCAAAGCCACGGCGGTCGAGACGTTGAGCGTATGATGCCCGTCGCCACCCGTGCCGCAGACATCGATGGCGTTGGCAGGCGCCTTGATCGGGATCAGGCGGGCGCGCATCTCGCGCGCGGCGGCGGCGATCTCCACGTCCGTCTCGCCGCGTTCAGAGAGGGCGACTAAGAAGGCGGCAATCGCCTCATCCGGCACCGCGCCGTCGAGGATCGCCGCGAAGGCTTGGCTCCCCTCGTCCGCCTCGAGCGGCAGGCTTGGATCGGGCAGGGCGGCAAGCGTGGACATGGCGTGCCATTTGGGGCGGAACGGGCGGAGAGTCGAGGGGGGAACGGCACGGCCGCTCAAACCGGGGAAGAAGGCCCTGCCTTGCCCGCGAAATGCGGCTGCGTCGCCAGGGCGGCGCGGAGCTGGTTCAGCTCGTCGGCCATCATCGGGACATCGAATGCGATACCGGAGGTGAATGTGTCGCGCCAGCGCGTACGCCCGGTCCGCGTTTCGCCGCCGGGGAATTCGACGCGCACCGGCGTGTCGGGGGTAAAATGGATCAGGCCATCGATCCCGATGCCCGAGCGCGAGATGTCGATGACGACGAGTTCGGCATAGTCCTGCTCGTCCTTGATGACCCGGACGTCGCCGGTGACCGGGAATCGCGTATCGCGCACCACGATATCGTCGCTGCTCAACCGATCCTCCGTGCCATCATCGAAACAGGAAGCTCGGCCCTAATGAAATCAGCTCGCTATGCCTATAGTTTGTTGGGATCGAGCGGCAATGAACTGGCACGGATCGGTGTCAAACCCGCTCCTTCACCTTCATCCCGGCCAGCGCCATGAAGTTCGCCAGCATCGCATGGCCATGTTCGGTTGCGATGCTCTCGGGGTGAAACTGGACGCTGTGGATCGGCAGGCTCTCGTGGCGGAAGCCCATGACCGATCCGTCGTCGCTGGTCGCGTTGACGATCAGGCTCGCCGGGATGTTCTCGACGATCAGCGAATGATAGCGCGTCGCGGTGAAGGGCGACGGCAAGCCTTTGAAAAGCCCGGTGCCGTCATGGCTGACCGGCGAGGTCTTACCATGCATCAGGCCGCCGCGCACCACCCGCCCGCCGAAATGCTGGCCGATGGTCTGGTGGCCGAGGCAGACGCCGAGCAGCGGCTTGCCCGCATCCGCGGCCGCCGCGACAAGATCGAGGCAGATGCCCGCCTCATTGGGCGTACAGGGGCCGGGCGAAAGCAGATAGGCCTCCGCACCGGACGACAGCGCCTGCCCCGCCGAGATGGCGTCGTTGCGCACGACCTCGACCTCGGCGCCCAACTCCATCAGATAATGGACCAGGTTCCAGGTGAAGCTGTCATAATTGTCGATGACGAGGATCATGCGAGCCGATCTAGGATTGCCGGAGCACTTGCGCAACGCTTGTATGCGCGTCGTGACATCGGCGTCCGAATGGCGCAATCTCCCAATGATGATGCCGAAGAAGGAGCGGATCGATGCCTGACACCAAGGACAACCCCTCTTGACGAGCCTGACACGAGAGGCGCTTGCCGTCAGGGGTATCCGTCTGGGCCAGATGCCGCCGGCTATCACGCATCCCGACATCAGCTTCGAGCCGCCTTGCGATATCGGGGCCGAGATCGATTTCCTGAAGCCGCTTCATGTCGGCGCCTTCTCGCACCTCAACGGCGGCTACATCAGGAACGCGACGTTCGGTCGATACTGTTCGGTCGCGCGTGATGTACAGATCGGCCATGGCGGCCACCCGACGGATTGGCTGTCCGTATCGCCGCTTCAATATTTCGAGAATTATCGGGGCTGGTCGGATTGGGTGGGGGATGGGCGGGTACATGTCGAACCCTTCGCGTCCGACAGTCATATATCGATCGGCAATGACGTCTGGCTCGGCAATCATGTGATCGTCAAGGACGGCGTGACGATCGGCGACGGCGCGATCGTGGGTGCCGGAAGCGTCGTGACCCGCGATATTCCGCCTTATGCCATTGTCGGAGGGACGCCGGCCCGTCTCATTCGTATGCGGTTTCCCGACGACGTGGTGGAAGACCTGCTGGATTTGCGCTGGTGGCGCTTCGATCTCGCACAATTCGGTCCGACGCCTTTTTCGGACATCAGGGCCGCCATTGCGCACATTCGCGATCTTGAAGCCACCGGAGCGATTGCGCCTTATATTTCCGAACTTGTATGCCTCGACGCGTGAGACGCCGGGGAAGCATTTGAAGCGCGCATCGGCTATCGCGGCGCCATGACGAGTCCTCACAATCCCATCATCCTGCTCACCACCGGCGGGACCATCGACAAGCTCTATTTCGATGCGCTCTCGCAATTCCAGATCGGCGACACGATCATCGCGCGGCTGCTGGAGCTGGCGCGGGTCACCTATCCTTTCGAGGTGCGCGAGGTGCTGCGCAAGGACAGCCTCGACCTGACCGACGCGGACCGCGCGCGGATCGTGACGGCGGTGGCGGAGGCGCCGAGCAGCCGGATTGTCATCACCCATGGCACTGATACGATGACGCAGACGGCCGCCGCGCTGGCCGGCATTGCAGGCAAGACCGTCGTCCTGGTCGGTTCGCTGTCGCCGGCGCGCATGGCGGAGAGCGACGCGTCGTTCAATCTCGGCATGGCCTTCGCGACCGCGCAGGTCGCGCTGCCGGGCGTCTATATCACCATGAACGGGACGGTGTTTCGCGCCGACGAAGTGGTGAAGGACCGGGCGAAGGGCGCCTTCGTGCCGAAAGCGTCCTAGCGGCTGGCGACCGTCGAACTTTTCGGGAAATGCTCGAACAGGGCCGCAGCGAGACGCCCGGCAATGGCTTGCTCGTTCCAGTGCGAATCGCCCTCGCGCGTCGCGATCTGCGCATGGCCTTCCCACAGCGCCTTGTCGGTCGCCTTGTCGACGATGCGCACTTCGAGGCGGGTGGAAATCAGCGCTTTCAACGGCTTGCGCGCGTCGATGGCGATCGCCATGCCCACGCTCGATCCGCCTCGGCTGTCGACACCGACCGACATCTCGCCGCTGACCGGCTTCTTCTTCTGCTCCTCGGGTACCAGCACATCGCGGACGATGCGGATTTCCGCGCGCTGGCCGCCGTCCGGCTTGGCGAGCGTGGTGTCATAGCCCGCCTTCACGAGCTGGTCGACGAGCGCGGCCTCATAGGCAGCCTGGTCGCCGGCGTCGGGCGTGCTGCCGGGGAGCGTGGTCACGGTGACCGCGCCATGGCCGAGCGCATCGCCGGCATCGTTGGCGACGAAAGTGTCGGCATCGACCTTGCCCTCGCGGTCGTCATGAGCGGGGCCACTGAAGCGATGATCCGGCCAGGCGGTGAGCCCCGGCCCGAAACCGTCGTCCCAGACCGGGCTGCCCCACATGCCGCCGCGCAGGCCCGGGCGGGCGAGCAGGGGGGATGCGCCGAGCAGGACAAGGGCGGCGAAGGCGAGGGAGGAGCGAATGGCCGGCATGGCGAGATCCTTGACGCAGCAGGGTCTTTTCTGCCCCGAGGCCTGACTAGGCCCCGCCGGCTTGACCGTGCATGAACGGCGCGTTCACCTATGGCGTGGCCATGAACGCAGCGAGCCGGTCCACCCAATGTTGCGGCATGAAGAGCGTGCCATGGCCATGGGTGTCCTTGCTGGCAGCAATGAGCACGAACCGGGCATTGGGCATGCGCTTCAGCGCCTCGGGCGCGACATCGAGGCTCGCCGGATTGACCTGATCGTCGGCAAAGTTGATCCACAGCAGCGGCGCCTTGATGCGGTCGAGCTTGTCCCAGGGGTTGTAGTCGCTCGACGCATCGATCTGATAGATGAGATCGTTGGCGTCCGTGCCGTCGACGCGGTCGGCGATACCGGTTTCGAGCGCCTTGTCCGCCGCATCGCGCGTGGGCAGGGTCGCGTAGAGATTGAGCGGGCTGCCGCCCATCAGCATCGATATCCCCGCTGACGTGCGAAGACCGGCGAGCGGCTGGGTTTTGTAATTGCCGCCGTTCCACACCGGATCGCCTTCGATGGCGTCGATCTCGAGTTTGCGGGTCATACGGTTCTGGCCGGCGATCTCGACCGGATAGCAGCCCATGGGTACGAACTTCTCCGCGAAGTCGGGATAGGTCGTCGCCCATTGGAAGGTCAGCATGCCGCCCATCGACATGCCGATGATGAGCTTCAGCTTCCTGATGCCGAGCTTGTCGGTCAGCAGGCGTTTCTGCGCTCCGACCATGTCGGCATAGTCATAGGCGGGGAAAGCCATGCGCAGGCCGTCGCTCGGCCTGGATGACTCACCATGGCCAATCGCGTCGGGCAGGATGACGAAATATCTGCTCTGGTCGAGCGGCGCGCCGGGAGCGAACAGGGCCTTGCTCATCGCGGGCGAGAGGAAGTTGCTGCCGCTCCCGCCGGTGCCGTGAAGCACCATCACCGCATTGTCGATCTCGCCGGCGGCATTGCGATGCGGCGCGCCCAGCGTTCTGTAGGCGAGCTTCAATTCCGGCAGGCGCTTGCCGTCGTGGAAGGTGAAGTCGCGCAGGACGAATGCGCCTTCGCTCGCCTTGACCGGATCGCTCTGGGCACTGGCTGCGACGCCGGCGAGCAATAGAGCCGCGCCGATCGCCGCGCGAACGATCACGGCTTTTGCCCGCAATTCAGGCGCACGGCTCGCAGGCCTTGCCGTCGTCCAGCTCGATCTGGATGGTCACATGATCGATGCGGAAATGATGCTGGAGATCCTCGGTGAGGCCGGCGAGGAAGGCATTGCCGGGGTGCCCGCCGGGCATGAAGAGATGGGCTGTCAGCGCGGTCTCGGTCGTGCCGAGCGGCCAGATGTGCAGATCGTGCACTTCCGCGACGCCGGGCTGGCCGCGCAGATAGACCGCGACCCGCCCATGATCGATCGTCGGCGGCACGCCGAGCAGGCTCATCTTGACCGAGTCCTTGAGCAGGCCCCAGGTGCCGAAGGCGATCACCGCGACGATGACGAGGCTGGCCACCGGGTCGATCCAGAGGAGGCCGGTCATGCCGATGATGACCCCCGAGACCAGCACGCCTGCGGAAACCAGGGCGTCCGCCGCCATGTGCATGAACGCGCCGCGAATGTTGAGGTCATGCTTGCGCCCGGACATGAACAGCAGTGCGGTCGCGGTATTGACGACGATGCCGATCGCCGAGACGATGACCACGGTCTGGCCGTTCACCGGCTCGGGCATGATGAGGCGCTGCACCGCCTCAAGGGCGATTGCACCGATGGCGACGAGCAGCAGCGATGCGTTGAACAGCGCGGCGAGGATGGACGAGCTCTTGAAGCCATAGGTGAAGCGCTCATTGGGCGAGCGTCCGGACAGGATCGTCGCCCCCCAGGCCATGAGCAGACCCAGCACATCGCCAAGATTGTGGCCGGCATCGGCGACCAGCGCCATCGAGCCGGACAGCAGGCCGAATGTGCCTTCCACCAGCACGAAGGCGAAATTGAGCGTGACACCGATCGCGAAGGCGCGGCCAAAGTCGAGCCGCACATGACCATGGCCGTCATGATGATCGGCATGATCATGGTCATGGTCGTGATCATGATGGCGATGAAGATGGGAACCGTGCATTGGCGCGACACTTCTGCCTTTTGCCGGCCGAGGTCAACAGCTGCGCGGTATTCGCCCTTGCCGTTCAGGTCCGACCGGTTAGACTTCGAACAAAATACCGGGAGAAGGACCACTGCTCATGCGTCATGCCCTGCCGCTCATGCTCATGCTGCTCGTCGCCGGCTCGCCGGCTTTTGCCGCCGACCAGTTCGATCTGGCCTGCAAGGGTTACAAATGGACAAAGGTCGGGGGATCGGGAGAGGCCTATAGTTTCCGCGCCCGCATCGACCTCGCCGCGCGGAAATGGTGCGATGGCGACTGCAAGTCCACCCAGGCGATCGTGTCGGTGGGGGACAAGGAACTGGTCCTCACCGACGATGGCACGCTGAACTCGCGCATGGAAGTGGCGCGGGAAGCGAGTTTCGACCGCCAGAAGAACAGCTTTCACTACAAGATGTACCAGAGCCGCCCGACCGAGGAATATCTCGAATATCAGGGCGACTGCACGATCGAACCGTTCACGCCTTTCCCGGGCTGATACCGGCCGTCGGGCTAAGGACTTGGCCGCGGGAGCGCGATGGAGTAGATTGCGCGGCAGGAGCTCGGCTCTGGACTGAGCTCCAGGGGAGGAGCTTGGCCATGCGTCTTTTGCTACCACTCGGTTTGTTGCTTGCGGGCACGCCAGCCTTTGCCGCCGATCAGTTCGATCTCGCCTGCGACGGCTATAAATGGACCAAACAGGGCAGCACGGGGGAACCCTACAAGTTTCGCGCCCATATCGATCTCGCCGCCAAGAAGTGGTGCGACGGCGACTGCAAGACGCTGCAAAACATCGACTCGTTCACGGATCATGAGATCATCCTGACGGAGGATACGATCTTCAACGCGAAGGTCGATTCGACGCACGAGGTGACGTTCGATCGCGAAGAGAAGATGTTCAAGCAGCACTTCATGCAGAACAAGCCGACGCCGCAATATCTTGGCGTCCAGGCGAGCTGCACGATCGAGACGTTCACGCCCTTTGCGAGCGTGGCTGGCGCGACGACGACCGTTGCCAGCGCGAGCCCGCCTGCGGCGAACTGAACGGGGCTTATTGCCCGAATCCGGCGTCCCTTGCGACGCGGACGGCTTCGCGTCCGGCGGCGAAGAGCGCGCCGGACTTGGCCTGGCATTCGCGCTGCTCATAGTCGGGCTGTGAATCGGCGACGATGCCGGCACCGGCCTGGACATGCATGACGCCGTCCTTGATGAGCGCGGTGCGCAGCACGATGCAGCTGTCCATGTTTCCGTTCGGCGAAAAATAGCCGACGCCGCCGGCATAGGGCCCGCGCGATTCCGGCTCCAGCTCGGCGATGATCTCGCAGGCACGGACCTTGGGCGCGCCCGAGACCGTGCCGGCGGGGAAGCCCGCGAACAGCGCGTCGAGCGCGTCCTTGCCCGGCGCGAGCTTGCCCACGACATTCGAGACGATGTGCATCACATGGCTGTAGAATTCGACCATGTAGCTGTCGGTGACCTTGACCGTTCCGGCGGCGGCGACGCGGCCGACATCGTTGCGGCCGAGGTCGAGCAGCATGAGATGCTCGGCCCGTTCCTTGGGATCGGCGAGCAGGGAGTCGCGGTTTTCCACATCCTCGGCGGCGGTTCGGCCACGCGGGCGCGTGCCGGCAATGGGGCGGATCGTCACCTCGCCGTCGCGCACGCGCACCAGGATCTCCGGCGACGATCCGGTCAGCGCGAAGCCCGGCAAGTCGAGATGATAGAGGAAGGGCGAGGGATTGATCCGGCGCAGCGCGCGATACAGGTCGAGCGGCGGCAGGGTAAAGGGCGTGGTGAAGCGCTGGGCGAGCACGACCTGGAAAATGTCGCCAGCGACGATATAATCCTTCGCTTTCAATACCATGTCATGATAGCGGCCGGGCGCCATGACCGGCGTGACGGCGATGTCGTCCGGGTTGAAATCGGGCGTGGTCATGCGCGGCAAGGGCGCGGCGAGCTGTGCCGCCACATCCTCGATACGATCGGCAGCGGCGGAAAGCGCGCGATCGATATCGCTGGTTTCTGCCGCCCAGACCGGCGCGACGAGATAGAGCACATCGGCCAGCCGATCGAAGACCAGCACGACCGTGGGCCGTACGAACAGCATGTCCGGCGTGCCGAGGCCGTTATCGGGCGCGCGCGGCAGCTTTTCGACCAGGCCGATCGTCTCATAGGCGAAATAGCCGACGAGACAGGCGAGGGCGGCGGGCAGCTCGGCGTCGACCTCGGCGTGGCATTCCGCGACCAGCCCGCGCAGCGCCGTCAGCGGATCGGCAGCGAGCGGCACGAATGCTTCCCGGTCCGTGCGCCAGTTGCGGTTGATCTCGCAAGCGATACCATTGGCGCGGAAGACGAGGTCCGGCGCGAGACCGACCAGGCTGTAGCGGCCGCGCGTCGCACCGCCCTCGACCGATTCGAGGATGAAGTCGCCGCGCCCGGGCTCAATGAGCTTCAATGCCGCCGAGACAGGCGTTTCCGTGTCCGCGATCAGCCGCTGCCAGACCAGCGCCGAACGGCCCTGCTCGAGCGCCGCACGCGCCGAGGCATGACTGGCGCCAGATTCACCCATGCCGCGTTACTGCGCCGAGTTGTTGGCCTTGCGCAGCTCGGCCTCGACCGATGCGAGCGCGGCCGCATTGCGCGTCACCCTGACGTCCTTCTGGATCGCGGCGACGAGCTGCGCGGCATATTCGCTGCCCAGCGTCTGGCCGATGCCGCGCCGCGTCGACTGCAGGATGGCCTGGTCGGAGCTGGGATCGGTTTCGGTCACTTTCTCGAGCCGCACGATGAGATAGCCCGCATTCCTGGTCATCTGCATGATCTTGGCCGATCCGGGAGTCATCGAGAACATGGCCTGGACCGGCGGCGGCACCTTGCCCTGCTGCTGCTGGAGATCAACGCGGCGGACGGTGACCGGCTGGCGTTCCTGACCGGCGGCGCCGGCCTGCTTGAGCGCGTCGTCGATAGCGACACCCTGTTTCAGCAGCGCGACGACCTTGTTCGCGGCATCGCGGGCCTTGGCGGCGCCTTGCGCCAGAGCCCAGTCGGCCTGGACGGCCGCGCGAGCCTCCTCGAAGGACGGCGGCCCGGCGGGGATGACGTCGCCAGGGGCGAGGACGGCGACCTGCTCGTCGACCTTGAGCTGGACGATCTGCGCATCGTCGCCCTTGTTCATGGTGAAGCCGGCCTTGAGCAGCGCGCTCACCGTCTCGTCCGGCTTGTAGGTGGCATCATGGACGTTGACGCCCTGTGCCGTCAGGAACGGGGTCTCGACGATCTCGGCGCCGTTGGCCTTGGCGATGTCGGCGAGCGTGGCGCCGCTGCCGAGCTTGCTGTCGATCCCGTTGGCGAATTCGGCGAACAGCTGCCTGCCCTTGTCGGCGCGCAGCAGCGTGACGATTTCGCTTCTGGCCTGGTCCAGCGTCTTTCCTGCGATGGCGTGGACGTCCTCGACGCTCAGGACAGCCCAGCCCAGGGGTGCCTTGAACGGCCCGAGCAGCGCGCCCTTCTTCGCGGCGAACACGGCCTTGGCGATGTCGGTGCTGGTCTGGGCGGTCAGCTGGGTCTGGTCTTCCCCGGCGAAGCGCGACGGCGTCAGGCCGGCTTCATGCGCCAGGTCAGCCAGCTTCTTGCCGCCGGCGGCCTTGGCGGCGACGTCCTTCGCCTGGGCCTCGGTCGAGAGGATCAGCTGGCTCACATCGCGGGTCTCGCGCGGTGCATAGAGGCTGGCGCGGGCCTTGTAGGCTGCGGCGATGTCCGCGTCGGTTGGCACGGTCTGGGCATCGAACCGGTCGCGCGAGAACAGGATGTAACGCAGCTTGCGCTGCTCGGGCAGCGCGAAGTCGCTGGGATGGGCGGCGAAGAAAGCCTTGAGATCGGCTTCGCTCGCCGGCTGGGTCGGCGCGAAGACCTTGGACGGAATGGCGAGCACTTCGCCCGATCGGGCTTCGATCAGCATCGCCGCATAGGGCGCGACGAAGCCTTCCGGCGGGTGGACGCCGGCAGCGGCGGCAAGCAGGATATGCTGGCGGATGATCTGGTTGGTGAAGTCATCGCGCAGCTGCTTCTCGGTCACATGCTGCTGTTCCAGGATCGACTTGAACTGCGTTTCGCTGAACGTGCCGGTGGCGTCGGCAAAGGCGGGAATGCGGGCGATTTCGGCGTCGACCAGCTTCTTGCTGACCACGATGCCATATTTCTCGCCATAGACCATCAGCGCTTTTTCGGAGATCATCTGGTTAGCGACGTCATTGAGGCCGCCCTGAGCGAGAAACTGCGCCATGGTATAGGTGGGCTGCTGCTCACGCGCGCGCTCGAAGAGCTGCTGGGCGCGGGTCTGCAGCTCGTTGACCGTGATCGCCTGGCCGCCGACGACGGCGATGTCGGTCGAGTTGGTGCCGACCGCGGTGAGCCCCCCCTGACCGTTCATGCCGGTCACGGCAAAGGCAATGGCGATGACCAGCAGGATTCCGCCGGCGATATATTTGCCTGCCTTTGATCGCGCCAGAGTCCTGAAAGATTGCATGTCCGCCTGTCCGATGAGCTGTCGTCGTTTCTGGCGAGCCGCTTTAGGGACCAGACATCGGACTGGCAATGGCCGCATTCGTGCAAAGGCTGGACAAAGCCGCGTGCGCCGTCCATCGGGCGCCTTCAAAATGAGCAACCCATGGTGCAGCAAAGGGGAGGCCGAAGGAATGACCGAGCGACGCAAGCTGATCGCTGGCAACTGGAAAATGAATGGATTGAGGGCGCAGCTTGCCGAGATCGCCGCGATCGATGCGCTGGCGGCCGGGCGGCGGGACATCGACGTTGCCCTGTACGTGCCGGCAACCCTGATCGCGTCCGCCGCCGAGCTGGCGACGGCCACGTTGATCGGCGCGCAGGACTGCCACCGGGAGGACGCGGGCGCCTTCACCGGCAATCTCGCGGCGGCGATGCTGGCCGAGGCGGGCGCGGGCGGCACCCTCGTCGGCCATAGCGAGCGGCGCCAATATCAGCATGAGACGAGCGGGGACGTGGCCGCCAAGGCGGCGCGCGCCCACAATCACGACCTCAGCGTCATCCTCTGCGTAGGCGAGACGCTGGAGACGCGGGAGAAGGGCGACGATGTCGCCCACGGCTTCGTGTCGGACCAGCTCGTCGACTCGCTGCCCGAGGGCGCCGACGCCCAGTGGCTCACCATCGCCTATGAGCCGGTCTGGGCGATCGGCACCGGCAAGGTCGCGACGCCGCCGCAGATCGCGGCGATGCACGCCGCGCTGCGCGAGACGCTGGTCAAGACGCTGGGCGCGGAAACGGGGAATGCCATGCGCATACTCTATGGCGGCTCGGTCAGCGGCGAGAATGCCGCCGAGATCCTCCATACGGCCAATGTCGATGGTGCTCTCGTCGGCGGCGCCAGCCTGACCGCGGCCAAGTTCGCGCCGATCGTCGCGGCGGCCTGACCGCCCTCTCAGGGCGCGACGGCGGCGACCTCGGCCGACGGGACGGTCTTGCGCCTGGCAAGCCAGGTCGCGCTGTGCAGCTGGGCGACTTCCGCCTCGCGCCGGGCCAGATAGGCCTCGCGGATCGAGCCATAGGCATCGGGATTGTTGTCGACGAGCCTGTGCAGCGCTTCGTCGCCTTCCGCGCGTCCGTCGATCGCCTTGAAGGCCGTCGCGGAGACCGTGAAGCCGGCGCCGGTGACGGGCTGGAGCCCGGCGACCGGCATGGTGGCGGTGTCGGTGGCCAGGCCGAACAAGTCGCGCGCCGTGGTCGGGCCGATGACCGGCAGGTACAGGAAGGGCCCCGGTTTCACGCCATAATAAGCCAGCGTATTGGCGAAGCCATTGGCGTGGTAGGGCAGGTTGAACGGCTTCTTCCGGGCGACGTCGAACAGGCCGGCGCCGCCGATGCTGCTGTTGATCGCGAAGCGGCCCAGCGTCCTGAACGCCCTGCCGGGCTTGAGCTGGAGCAGGAAATTCAGGAAAACAACCGGCTCATGGAGGTTGCGGAAGACATTGCGCACGCCCATCCGCGCCGGCTTTGGCACGGAATGCTGATAGGTGAGCGCTGCCGGGCGAATGAAGGCGCCATCTACGGCTTGGGCCACGGCGAAGCTTTTGAGGTTGACGCCCTGCATCGGATCTTCGGGCGGCGGGGGGCGCCGCGCGGTGATGACGATCTCCTCGCTTTCCAGCTCGGCAGCCGGTGCGGGCTGAGCCGCCGGCTGCCCGGCTGGAGGCTGCACGCGCGCCGTGTCGGTCGGCGGACATTTGTCATCGTCATGACCGGCCGCAGGGGAAGTGACGAAGGGCTGCGCCATGGCAAGCGTCTGCTGGTCGGACAATGGCACGGGCGCGCACGACACCAGCACGGTCATCATGGCGACCGCGGCGCTCACCGGCGTGCCGTCGGGTGCGATCCGAAGGGCGCGAGCGGACGCAGCCTGTTCCAGCCGCTTCCCCACTCGACCCTGGCCTTCCGCATGAGCGTCGTTCCCCCATCCGCTCTCGAAAGACAGGACGTCGCGGGGGGACCGATTCCGGACAGCGTCCGGCGGGTGGATGCAGAATTTTTCCGCCGCCCGGGAGCGGCTTCTAGTTCCGGTCGCGGATGCCGAGCAGCTCGATCCTGAAAAACAAGGTCGCGCCGCCGGGAATGGGGCCGGCACCATCGGGGCCGTAGCCGAGGTCGGACGGGACGGCGATCTCGATCGTGTCGCCGACGCCCATCAGCGGCACGGCAATCTGCCATCCGGGGATCAGCTGGGCGAGCGGGAAAGTCTCGGGCTTGCCGCGCGCGAAGCTGCTGTCGAACACCGTGCCGTCGACCAGCTTGCCCTCATAATTGAGGCGAATGACGTCCTGCACGGTGGGATGCGCGCCCGATCCGTCGCCGCTGATCGGCCGCCAGCGCAGGCCATAGGGTCCCACGCGCCAGCCATCCTGCCAGCGCAGCTTGGCGAGCGCGAGCATCTGCTGGTTCTGCCAGGCGACATCCTGCGAATGATCGACCGCCTGGGGCGGCGGCGCGAACGTGTCGTCATCCTGGGCGAGGGCCGTGGCGGGGAGCGAGAGAGCGAGAAGTGCCGCGAAACCGAACCGCATCATGCGCACAGACTTGTCCTTCTTGATTGGTTTGCGCCGTCCTTGCGGGAAAGGGCGCCGCGTGCAAGTAAATCCCGGAAAGAGGAGGGGCGCCATGGGGAGCGGAAATCTGAAGATCATTGCGTCGGCCGGGCTTCTGATCGGCGGCGCAATGGGGATCGCCGGGACTTTCGCGCCGACCGAGGCGCTGCGGGGCCTGGCATGGGGCGTCGATGGCGTGAGCCTCGTCATCGCGGGCGCGATCCTGACGCTTCTCCATTTCCGTGCCGGGCATGATCTTCCGGCAGCCGGTTTCCTGGTGTTCACGGCCGGGCAGACGCTGGTCCTGTCCGGCGCGCCGATGAAGAGTCTGGCCGATATGGTGCCGTCCTTCGGCGCGGGCGTGGGGCTGTGGGCCGCCGGGCTTGCGCTCGTCAGTCTGGCCGGCGTGTTCCCGATCCTCGTTCGCCTGCTCGGCCTGGCTGCGGCATTGATGTTTGCGGTCGTGGCCGCGCAGATCTGCCTCGGCGCCACGATCCTGCCGACCGATCAGCCGCTTCCGTTTTTTGCCTATCCGGTATTTGTCGCGACGATGGTCGGCTGGGCCTGGACGTTGCTGCGCGGCGAGCAAAACGCGACAGCGGATTGACCGCCCGGCCCCGCTGGGGCCTAAGACGGCGGCATGACCAGCCTGTCTGCCACCGCCATCGTCTGCGCCGTACGGCCGCATGGCGAGCATGGCGCGATCGTGCGGGCGCTGACCGAGGAGGGCGGATTGCTCGGCGGCTATGTGCAGGGTGGACGCTCCAGCCGACTGCGGCCGGTGCTGATCCCGGGCAATATCGTAAGGGCGGTGTTCCGGGCGCGGACGGCCGAGCAGTTGGCAAGCCTGTCGGTCGAGCTGGTGCGGAGCCGGGGGCCGCTGCTCGGCGAGCCGCTGCCTGCAGCGGCGATCGACTGGGCCTGCGCGCTCACTGCCGCGGCTTTGCCCGAAGGCCATCCCTATCCTTCGGTCTTTTCGGCGCTCTCGGCGGTGCTGGACGCGGTTGAGGCGGCGCCGGCGGCACGCGGCTGGGCGGTGGCGCTGGTGCGCTATGAATTGCTGCTGCTCGCGGAACTTGGCTTCGGTCTGGATCTTGCCGAATGCGCGGCGACCGGTGCACGCGACGACCTCGTCTATATCAGCCCGCGCACCGGAAGGGCGGTCAGTGCGGCGGGCGCTGTCGGGCATGAACACAAGCTCCTCCCGCTGCCCGCTTTCCTCACGCAAGGCGGAGAAGCGGGCTGGGACGATATCCTCGCCGGGCTCGCGATCACCGGGCGGTTCATCGAGCAGTCGCTGCTCACCGAACGCCGCGCCGATGTCCTCGCCGCGCGCGAGCGGCTGATCGAGCGGCTCAAAAGAGCGGTTGCGTGAGGGGATATCGGGCCATATGCGTCCGGCCCGAATTGGATATTTGAGAGGATAGGCATGCTCGTCGCTATTCTGCCCGGAGACGGCATCGGTCCCGAAGTCACCGCACAGGCGCGTCGCGTGCTGGATGCGCTCGCCATCCCCGGCTTGATCTTCGAGGAAGCCCCGGTCGGCGGCGCGGCTTATCATGCCAAGGGCCATCCGCTGCCGCCCGAAACGCTGGACCTGGCGAAGCGCGCCGATGCGATCCTCTTCGGCGCGGTCGGTGACCCGACCTGCGACAGGCTGGAGCGGCATCTGCGCCCCGAGCAGGCGATCCTGGGCCTCCGCAAGGAACTGACGCTCTTCTCGAACCTGCGCCCGGCCAGATGCTTCCCCGAGCTGGCCGACGCCTCGACGCTGCGTGAGGAGGTTGCTCGCGCCATCGACCTGCTGATCGTCCGCGAGCTGAATGGCGACGTCTATTTCGGCGAGAAGGGCATGCGCAAGACCGCCGAGGGGCTGCGCGAGGGCTATGACATCATGTCATACAATGAGGCCGAGGTGCGGCGTATCGCGCATAGCGCCTTCAAGGCGGCGCGGGCGCGGCGCGGCCTGTTGTGCTCGGTCGACAAGGCCAATGTGCTGGAAACGAGCCAGCTCTGGCGCGATGTCGTGATCGAGGTGCATGCCGACTATCCCGACATCCAGCTCTCCCACATGTATGTCGATAATGCCGCGATGCAGCTGGTGCGCAATCCTGGCCAGTTCGACGTCATTGTCACCGGCAATCTGTTCGGCGACATCCTGTCCGACCAGGCGAGCATGTGCGTGGGGTCGATCGGCATGCTGGCCTCGGCCTCGCTCGATGCAGACGGCAAGGGCCTTTATGAGCCGATCCACGGCAGCGCGCCGGACATTGCGGGGCAGGGCAAGGCCAATCCGCTGGCGACGATCCTGTCCGCCGCGATGATGCTGCGCTTCTCGCTCGGACTGGCGCATGAGGCCGACAAGATCGAACATGCCGTCGCCCATGCCCTTGCCGGCGGCGCGCGCACCGCCGATCTCGCCGGCAGCATGTCCACCGCCGAGATGGGCGACGCCGTCATCGCTGCGCTCTGAAGGCGCGCACCCTGCGTTAACGCCTTGTCCGCTAGAGCCTGCTCATAGCAGGAGCGGGCGCGTCATGAGCATGACACAGAGGTTCAAGGAGGAGCATGACCATCTCCGCGCCCTGCTCGACGCCTATGTCGACCTGATGGGGCCGGGCACGTGCCCGCAGATCGACGAAGTCATGCGTCGCCGGCTCGCTTTCGCGACCGCCTTCCGCGCCCATCTTGCCAGTGAGGGTCCTGAACTCGAAGGGCTACGGACGGGTGATGCCGCGCACCCTGTCGACCGGCTGCTCGACGACTATGGCACGCGGATGCGCGACATCATGCCCGGCTATCAGGCACTGATCCGCGACTGGACGCCGCAGCGCCTCGAAGCGGATTGGGCGACCTATTGCCGGGCCGCACGCGCTCAGGCCAGGCGCTATCTGGACTTCCTGGCATGGGAGGATGCCGAGATATTGCCGCTGCTGGACCAGCATCGCGACCGGGTGTCCCGCCGCTCCGCATAAGCAGCTGTCGACCCCTCTCGGCCATTGCCGATCATGGGGACAGGTCCTAAAGGCGGCTCCATGAAGAGAACGACCGGACAGAACCGCGCCATCACGCGCAAGTGGAAGCCTGCCACCCAGGCGGTGCGCGGCGGCACCTGGCGCAGCGAGCAGGGCGAGACCAGCGAAGCGCTCTTCCTCAATTCGGGCTATTGCTACGACGATGCCGAGACCGTCGCCGCGCGCTTCGCCGGCGAGGCCGAGGGCATGGTCTATTCACGCATGCAGAACCCGACCGTGCAGATGCTCGAGGAGCGCATCGCGCTGCTTGAGGGCGCGGAAGCCTGCCGCGCGCAGGCGACTGGCATGGCCTCGATGACCGCCGCATTGCTCTGCCAGCTCTCCGCGGGTGACCATATCGTCGCGGGCCGCGCTGCCTTCGGCTCGTGCCGCTGGATCATCGACAATGTACTCGCCCGCTTCGGCATCGAGAACACGATCGTCGACGCGCGCGACAATGAGGCCTGGGAAGCGGCGATACGGCCGAACACCAAGGTCTTCTTCTTCGAGACGCCGGCCAATCCGACGCTCGACATTGTCGACATGGCCTATGTCTGTGGGCTGGCGCGCGCGAACGGCATCATCACGGTTGTCGACAATGCCTTTGCGACGCCTGTCCTCCAGCGCCCGTTAGACTTCGGCGCCGATGTCGTCGCCTATTCCGCGACCAAGATGATGGACGGGCAGGGCCGTGTGCTGGCCGGCGCGGTCTGCGGATCGGAACAGTGGATCAACGAGAAGCTGCTGCCTTTCCAGCGCAACACCGGCCCGATCATCGCGCCGTTCAACGCCTGGGTCGTGCTCAAGGGCCTGGAAACGCTGGAACTGCGCGCGAAAAAGCAGTCGGAGAATGCGCTCGCGGTCGGCAGGTTCGTCGAGAGCCGGGTCCCGCGCATCCTGCATCCGGGCCTCGCCAGCCATCCGCAACATAATCTCGCGATGAGCCAGATGAGCGCGGCTGGCGCGATCTTCTCCTTCATCCTCGACGGTGGCCGGTCGCAGGCCATGGCGCTCTGCAACGAGCTGGAACTCATCGATATTTCCAACAATATCGGCGATTCCAAGAGCCTGATCTGCCATCCCGCCTCGACCACCCATAACAATATGGGGCCGGAGGGGCGGGCGCTTGCGGGCGTCGAGGAAGGCATGCTGCGCATCAATATCGGCCTTGAGGATCCCGAGGACCTCATCGCCGATCTCGATCAGGCATTGACCGCAGTGGGGCTATGACTACCCTGCGGGGGCGACGGCTCAGGATGGCTGCCCGATGATCGACATGCTCTTTCCCTATGCGGCGACGACGCACGGCGTGACCGTTCGCGTGGCGGTGACGCTTGCGCCGGAAAAGTCCGAGCCGGACCAGGGCCGCTGGTTCTGGACCTATCATATCCGCATCGAGAATGACCGCGAGGCGCCGGTCCAGCTCTTGATGCGCCGCTGGCTCATCGCCGACGGGCGCGGCGCGCTGTTCAAGCGCGAGGGCGAGGGCGTGGTCGGCGAACAGCCGGTGATCCAGCCCGGCGCGGCTTATGACTATGTTTCGGGCTGCCCGCTCGCCACGCCGACCGGCTGGATGGAAGGCAGCTACATCATGCTCGACAGCGATGGCGGCATGATCGAGGTCGCCATTCCGCGCTTCGCGCTGCTCGCCGGGGCCGTCAACGGATGAAGCGCACCCATCTGCCGCTGAACGGCCTGCGCGTCTTCGACGCGGCGGCGCGGCATCTCAGCTTCACCAAAGCGGCGGACGAGCTGGCGGTGACGCCCGCCGCCGTGGGTCAGCAGATTCGCGCGCTGGAAGACATGCTCGGCGTCGTGCTGTTCCGCCGCACGCCGCGGGGTCTTGAGCTGACGCCCGAGGCCGAGGCCGGGCTTCCGGCGCTGCGCAACGCATTCCTTGAGCTGGAAGAGTCGGTGCGCGCCATGCAGGCGGGACAGAGCTCGCAGCATCTCACCATCGCCGCGCCGCGCGATTTCACGGCAAAATGGCTGAACGCGCATCTCGCCGTCCATGCGGCGAGCGAGGCCGGTTTGCAGTTCCTGCTCGTCGCCGCCGACGAGCCGCTCGACTTCACCGAGGCCAATCTCGACCTCGCCATCCGTCTCGCCGACGGGCCTGGTGAACATGAGGGCGTGACGCTCGGCGCGGCCAGCTTCGTCACCGTGGGCGCGCCGGACGGCAAGGGCGTCGACGCGCCGATCGCCTGGCCGGGCTGCCCGGTCGAGGATGGTGGCGCAATCATGCGCGTCGCCGACGCCGGCCTCGCCATCGACGCGGCGGCGAGCGGATTCGGGAGAGCTTGTGTGCCCGAACTGCTGGCGCGCGGCGACATCGATGCGGGCCGGGTGGCGCAGATCGGCGAGGCGCGCGACGGCCTTGGCTACTGGCTCATCGCGCCGCTGCCGCAATGGCGGCAGAAGAAGGTGAAAGCGCTGGTCGCCAGCCTGACGGCGGGCTGAGCGCATGGCGAAACCACCATCCCGGCAATTTCGCTTCGAGGATGGCGGCTTTCTCGCACTTCTGCTGATCGTCACGGTCGCCTTTGCCTTCGTCGTCCTGCCCTTTTTCGGCGCGATCCTCTGGGCGCTGGTCTTCGCGATCCTGTTCGGTCCGGTGAACCGCCACCTCCTCGGCCGCTGGCCGAAGCGCACGAATGGTGCGGCGCTGCTGACGCTCGCGCTCATCACCTTCGTCGTCGTGTTGCCGGCGATCATTGTCGGCACGGCGCTCGTCCAGGAATTGGCCGGGGTCTATGCCAAGGTGCAGAGCGGCCAGATCAATCCGCAGGCCCTGTTCGACCGTGCCGTGGCGAGCCTGCCGGACTGGGGCTCGGATTATTTGAAGTCCCACGGATTGGGCGATTTCTCCGCCGTGCGCCAGTCGATCAGTCAGGGCCTGTCCGGGAGTTTCAAGGCGATTGCCGGGAATGTGCTGTCCTTTGGCCAGGGCGCGCTCAATGTCCTGCTGATGATCGGCCTCACGCTCTATCTCACGTTCTTCCTGCTGCGCGACGGCGATCAGCTCGCCGACCGGCTGGCCGAGGCGCTGCCGCTGCGGCCCGAGCTGCGCGAGGACATTGTCGACCGGTTCGCGACGGTGATCCGCGCGACGGTGAAAGGGAGCCTCGTCGTCGCGATCGTTCAGGGCGCGCTCGGCGGCATCGTGTTCGCCGCGCTCGGCCTGGAAGGCGCGCTGCTCTGGGGCGTGCTGATGGGCATCTGCTCGCTGATCCCGGCGATCGGCAGCGGCATCATCTGGGTGCCCGTCGCGCTCTATCTGTTCGCGACCGGCGCCTATGTGAAGGCCGTCATTCTCGTCTTCTGCTGCCTGTTCGTGATCGGCCTCATCGACAACATCCTGCGCCCGGTGCTGGTCGGCCGCGAGACCCGCCTGCCCGATTATGTCGTGCTGATCTCGACACTGGGCGGCCTGCAGGTCTTCGGCATCCATGGCATCATCGTCGGACCGGTGGTCGCGGCTTTGTTCATCGGCACCTGGAACATCTTCGCCGAGCAGTGGCGCAATCCGGCGGGCGAGGGGTAGGCCGGGAAGCGGACATTCAGTCCGCGTCTATCGGCCATGCCGTGGTGAACTTCCGGCGACGCTTGATCAGGCGCGTTTCATAGCGTTGCACCGCGGGGTCGCCGGCAAGGGTTTCGTCGGCGAATTTGTTGAACGCGTCCAGATCGCGAACGGCGACGATCAACGCCAGATCCACCGAGCCGGCGACGTCCATGATGACCTGAACCTCATCCATGGCCTGAAGCTTCTGGAGGAACGGTTCGATCTGTGCGAGTCCGTGATGAGCGAGCTGGACGTCCACCATTGCCGTCAGAAAGGGGCCGATCCGGTCGGTCACCATGGCGTGGTCGGCGACGATGATGCCCTGATCGCGCAACCGCCGCACACGGCGCGCGATCGCCGAGGGCGACAGGGCAACCTTCTTCGAGAGGTCTTCGGCAGTGAGGAGCGCATTCTTTTGCAAGAGGCTGAGAAGCGCGCGGTCGTACCCGTCCAATTTGCCAATCTTTTGCATGCTGCTGCCCTACATCGCCTCAAACATGCATGGAGAGAGCCGCATTCGACGCCCTTTTGCAATTCAATTAGCTAAAGTTCGCAGGCCAAAGGGTGCCAGGAAAAGGCGCTTGGGGCAGGAGATGCGACATGTTCAATCGGATATTCTTGTGTGCTTCGGTCGTCCTCGTCGCTTCGCCGATTGCGGCGCTGCCGGCATCCGCCCAACAGCTTTCCGCCGCACCCGCATCCGTCACAGTGCCGCGGGAGGTGCTTCAGCGTTATGTCGGGCGCTACGCGCTGAACGGCACGATCGCGACCGTGGGCCTGACCAGCGACGGCCAAGTAACGGTCCAGCTGACGGGCCAACCCGCCGGGCCGCCACTTCGTACGGTCAGCGCCAATGAATTCGTTTCCGATGCCGCGGGCGTGCGCATCTTCTTCGAAGGCGAGGGTCCGAAGGCACCCCGGATCAGGAGCCAATATCAGGGAGAGGAAGTGATCGGCACGCGCATCGCCGACACATCGGAGGCGACACAGGCCGGGCTCGAAGCCAGGGACCGCCAGGAAATCGTGGCAAAGCTGGGCGAGGCGCTCCGTCAGCGCTATGTCTTTCCGGACGTTGGCGAACGCATGGCGGCGAAGATCGACGCCGCGCTCGCCGCGGGCGACTATGACGGGCTGACCGACCCAGGCGCGTTTGCCACGCGACTGACCGGCGACGCCTATGCCATCGCTCATGACAAGCATTTGCGCATTTCCACCATGTTCGCACAGCCGGTTGCTGGTGCCGTGCGGATGCCGCTGGCCGAAAGTGGTATTGTGCGAGCGGACAAGCTGGCCGGCGGAATCGGCTATATCGAAGTGGTCGGCTTCCCGTCGCCAGCCGCATTCAAGCCTGTGGCGGACAAGGCCATGGCGAGCCTTGCGGGCAGTCGCGCGCTGATCATCGATGTTCGTCGCAACGGCGGCGGCTTCCCGGAGGCCGTCGCCTATCTGACGAGCTTCCTGGTGGCGCCCGATCTGCCGCTCAACGACATCATCTCGCGTGTCGAGAACACGAACAGCTTCACGCGGACGAGCTATCGCAGCGTGCCCACGCCGGTCAGTTTCGCCGGCGTGCCGGTCTATATCCTCACCAGCGGCCGCACCTTCTCCGGTGGCGAGGGGTTCGCCTATGAAGTGCAGGCGCAGAAGCGCGCCACCGTCATCGGCGAGGCGACCGGCGGCGGCGCGAACCCGGTTGGAATGCTCACCCTGGCGCATGACTTCAATGTCTCGCTTCCCTTCGGCCGGGCGGAGAATCCGGTGACCAAGACCAATTGGGAAGGAAGCGGCGTCCAGCCGGACGTGAAGGTGCCGGCCGCGGACGCGCTTGCCACCGCGCTCGAACGCGCGGGGCAGAAGCCCGTCGGCGATATCGAGGCGGCATCGCTCCAGCGCGTATTTGCGCCGCGCGCCACGCCTATGCCGGGCTCGGAAACGACTCTTCGCTCGATGCTCGCGGGCTATGCCAGCGGCAAGCTGGATTATGATGTCATGACTCCGGAACTGGCGGCCAGAACGCGTGCGCAGCTACCCGCGTTGCAGGCGCAATTCTCGGCTTTGGGCGCGCTTCAGTCGGTCAAGTTCATCGGCCCCGACATGATGGGCGGCGATCAATATGAGCTTCATTTCGCGCATGGCGACCGACAGATGAGCATTGCCCTCGGCCCGGACGGAAAAGGCGTCGCGATCACCGCGCCGATGCCTTTGCCTGTCCAGCCATAAGGCGGGCCGTCGCGACATGGCTCGCGGCGGCCCGGCTATATCAGCTTGTCCTGCCGATCAGAACTCGGTCCAGTCTTCCTGGCTGGGCTCGGTCTTGATCGCGAGCGCGCCATGGCTGCGAGGCCGGATCGGCGCCGGCGCGGCTGCCGGCGCGGGCCGCGCGGGCGCGACGGGCTGAGGCACGGCGCGGTCGCCATCGACCCTGAATTTCGAGACGAGGTCGTCGAGACGGGTTGCCTCGGCGGCAAGCGACTGGACGGCCGCGTTGGTTTGCTCGACCATCGCGGCATTCTGCTGTGTGGTCGAATCCATCTCGCGCACCGCGACGTTGACCTGGCTCAGCGTCGTCGACTGGCGATTGGTCTGGTCAGTGATGTCCTGGACGAGGCGCGAGACTTCGCCGACCTGCTCGACGATCTTCTCGAACGCCTGACCCGACTGGCCGACAAGACCGACGCCGCGATCGACCAGCTGGCCCGAGCCCTGGATCAGCTTCTTGATGTCGCTGGCGGCATCCGCCGAACGCTGGGCAAGCGCCCGCACCTCCGAGGCGACGACCGCGAAGCCCTTGCCGGCCTCACCAGCGCGGGCGGCTTCGACGCCGGCATTGAGCGCCAGCAGGTTGGTCTGGAAGGAGATGCCGTCGATCACATTGATGATCTGGGCGATTTCCTGCGCCGACTTCTGGATGTCGTCCATCGCTGTCACGGCTTCGGAGAGCACCTTGCGGCCCTCGGTTGCCTGCTCCTGGGTGACGCCGATCGCATTGCTGGCCGCGCGCGCACCCTCCGCGGTTTCCTTGACGCCGTCCGTCACGGCAGTGAGCGCGGCGGCGGTTTCTTCCAGGCCCGCGGCCTGCCGTTCCGTGCGGTCGGCAAGATCGCCGGAAGCCTGGCGGATTTCGGCGGCGCCGCCATTGATGCCGCCCGTCGCGCCGTTCACCGACTGCATCGTGCGCGACATTTCGGTCATGGCGCGGTTGAAGTCGGCCTTGAGCTTGGCAAAGGGGCCGGTGAGGTCAGCGTCGATGCGCGCGGTAAGATTGCTGCTGGCGAGTTCGTCGAGCCCGGCCCCGATGCTGGAAACGATGAGCTCCGCCTGAGCCTCCTTGGCCTTTTCGGCTGCGGCGAGCTGGTCGCGGAACCGCGCCATGGACTGGGCCATCTGGCCCACTTCGTCCTGCCGCTCGATATAGGGAATGGCGAGGCTGGTATTGCCGGCGCCCAGTTCGCCCATGGCTTCGCGCAGGCCCTGGAGCGGCATCACGACCCCCTTGCGGGTCATGAGGAAGCCGAAGGCAAGGCCGGCGACGGTCAGGACGATCGTGGATGAAAAGAGCATGAGCCGTGCGAGACTTTCCGCGGCTTCGGCGGACTCCCGGCGTATCTTGACGTCCGCGGTCAGCGTTTCGATGCGCTCGTCGGCAACCTTCGAGGATTCACGTTCGGCGGGCCGGACCTTCTTGTGGAAGTCGTCCAGCGCACCGGCATGGTCCCCGCCCATGGCGCGCGTGCCCACCCCCTCGAGTGCGCTGATCACGTTTTCCTGCCCGGTGAAATAGGCGGGTGGGACGGAGCTCTTGTCAGCCGTCTTGGCAAAGGAGGCGAGATCGGACTTGAACTTGTCCATGCGCGTGTTGAATTTCTTGACGATCGTCGCGCGCGCATCGCCGTCCGTCTCGGTAATGAGATTGAGTGCATCGCGCTGCAGCGATCGGCTGAGCGATCTCAACTCACCGAGTTGAAAGACCTCCTCCTGCCCGTCGAGCGCGGCCTGGTTGGCGCGGGCGACCGTGATCTGGGAATAGACCATGATGCCCGCGAGGACGCAGAGCATGGCCATCGAAATCGCCAAGGGCAACATGAGCCTGGCGGCAATACTGCGCGATATCATTTTGCGACCCATCCGTTTTAGGATTGCTGGTTGGCCGCAAGGCTAGGCGGGAATCCTAAAAATAGTCCTTCCGGATGTTTGACCTAGCGTCGGCCGGGGTGGGGATGCAGGTCAAGTATCGAAAAATTCAGAATTATGACGCTTTTGTGACAATATTCCGGTGGGCGCCACAACCCCTGTCGGGGCGATGGGAACGGGCCGCGACTCGGTCAGCCCGCTTTCGCCACGATCGGCGGCGCGTTCCTGAACAGCTCGCCGAACGGATCGTCCTCAACCTCCGGCGCCGGAGCCTCGCGTACGGTCGCGCGGCGCATGTCGCGGCGCTCGCTCCACTCGAAGCCGCCGCCGCGATGGAAGACCGCGAGATTGTCCCAGATCACCATGTCGCCGACGGCATAATCGACCTTGATCGTGTATTTGTCCTGCGTGGCATGGGCCATCAGATAGTCGATCAACTCGCGGCTCTCTTCCCAGCCCCAGCCGACCACCTTGTAGCAATGCGCGCCGGCATAGATGGTCTTGCGGCCCGAGCCCTTGTGGACATGGACGAGGCCATGGATGGGCCTGTGGCGCTCCTCGATCTGCTCGCGGCTGATGTCCGCGCCGGCCTGCTTGCGCGACCACCAGAGTGAATGCTCGCACTGGAGATTTTCGATCTTGTCCTTCACATCTTGCGGCAAGTCGTCATAGGCCGAGCGGGCGTCGGCGAAGCAGGTCGGTCCGCCCGAGGCCGGCACCTCGACCGCGCGCAGCATCGAGTAGCTGGTGCGCAGGTCCATGAACGATGAATCCGTGTGCCAGAGCATGTCGCCCTTGCGATAGCGCATGGCCGACTCGGCCCAGTTGATCTCGCCGTCCGGCCCCAGATTGCCGGCATTGAACAGATAGATGCGCGGGCGGCCCTCGCGCGGCGGCAGGCTCTCAAGATGGCCGAAATTCTTGGCGAAGGCGACCTGCGTGTCGTCGTCGAGGCCGGTGTCGCGATACACGGTGACGCCCCATTGATCCTGCTGCGCGATCAGCGCCTGCACCGTCTCGGCATCGAGCGGCCGCGAAATGTCCACGCCGGAAATCTCGGCGCCGAAGCGGGGCGACAGGGGCGTTGCGGTGATGGTCATCATCTCTCTCCTGATGCGACCACTATATAGTTCGCATGCTACTTATGTCGAGTTCTCCCGTGAAACTCGCGCCTTTCGCCGGGTGATGCAAGCGTCGTCAGCTTGACTCGGCCCAAGCGCCGATAGAAACCGAATTATTCGGAGAGGCCGGCAAAAAGCGCCTCCCGCCCATGGAGACGAGATGGCCGAGGCCGACATCCGAACAATCGCGGTCCGCAATCCCAGGACCGGCGCGACCGATTTCATGCTGGCGGTGACGCCGGCGGAAGAAGTCGCGGCCAGGGCGGCGCGGCTGCGGAAAGCGCAGGCCGGATGGGCGGCGCTCGGGCTCGACGGGCGCATCGCGGTCATGCAGCGCTGGCTGGGTGAGGTGGCGAAGCGCGCCAACGACATTGCCGAGGCCGATGCGGTCGACACCGGCGGCTGTCACACCAGCTATCTCCAGGGCTTCATCACCATGGGCAATATCGCCGGCTGGATCGAGGACGCGAAGGGCGCGCTCGACAAGGCGAGCTTCACCGGCCCGTCCAGGGCGATGCCGAGCGTGGACGTGCGCACGCAGTTCGTGCCCTACCCGCTGGTGGGTGTCATCGGGCCGTGGAATGCGCCGATGATGCTGGTGCTGCTCGATGCGATCCCGGCCTTGTTCGCGGGCTGCGCGGTGCTCATCAAGCCAAGCGAAGTGACGCCGCGCTGGATCGAGCCCTTGTTCGAGACGGTGCGGGCCGTGCCGGAGTTGGCAGCGGTCTTCGACTATGTGATGGGCGACGGCGAGACCGGCAAGCAGCTTATCGACGCGGTCGATCTGCTCTGCTTCACCGGCAGCGTGCCAACCGGCCGCAAGATCGCGGTGCATTGCGCGCAGCGGCTCATACCCTGTTTCCTGGAGCTGGGCGGCAAGGACCCGGTGATCGTGACCGAGAGCGCCGATCTGGAGCGCGCGACGACGGCGGTGCTGCGCGGCGCGGTCCACGCCAACGGCATGGTCTGCTTTTCGATCGAGCGCATCTATGTCGCGCGGGCGATCCATGACGCGTTCGTCGAGATGCTGGTCGAGAAGGCGGAGGCGGTGCGCCTCAACAGTGACAATCCGCGCGCCGGGCATCTCCACCCGTTCACCTTCGCGCCCCAGGCCGGCATCGTCGAGATGCACCTGGCCGACGCGGTCCAGAAAGGCGCGACCATCCTCTCCGGCGGCGTGGTCGAGAGGATCGATGGCGGGCTCTACATGCGCCCGACGGTGCTGACCGGCGTCACCCACGACATGCTGGTCATGAAGGATGAGACCTTCGGGCCGATCCTGCCGGTCAGGGCCTATGGCAGCATCGACGAGGCGGTCGCGCTGGCCAATGACACGATCTATGGATTAACCGCATCGGTGATTTCTGGAACCGAAGAGGATGCACTTTCGGTTGCTGAGCGGATCAATGCCGGCGCGGTGTTCGTGCAGGACACGTTCCTCACTTTCGCCAAGAACCGCACCATCGGCAGCAACAGCTTCGGCGCCTCGGGCCTCGGCGGCGGTGCGCGCACCGGGCCGGAAGCGATCCTGCGCTTCGTTCGCCGCAAGGCATTGCTCACGCAGCATGGGGCGCCGGCGGACATCCAGAACGATCATCATCTTGGCCCGCCGCCGAGTAGACATTGAACATCGCCGTTCGTGTCGAGCAAAGTCGAGACACGAGTGGCGCAAACGGTTCTCGACTTCGCTCGAACCGAACGGAAAGTGGGAAAGAGGCTAGGAGATTCGAATGCCCGACTGGAAACTGACCGCCGACGACCGGCTCGAAATCCAGGAGCTTTATGCCCGCTATGCCTGGGGCATCGACCTTGCCGACGCGGACATGGCCATGCCGACCTTCGCGCAGGATTGCTGGTTCGATCATCTCTGGCAGGGCAAGGTGCAGGGCCATGAGGCGATCCTCAAGAACCTCCAGTCGCTGTGGAACGACCGCCAGCACTGGTGGTACGGCCGCCAGCACATCATGAACACCTTCATCATGGAAGAGCGCGAGGAGCCCGGCGAACTGGACGTGCGCTGCTTCTTCCAGATCATCCAGTTCCAGACCGACTATCGCACCAATTTCGTGTTCGGCATCGGCACGCGCATCGATCATCTGACGAAAAAGGAAGGGCCGTGGCGCTTCCAGTCGCTCAAGGTCAATGCCTGGACGGAAGCGGATCAGGTGCCCTGGCAGGGCGAAGTGCTGCTCGCCAAGCGCCCCGTGCACAAGGCCGAGCCGGTGGTGAAGGCTTGAGGATGCAGCATTCTTTCCGTTCGTGTCGAGCGAAGTCGAGACACGCAAAGCGCTATTCCGGCCGTCTCTCGACTGCGCTCGAGACGAACGGCTTTGTTGGAGCCTTCCCATGCGCATAACCGCCGCCGTCAGCCGCCCGGGCCTGCCCGAGCCGCGCCTCGAAGCGCTGGAGCTGGAGGCGCCGCGCGCCGGCGAGATGCTGGTGCGCATCGTCGCGGTCGGCATCTGCCATACCGATCTGCACGAGCATCCCGGCCGCCATTCGCCCCAGCCGATCGTGCTCGGCCATGAGGGCGCCGGCGTCGTCGAGGCGCTGGGCGAGGGCATTCGCGGCTTCGCGGTCGGCGATCATGTCGTCCTCAGCGGCTCGTCCTGTGGGCAATGCCCGAGCTGCCTTGCGGGCAAGCCGACCTATTGCGATCTTGCCATGCCGCTCGCCTTTGGCGGCAAGCGGCTCGACGGCTCGACGGCTTTGTGCTGCGGCTCGGAGCCGATCCACTCGCATTTCTTCGGCCAATCCAGCTTCGCCACGCACAGCATCGTCCCCGAGCGCACGGCGGTGAAGGTCGACAAGTCGCTGCCGCTGGAGATGCTCGCGCCGCTCGGCTGCGGCGTCATCACCGGCGCGGGCGGCGTCATCGAGGCGCTGAAGGTCGGCTATGGCGACAGCATCGCCATCTTCGGCACCGGCGGCGTCGGCCTCTCGGCGGTGATGGCGGCGCGGCTGGTCGGCGCGAAACAGATCGTCGCGGTCGACATCAACCGCGCCCGCCTCGATCTCGCGCTGGAACTGGGCGCGACCCATGCCATCGACGCGGGCGGCGAGGACGTCGCCAAACAGATCCGCGCCGTCACCGGACGCGGCATGAGCTTCTCGTTCAATACGACGACCGTCCCAGCCGTCCACAGCATGGCGCTGGACTGCCTCGCCATGAACGGCATGGCCGGCTTCGTTGCGGCACCGCGCGGAGACTGGACGCCGCAGATGTTTGCTATGCTCGCGGGCGGGCGGCAGCTGCGCGGCATTCTCGGCGGCGATGCCAATCCGCGCATCTTCCTGCCCCGGCTCATCGACTATTGGCAGCAGGGCCGCTTCCCGTTCGACCGGCTGATCACGACCTACAATTTCGACGAGATCGGCAAGGCCTTCCACGATTGCGAGGCAGGCACCGTCATCAAGCCCGTGCTCAAGGTCAGCGCCGCATGAACCCGGAAATCCGCCAGAAACTCGCCGCGCTCGGCTCCGAGCTCAGCATGGACCTGTTCGCGGTCACCAATGCTTTGTTCGCGGCGCTGCAGCCGCCGCTGCCGGACGGCCTGCTGGTCATGCGCGACCACGCATATGGCCCGGACGAGCGCCAGCGGCTCGACATCTTCGCCATGCCGGGTTTGCAAAAGGCTCCGGTGCTGGTCTTCGTGCCGGGCGGCGGCTTCGTGCGCGGCGACAAGCGCGCGCCCGGCTTCCCCCATTTCGACACGATCGGCGGATTTGCGGCGCGCAGCGGCATGATCGGCGTGACGATGAACTATCGCCTCGCGCCCGCGCACCAATGGCCGTCGGGTGCGGACGACATGGCGCTGGCGATCGACTGGCTGCGCGCCAATATCGCGGATTTCGGCGGCGATCCCGAGCGCATCTATCTCGCCGGCACGTCGGCAGGCGCGGTCCATGTCGGCAGCTATGTCGCGCAGCGCGAGGCGAAGATCGCCGGGGCGATCATGATCTCGGGCGGCTATGACATTGCCAGTCTCGATCCGAGCGAGATGCACGACGCTTATTACGGCACCGATCCAGCAGTGCGCGTGAAGGCCAGCACCACCGCGGGCCTGATCGCCAGCAACGTGCCCTGCCTCTTCACCATCTGCGAATTTGACCCCGCGCAATTCCAGAAGCAGGCGGCGGGGCTATGCGATGCCTGGGCGCAGGCCAAGGGCGCCTTTCCGCGCATGATCTGGCTGCATGGCCATAATCATCACAGCTCTTCCATCTCGATCGGATCGAGCGCGGATAGTTTGGGGCCGGAAATCCTGAAGTTCATTGCCGATACGGCGGCCTGAAGCCCGGCGGGGCGGGCCCCGCTAGCCGCCGCTCAGCGCCTGCACCAGCACCACCTCGTCGTCGCCGGAGAGCGGCTGATCCAGGTCGAAGCTCTGCACCCCGTTGACGAAGCAGCGTATGTGGCGGCGAAAGCGGTCCTGCTCGTCGATGATGCGGAAGCGCAGACCCGGGTAGCGGCGATCGAGGTCGGCGATCAGGGCGCCAAGCGTGCCGCCCTCCGCTTCGACGTCCGACGCGCCGGTATAGCTGTAGAGCGCCCCGGGTATGCCGACGATCATTCGAGCACGGCGCTCTCGACAGCGAAGATATGAGGCAGGTGGGCGGCGATTTCCGACCAGCTTCCGCCTTCGTCGCGGCTCGCCCACAGGGCGCCGCTGGTGGTTCCGAAATACAGGCCCACCGGATCGTGCGTGTCGGCGCACATGGCCTGGCGCTTCACCGTCCACCAGGCTTGGTCCGCCGGCATCCCTTTGTCCTGGCGCGCCCAGCTCGCTCCCCCGTCGCGCGTCGCATAGACCGCCGGCTTGCCGTCGATACTGGTGCGCGGCCAGACCATCGTGCCGTCCATCGGGAAGACCCAGGCCGTGTCCGCGTCGCGCGGATGCACCGTCATCGGAAAGCCGACGTCGCCGATCTCGTGCGGCATGGCATTGCCGATCCGGGTCCATGTCGTCTCCGGCCGGTCGATGCGGTAGATACCGCAATGATTCTGCTGATAGAGCCGGTCGGGATTGGACGGGCAAACCCGGACGCAATGCGGATCGTGAAACTCCATGACCGAGGGATCGAAATCGCCCCAGACCGCCATGCCGTCGATCATCGGCGTCCAGCTCGCGCCGCCATCGCGAGATTCGTGGACGCCGCCGCTCGACATGCCGACATAAAGATGCTTCGCGTCGCGCGGATCGACGATCACCGAATGGAGCATCGGACCGTCCGGTGTCCCGGCCTGCTCGTCGCTCGACCATTTGCGGAATAGCGGATCGTCGTTGAACCCGGCCACGCCTTCCCAGGTCGATCCGCCATCCTCGCTGCGGAACAGGCCCTGCGGCGACGTGCCGACGTACCAGACCCCGGGCTCGCCGGCATGACCCGGCGCCAGCCAGAAATTGTGATGGACCGACCGCCCTTTCTCGCCGTCAGCCGCCTTGGCGAAGGCCGGCGGCGCCTTGGCTTCGTCCCATGTCCTGCCGAAGTCGGTCGAGCGGAACATCGTCGGGCCAAGATGCCCGGTGCTGGCGGCCGCCAGCAATGTCCGGCCGTCGCGCGGGTCGAGCATCAGGTGGTGGATGATGTGCCCGAGGAAATGGGGGCCGTCCGGGACCCAGCGTTCGCGCGCTGCGTCACTGCGGTAGATCCAGGCGCCCTTGCGGGTCGCGACGAAAATCAACGTCTGGGCTGGCATCGGTCCGTCCTCCCGCAGCGCGGATAATGGCCCCGCCGCGTCGGGCAACATGCCTCATGGGCTCGGCCAAGGCCATGCGTTTCATGCCCGGCAAAGTCGCGCCTTTTTGCGAGACTCGCTTCCGGCCCGCATGTTAGCCCCTGATCCGCTGCCGCATATCAAGGCACCCCGAGGAGAGAAACATGGTCGAACCGCTGCGTTTTCCCGAGAACGACCTGTTCAAGGGCTGGGGCGAGCCGCTGCGCTGCGAGACGACCATCGAGGGGCTCGAAGTCATCCAGGGCGCGATACCGGAGGGCCTGGAAGGCACGCTCTACCGTGTCGGCGCCGACTGGCAGTATCCGTCGAAGCGCACCGACGACATCTTCATCGATGGCGAGGGCATGATCCATTCGTTCCGGTTCGAGAATGGGCAGGCAAGCTATCGCAGCCGCTGGGTGCATACCGACCGCTACAAGCTGCAGACCCGGACCAGGCGCCAGGTCTTCGGGCGCTATCGCAACAAGTACACCAACGAGCCCGAAGCGGCCGGCACCGACATGGGTACAGCGAACACCACCGCCATGTTCCATGCCGGGCATCTCTATTCGCTCAAGGAAAGCGATCTCCCCTATGAGATCGACCCGGACACGCTCGATACGATCGGCAAGAGTGATCTATCAGGACAGATCGGTTCGATCAGCTTCACGGCGCATCCCAAAGTCGATCCGATCAGCAATGAGTTATTGGGATTTGCTTATCAGGCAAAGGGCGACGCGACCCGCGATATCGTCTTCTATCTGTTCGACAAACATGGGCGGAAGGCGAACGAAATCTGGTTCGAAATGCCCTATGCGGCCTGCGTCCATGATTTCGCGATCACCGACGAATGGGTGGTCTTCCCCTTCTTCCCGCTCATCACCGATCTCGATCATATCAAGGCGGGCGGCGCCTTCTACCAGTGGCACCCGGACCAGGAGACGGTCATCGCACTGGTGCCGCGCTATGGCGACGCGAGCGGCATAAGATGGTTCCGCGGTCCCGCGACCAGCGCCGGGCACATGATGAATGCGGTGCGGGAGGGCAGCAAGGTTCATCTCGACCTCTGCCTGTATGAGGGCAATTGCTTCCCCTTCTTCCTGACGCCGCAGGGCGAGCGCACGCCGCCGGTGCCGCCTTTCCTGACGCGCATCACGCTCGATCTGGAGCGCAATGATGGCGGTTTCGACAAGAACCGGCTGCTTGGCCCAAGCTGCGAGATGCCGCGCACCGACGACCGCTATCAGGGCCGGGCCTACCGGCATGGCTATATGATCGTCTATCGCGCGCAGGACGGCTCGAGCTCGACCGGCCATATCGACCTTTCGACCGGCGCGCTGGACGTCTATGCGCCCGGCCCCGGCGACACGGTGCAGGAATGCCAGTTCGTGCCGCGCACACCGGACAGCGCGGAGGGCGACGGCTGGCTGCTGGTGCCGGTCGCGCGTGTCTCGCAGGGACGCAGCGATCTGGTGATCCTGGACGCCCAGAACCTGGCGGCGGGTCCGGTCGCGACGATCAAGCTGCCGGTGCGTGTGCGCTCGACCTTTCACGGCTGCTGGGTGCCAGCGCAAACGCTGAAGACCGGGGTTTATGAGTATGGGCTGGCCGAGGGATGAGCCCGGAGCGCCCGATCCCCGGCGCGCGCGGGGGCTGCCAGGGCGCTCTTAAGAATTTGATTGAATTGTAGAATATTGCGCATCGCGGCGGCGACTTCAGCGCGGGGCCCGCAATTGTCCCGTGTTAGAACAATGGTAACCATAATAGAAAGTTAATGCGCGTTGCTTTCCTGCGAACTTCCTATACCTTCAACGATAAGCAGTTGGGGCTGCTTGCATTTGGGGAAAGTGTGGGAGGAAATTTTTATGCGTCTTTTCAGAACGATTCTGCTGTGCGGCGCTGCGTCGCTGGTGGCGAGCGCGGCCAATGCCGACACGATCAACTTTTCACAATTCGGTGGTCTGGGCGATACAGTTGCCAATACGGTGACCGGCACGACCGGTGACGGCGTCGGCTTCACCATGGTCGGGCCCGGCGACGGTTTCACGCAATATGTCCAGGGCGACTGGGGTGACGGCTCGAATCGTTGGGAAGGCAATTTCCCGACCGGCACGCCGGTGCTGTTCGACGGTTACACGTCCGGTCCCGTGACGATCACGTTCGACAATGCGATCACCAGCATCACGCAGCTTGCCATGGAAGCCAATGCCTATGGCGCCTATACCGGCACACTGGTCGCCTATCTTGGCGGCGTCCAGGTCGGCACGCAGTCCTATGACGCGGTCACGGCCTATGATCCCGGCACGGTGCCTTCGTTCAACTTCTTCCTGGCGGGCGGGTTCGACGAGATCGTCCTGTCGACCACGGATGATTTCGACGGTCTCGGTCTCGGCGGTGCCGGTGGCCGCGGCGGCTATGCCGGCGACGTTCCCGAGCCCGCAACCTGGGCGATGATGCTCGGCGGTCTCGCTCTCGCTGGCGGTGCGATGCGCCGTCGCCGCACGAGCGTCGCTTTCGCCTGATATCGGGCATCGACAGGATTGAGCGCCGTCGGCTGTGGGGCCGGCGGCGCTTTTTCTTTTGCGCGAACGCCTTCTAGTCCACCCAGTCCAGCCCGATGTCGCGATAGACGAACCGGTCCTCGTCCCAGCCTTCCTTGACCTTGACGTGCAGGTAGAGATGGACCTTGACGCCGAGCAGCGCCGCCAGTTCCGCGCGCGCCTTTGATCCGATTTCCTTCAGGCGCGCGCCGCCCTTGCCGAGGATGATGCCGCGCTGCGTCGCCCGCGCGACCAGGATCTGCTGGTGGATCTCGACCGAACCGTCCTGCCGCTCCTTGTACTGTTCGGTCTCGACCGCGCTCTGATAGGGCAGCTCGTCGTGAAGCTGATGATAGAGCTGCTCGCGGGTGATCTCGGCGGCGAGCAGGCGGTCGGTAATGTCCGACACCTGGTCCTCGGGGAAATGCCAGGGGCCTTCCGGCATCGCGGCGGCCATCGCGGCCTTGAGTTCGGGCAGGCCGTCGCCGGTCTGCGCGCTCACATAATATGTCTCGGCGACGTCGATCTGCGCGAGAATTTTCTCCGTCAAAACAAGGAGTTTCTCCTTCGCCGCGATGTCGACCTTGTTGAGGATCAGCCATTTGCGCTCCTTGCGCTTGGCGAGCCCCTCCAGGATCGGCTCCATCTTGGGGCCAAGGCCCGCCCGGCCATCGACGACGAGCGCGATCAGGTCCGCGTCCTGCGCACCGCCCCAGGCCGCTTGCACCATCGCGCGGTCGAGCCGGCGATTGGGCGCGAAGATGCCGGGCGTGTCGACCAGCACGAGCTGCGTTTCGCCCTCCAGCGCCACGCCCATGACGCGGGTGCGGGTGGTCTGCGCCTTGGCGCTCGTGATCGCGACCTTCTGCCCGACCAGCGCGTTGACGAGCGTGGACTTGCCCGCATTGGGCGCGCCGACAATGGCGACGACGCCGCAATGGGGGGTGGATGCTTTAGATGCCAAATAAAACTCCGTTCGTCCTGAGCCTGTCGAAGGACGTTCCCTTGCCCCTTAGCCGCGTTGCCGGCTTTGCGCGAGGTTGGAGATCAAATCCCAATCGCCTCTTATGAGCGCCAATTTCTTGGCGCGGTTCCAGCCTTTGATTTGGCGCTCGGCCTCAAGCGCTTCCATGCGCGACCCAAATTCCTGTGACCAGACCAATTTCACGGGCAATCTGCGAGAAGTGTAATCGCTCGCGCTGCCCGCTTGATGAGCGGCGATGCGGGCCTCCAGATTATCGGCATGACCGACATAGAAGCTGCGGTCACCGCAATAAAGCATGTAAGCCCAGAACGTCATGACCTCGGTATAAGAAAAGAGAACGTCCTTCGACAGGCTCAGGACGAACGGATTTGGATAAATTTGGGGGAGCGCAAGCTCAGCGCGAACGGTGTTTTGGATGAGAAGTTCGGGGCGAGCGGATTTGGAGAAGGGGCGAGGGGCTAATCCCCCAGCATCCCCAACAGCGCCGCCGCCGCCGCTGTCTCCGCCTCCTGTTTCGAGCTGCCTTCGCCCGTCGCCTCGCCCGCACCCTTGATCGAGACCCGCACCACGAAATGCAGGGCATGATGCGGACCCGAGCGGTCGAGAATCTCATAGCTCGGCGTCTTGCGGCCATGGGCCGCCGCCCATTCCTGCAGCGCGGACTTGGGATGCTTGGGCGCGCTTGCCCTGGCATCGACGCGGCTTTCCCAGAGCCGCTGGATCAGCGCGCGCGCCGCATCCAGTCCCCGCTCGAGATAGAGCGCGCCGATCAGCGCCTCCATCGCGTCGCCGAGCACATTGTCGCTGTCGATCGCGCCGTCGTCGCGGGCCTGCTTGCCGAGCCTCAGATAGGCGGACAGGCCGATCTCCCGCGCGACCTGCGCGCAGGTGTCGCCCGCCACCAGCTGGTTGAAGCGCCGCGAGAGCTGGCCTTCCTTTTCGAGCGGGAAGAGCGCGTAGAGCCATTCGGCCATGACCAGCCCGAGGATGCGGTCGCCGAGGAACTCGAGCCGCTCATAATGAGCTGCGCCGGCGCTGCCATGGGTCAGCGCCTGCTCGTACAGCGCCAGGTCCTCCGGCACGCCGCCGATCAGGGGCGCGAGCCAGTCGGAGAGCGGGACGCTGCTCAAAAACCCTCGCCGATCCGGCCCGGCCGCATCGCCGAGAACCAGGTCCAGGGCTTGTAAACCACCGCCGAGCCGTCGGTCGAATAGAAGCTCACCAGCGCGCGGCCCACCAGATGGTCCATCGGCAGCATGCCGACGCCGCCATTTTCCGTGGCGTAGCGGCTGTCCTCGCTATTGTCGCGATTGTCGCCCATCACGAAGAGATGCCCGGCGGGCACGACATAGACCGGCGTGTTGTCGGCATCGCTGTCGAAAAGATCGAGCACCTCGTAGCTTTTGCCACCGGGCAGCGTCTCGCGAAAGCGCGGATAGCGGCAGAAGCGATGGCCCCAGCGGTCCTTCTTCTCATAATCCGGCGTGAAGCAGGGTGAGGGCTTGTGGTCGCCGCCCGCGGCCGCGATCATGTTGGCGGTGACGGGAATCAAGAAATCGGCGACGCGCTTCTTGGGGATCGCCTTGCCATTGAGCATGACCGTACCGCCCATCATCTGCACGCGGTCGCCGGGCAGGCCGATCACCCGCTTGATGACATCCTTGTCGGGCTCGGCCGGTGCGGCGAACACGACGACATCGCCGCGCGAGGGCGTGCGCGCGAGGATCCGTCCGTTCAGCGGCGGGAGATTATAGGGGAAGCTGTAGCGCGAATAGCCATAGGGCCATTTCGCCACGAGCAGATAGTCGCCGATCAGCAGGCGCGGCTGCATCGATTCCGACGGGATGTTGAACGGCGAGATGATGAGGATGCGCACCACGTAGACGAACAGCGCGAGCTTCAGCAGGAAGAGGACGAATTCGCGCATTTCGGACCGGGCTGTCATGATTTTCGTGAGGCTTTCCCTGATCGCGCTGCGTGCCGCCGCCTGCACCTGTCTTTGCGGGGCGCGGCCCATCGCGTCAAGCGCGGCAACCATGGCACTCCCCGGCCTTCGCGCGTGCAAATGACGTGGCGCTTGGCTAGAGCGTGGATCGATCCATCATCGGAGCGCGTTCCCGAGCATGACCGACTCTTCCGCTATCGCCGCCGCCTGGGCCGACCTCAAGGCGCTGCCCGTGCCCGATCTGCGCGATCTGTTCGCCGCCGAGCCCGGCCGGCTCGACGCCCAGGTCCTGAGCGAAGGGTCCTTGCGCTTCGACTTTTCCAAGACGCATCTGACCCAGGCTGCGGTCGACGGTTTTGTCAGACTGGCACGGGCCGCCGATTTCGCCGGCAAGCGCGCCGCCATGTTCGCCGGCGAGCATATCAATGTCACGGAAGACCGCGCCGTCGAGCACACCGCCGAGCGCGGCGAGGGCAATGCCGCCAGCGTCGAGACCGCCAGGATGCACAAGCATCGCATGCGCACGATCATCGACGCGGTCGAGGCAGGCGCGTTCGGCGATATCCGCCACATCCTCCATGTCGGCATCGGCGGATCGGCGCTGGGGCCGGACCTGCTCGTCGATGCGCTCGCGCGGCACGACAAGCGCTACGACGTCGCGATCGTCTCCAATGTCGACGGCGTCGCGCTGGAAACGGCCATGGCCGGCTTCGATCCCGAAGCGACCTTGCTGGTGATCGCGTCGAAGACCTTCACCACCACCGAGACGATGCTGAATGCAGCGAGCGCGATCAACTGGATGATCGAAGGCGGCGTCGAGGATCCCTATGGCCAGGTCGTCGCGCTCACCGCCTCACCCGGCAAGGCGATGGAATGGGGCGTCGACGAGACGCGCATCCTCGGCTTCTCCGAGAGTGTGGGCGGGCGCTACTCGCTCTGGTCGTCCATCGGCTTTCCCGCGGCGCTGGCGCTCGGCTGGGACGCGTTCGAGCAGCTGCTCGAGGGCGCGGCGGCGATGGACCGTCATTTCCGCCATGCCGCGCCGCTGGCGAACATTCCGCTGCGCGCCGCCTTCGTCGACCAGTATTACGCCCGCATCATGGCCTGCCAGACCCGCGGGGTCTTCGCCTATGACGAGCGGCTGCGGCTGCTCCCCGCCTATCTCCAGCAGCTCGAGATGGAGAGCAACGGCAAGAGCGTGAAGACGGACGGCTCGCCGGTCGACGGGCCCACGGCCGCGATCACCTGGGGCGGGGTCGGGACGGATGCGCAGCATGCCGTCTTCCAGCTGCTCCACCAGGGCACGCACGTCGTTCCCGTCGAGTTCCTGGCGGTCAAGGAAGCCGGCGATGCGCTCGATCCGGCGCATCATCAGGCGCTGCTGGTCAATTGCTTCGCGCAGGGCGCGGCCTTGATGCGCGGCAAGGACAATGCCGCCGATCCCGCGCGCGCCTATCCCGGCAACCGGCCCTCGACCACGATCCTGATCGACGATCTGACGCCCCATGCGCTGGGCGCGCTCATCGCCTTCTACGAGCACCGCACCTTCGCGAACGGCATCCTCATGGAGATCAACAGCTTCGATCAGTTCGGCGTCGAGCTCGGCAAGGAGATCGCCAAGTCGATCGAGAAGGACGGCGCGCAAGGCTTCGATCCCTCGACCATGGCGCTGATCGCGCTGGCGCTGGAATAAGGCGCGACCCTTCGTTCGCTTCCCTAGGCGTTGATCTGCCAGCCGCCGGCTCGGGTGCGCCGCAGCGTCGCGAGTCGCGTTTCGCCTTCCCAGAGGATCGCGGATTGGCCGACCGCTTCCCGCTCCAATATGTGGAATGCGTGATCAGGAGCGTAGGCCCGGAAATCAATACGTTTCGGCTCTGTCGTGCCTGCGTCGATCAACGTCAACGTGAACGAACGCATGGGTCCATCCTTCCAATCAATGACCCGCATCATCACTTTTACATTTGCCGATGTCGGCAAGTCAAACAGGAATATTTATTTATATTTTCTAGATCGCACGTTAATCATAGTGAATACTGTTAGCCGAAGATGATTTCTATGTAATTTGAGGATCAGCGGCAGTCGGCAAAAAATGAGTAAATAACTAAAAATACGCTACCGACAACCTTTACGCCTTTGGAGCGTTACGCTATATGAGAGCGAGTTGGATTTCGGCAGGGAGGCATGTGGGATGGCCGATCTCACCAGAGAGCAGCGCTTGCAGATCATGTTGACCGAGGCGGAATTGCGGGCCGTCGACGACTGGCGGTTCCAGCGCAGGATGCCCACGCGCGCGGCGGCCGTGCGCGAGCTTCTCAAGCGCGGTCTCGCCGCCGAAGGCTTCCCGGAAGCGCTGGCGGGCGAACGGTCGAAGGATTTCGGCGTCATCGGCGACCAGGATCAGACGGACATGCGGGACGGCGCCTGACCGGCGCCCGCGCCCGCCCTCGCTATGACGCGCCGCGCGCCGCGGCCAGTTCTTCCCGGGTTTCGGTGAGCAGCTGGGTGAGATCGGCGATCGCCTTGGACAGGCTGGCCACTTCGCTCTGGCGCAACTCGTCCAGCTTCTGCTGGAGCAGCTCGATCTCCAGCTCGGCCTTGATGTTGATCTGATAGTCGTTTTCCGCCGCCTTGCGGTCGATGTCCTGCTGGCGGTTCTGGCTCATCATGATGAATGGCGCGGCATAGGCGGCCTGGAAGGACAGCATCAGGTTGAGCAGGATGAAGGGATAGGGATCCCAGTTCCTCATATAGGCCGTGACGTTGAGCACGATCCACAGGAAGAGAAACAGCGACTGGATGATGATGAAGCGCCACGAGCCCATGGTGGACGCCACCGTATCCGCGATGCGCTGGCCTACGGTGAGCTGGTCCGCCGCCGGGACATGATGGGCGCGTTCGGCCCGTCGCGCCGCGCGCAGCTCGCTCAGGATCTTCTCTTCCGCTTCGCTGAACATGTGAATGGTCGTGTCGATCGTGCTCATCGTCGGTCATCCCCCTTGGCCGCGTTCGGTCAGAGCCCCGCGGGCTCGATCCTCAGTAGGGCATTTTCATCGCCCTCGATCAAGACATAGAGGTTGCCGTCCGGCCCCTCCTTGATATTGCGTACGCGCTTGTGGAGCTGGGTCAGCAGCGTCTCGCGGCGCAACTCGCCGAGCTTGTCGTTGAGCACCGTGCGCTCCAGCCCGCCGGTGCCGTTGATCTCGCCGCGCCGGGCGCTGCACGTGAAGAGATTGCCTTTCCATGCGGGGAATTTGTCGCCCTCGTAGAAGTACAGGCAAGTGGGCGCGATCGAGGGCAGCCAGACCAGCAGCGGCTTTTCGATACCCGGCACGAGCGGCAGGGCGCTGATCTCGCTGCCGTCATATTCGCGGCCATAGCTATGGTCGGGCCAGCCATAATTGCCGCCGGGCTTGATGAGATCGGCCTTGTCGCCGCCATTGGGGCCATGCTCGGCGGTGAAGACCTGGCCGGTCAGCGGATTGATGGCGAGGCCATGCTGGTCGCGATGGCCATAGGTGTAGACGGCGCCATTGGCGCCCTTCTTGCCAACAAACGGGTTATCCTTGGGGATCGACCCGTCCTCGTTGAGGCGCAGCACCTTGCCGTTGAGAGAATTGAGCTCCTGGGACTGCCGGTCGAACGGACCGCCGGACGTCATCCAGACCTTGCCGTCCTTGGCCACCAGGACGCGCGAGGCGGTCGGGAAGGATGATCCGGCCTTGATGAGCGTTTCCACGCCCGTCAGCTTGCCGTCCTCCAGCTTGCCGCGCTTGAGCGTGAGAAAGGTGCGGCGCGTCGTGCCGTCGACCAGCGGGCCATCCGGCGCATCCTCGAGATAGGTGAAATAGATCCAGTGATTATGCGCGAAATCCGGATGCAGCGCGACATCGAGCAGGCCGGATTTTCCCGAAGCCGTCCGGGGCAGGCCGGGGACCGTCACGGGATCGGCGAGCGGCTGCGCGCCGGTCGGCTTGTGCACGATGACCAGTTCGCCGGCGCGCTGGGAGAGCAGCAGGTCGCCGTCGGGCAGGAACGCCATCCCGAAGGCCCTGCCAATGGTCTTGCTCAGCACTGTGACCTTGATGCCGTGCTGCTCGGCCGTGTCGAAGACATAGGGCGAGTCCGCCAGCTTCGGAACGGGAACGCTATATTGCGGTGCTTGCTGGGCGATGGCCGCGCCGGTGCCGGCGATGAGCGCCAGGCCAAGCAGGATCGACTTGTTCATGAGCGATGTCCTCCCCTTTTGGGGAGAGCTTAGTGGATTGCGGCGAGGGAGTCAGGAGGGTTTGGGATGTCTGAGATCGGTGGAGAGCGGACGCCAGCTAGAGCCGCTTCCACCATCGTGAAACGCGTATCCACGACAAGATTATGCACGCTGAGAAAATGGCTGCGGCGAACGGCAGGCTTGCCGCCAAACTGATTGGATGCTTTCCGAGAAGCGTAAGTAGGGAAATCGGGAATATGAACCATAGCGCCTTATTTAAACTCAACCGCAAGACCCACGAGCCGCCCTCCTGAACGAGCATGACCTGCGAATAGGCGGCGAACATGTTCGTGCTGCGACTTAGAGCAAAGGTGCCGATCCGATATGCCACGCCGCCCTCGGTCTTTTCAGCGCGAAAGCCAAGAGGCAGGAGCTGGCGTCTCACATCTGCTGGAATGTGCGCGGTCGTGGCTGTCGCGGGCTTTGTGAGGACGAGCAGTCGGGCCGAGCCGCCAACGTTCTGGCCGGCGCCGGCACGCTCCGCGCTAGGAACAGACGAACCAGTTAACTCAGCGTCAGCTTGCTCCTGTCCGTAAGACGGTGTGGTAAGCGCCTTCCTCTCATCGTCGTCGGTGAGAAGGTGCAGGAGCCGCTCCTGCGCTTCACCTGCGGCGGCAACCACCTCTTGCCACTCAGGGTCACGCAGAATGGCTTCAGAGTTCCAGTCGTCGCCGCTCGGACTTTCGTAGCACTCGGCGAGCGAATGGAACTTGCTGACTGCGGCCACTTCTGCGGAAGTTACCTGTCCCGCTGCGAGGCGCCTGTCATAGGCATCAGCTTCGCGCATATACGCCTCATCGAAGTAACCTGACATGCAATCGACGAAAGAGTAGGCGTGTCTCGCCTTAGTCTGAGTGGGCCAGCGCGCCTTCTGAGTATCACTGTCGGCGAAGGCCTGAATCGACCCGAGCCACAGCAGCCGCCATTCTCGGCGGTCGTCCCGGTTAGCCGCTGTCGATGCTTTCATGAGAGTGAGATTGCACGAGTTGCTGATGCCCGCAATTGGGTCCGTCCCGACAGTCCGCTTTTCCTCTGTCCTACATCCCCTCTGCCATGCCATGCCTCCGCTCATGGCCTTGCTCTCCGCCCTGGGATCGCGCCGCGCGCTTCGCTCGCCGGAACGTCACGAGGGGGCTAAGTTTACAGATGCGTGTCATCAACTTCACAAACTTCCAGCGCCCTTCATCACCCCAGCCTATCACTCTCATAAGCAAAACTGCTTTGCGCCGCCGCCGCCCGCGCCCCATATGCGCCGCATCATCTTCCAAGGGGCGTGACGCATGAGCGACTATGATTTCGACCTGTTCGTGATCGGCGCGGGGTCGGGCGGGGTGCGCGCCGCGCGGGTCGCCGCGAGCCATGGCGCGCGCGTGGCCATCGCCGAGGAATATCGCGTCGGCGGCACCTGCGTGATCCGCGGCTGCGTTCCCAAGAAGATGCTCGTCTATGGCGCGCATTTCGCCGAGGACATCAAGGATGCCGAGCGGTTCGGCTGGACGATATCGAACTGCGAATTCGACTGGAACGTGCTGCGCGACAATGTGCTCGCCGATGTCGACAGGCTCGAGGGGCTCTACACGCAGACGCTCGACAACAACAAGGTGACGACCTTCCACGAGCGCGCGACCATCACCGGCCCGCATGAGCTGAAGCTCGCCAGCGGCAAGACGATCACCGCGAAATATATTCTCGTCGCGACCGGCGCCTGGCCGCAAGTGCCCGATGCACCCGGCGCCGAGTTCGGCATCACCTCCAACGAGATCTTCCACCTGCCGGAGTTGCCCAGGCGCGTCGTGATCTTCGGCGGCGGCTATATTGCCAATGAGTTCGCCGGCATTTTCAACGAGTTCAGCTGCGAGGTGACGCTGGTGCTGCGCGGCGACACGCTGCTGCGCGGCTATGACCAGCAGATCGTGGACCGGCTGCTCCAGATCAGCATGCACAAGGGCCTCAATTTCCGCTTCAACGCGCCGCTCGAGAAGATCGAGAAGCTCGATGACGGCACGCTGCGCGTCCACACCCGCGGGCATGGTCCGATCGACGCCGATATCGTGCTGTTCGCGACCGGCCGCGTGCCCAATGTGAAGGGGCTGGGCCTCGAAAATGCCGGCGTCGAGCTGGAAAAGGGCGCGATCAAGGTCGACGATTACAGCAAGACCAATGTCGACAGCATCTATGCGGTCGGCGACGTGACCAACCGCATCCAGCTGACGCCGGTGGCGATCCGCGAGGGCCATGCCTTCGCCGACACGGTGTTCGGCGGCAAGCCGCGCACCATCGACTATCGCGACGTGCCCTCGGCGGTGTTCAGCCATCCGCCGATCGGCGCGGTCGGCCTCACCGAATCCCAGGTGCGCGACCGCTATGGCGAGGCCAAGGTCTATACGTCCGACTTCCGGCCGATGAAGAATGTGCTGGCCGGGCGCAACGAGCGCGCTCTCTACAAGATGGTCTGCCATCCGCAGACCGAGCAGGTTCTGGGGCTTCACATGATCGGGCCGGATGCGCCGGAGATCCTGCAGGCGGCGGCGGTGGCGGTGAAGGCCGGGCTCACCAAGGCGGCGTTCGACGATACGGTGGCGCTGCATCCGAGCATGGCGGAGGAGCTGGTACTGCTGAAGTGAGGCGAAAAGCGATCAGCTGAAGCTGTTCTGTGTTCCTGCGAAGGCAGGAACCCATCGCGGCGAGGTTGCATGGGCTCCTGCCTTCGCAGGAGCACAAGTCAGATTAGACCTCAGCTTCCGGCGCTCCCAGCGTCACGGCCTTGCCGTCATGCCAGTCACGATGGATTTCGCCGTCGCGGATTTCATCCATGAGCGTGATGAATTCGCGCGAGTTTCTGATCAGTCTGGACTTATCAAAACAGGCGACCGCGCCCAGGCCCAGCGCCATCTGGCAGACATGCATGCCGTCCTCGCCGGACATGGAGATCATGACGACATGGCTGCCGCTCCAGCGCGCCTTGAGGGCATCGAGAAAGGACAGGCTGTCCATGCCGGGCAGCGTCTGGTCGAGGAGGATGATGTCGGGCTGATACCATTCGATGTCCTCGAGCGCCGTTTCGGCGTCGGCAGCCATGCCGCAGATTTCGAGGTCCTCGTCCTGGCCGACAAGCGTGTCCATCATGGCGCGGAAGGTCAGGCTGTCGTCGATGACATAGACCTTGGTGCGCTTCTTTTTCTGTTCCATGGTTTCCCTCCATGGGGATTGCTCCATGGTCCATCATCCCACTGGAAAATCTAGATTTTCTCGCGGGATATGGTGAACACGGCGTTCACCATGATCTTTAAAACGTCACCCCAGCGCCAGCTGGGGTCTCAGGCGCTGGAACGCCACGACGCCCGAGATCCCAGCTTTCGCTGGGATGACGATCTCATCTTAACTCGCTGAAATGATAGGGGATGATGCTGCGATGATCGGGGTCGACATGGATCGGCCGGTCGAGCGGCGGGACGGCGCGCTGGTCGCAGCCGATGCGCGGGCAGAGCCGACAGCCGGGGCCGATCGGCACTGCCGCAGCCTCGTCCGCGAGCCGCAGGCCGTCGGCATAGACGAAATGCGCGGCATGCTCGGCCTCGCAGCCCAGGGCGACCGCATAACGCCGCGGCGGCCGCGCATAGCTGCCCGAGGGCTTCACCAGGCCCTTGGCCATGGTCACGTAGCGCATGCCGTCCGGCATCTCGATGAGCTGCGCGACGATCCGGTCCGGGATCGCGGCGGCCTCATGCACCGCCCAGAGCGGGCAATTGCCGCCGAAACGGCCGAATTGCAGGCGCGTGGCGCTGAGCCGCTTGGATATGTTGCCGGCCATGTCGACGCGCGCGAAGAAGACCGGCATGCCACGCTGCCCGGCGCGCCGGAGCGTCACGAGGCGGTGACAGGCCTGCTCGAAGCTGGTGCCGAACTGGCGGGAAAGCGGCTCGATATCGTGGCGCAACGCGCGCGCAGCGGCCCGGAAGGCGCCATAGGGCATGACCAGCGCGCCGGCGGCATAATTGGCGAGGCCGAGTAGCAACAGGCCCTCGGCGGCGGGATCGCCCAGCTGCGCGTCGGCGACAATGCCGCGCATTGCTTCGCCCTGTTCGAGCAGCATGAGCTGTACGGCGAGCTGGAACGCCCGGCTGGGCACGGGCAGGGCGGCGGAAACCGTCAGTATGTTCGATGAGGCGTCATAAGCCCGCAGCGTGCCGGCGTCGGTTTCGCTGAGCCGGCTGCGGCAGCCATGGCGTTCCGCCAGCGCCGCGGCGAGCCGTGCGCCATTGTTCGCGCCGTTGAGACCGAGCTCGGCATGCAGATCCTCGGCGGCGATATCGAGGTCATGCACATAATGGCCCGCCTGATGCCACCAGTCGCGCGTCAACTCCCAGGGCGAGCGGGGGGCCTCGGCCTCCGCGCCGATCGCCTCGTCCAGCATCGCCAGCCGCTCGCGCGCTGCCCTCAGCGCATGATGCAAGTCGACATGGCGCGCGGCGAAATCGGGAAATTGCAGATGAATCCGCTCCGCGCGCTCGGCCTCGAGTGGCATGCCTGCGCCAGGATCGCTCAGCGCCCAGTTGAACGCGCCCAGAAGCTGCTCCTCCTGCCGCTCGTCGAAACTGGTCCAGTCGAGCGGGAAGGCAGACGCAAGAGCGGCCTTGACCTTCGCCGTCAAAGGCCGATCATCATTTTCGAGTTGGGACAGGTAGGAGACGGAAATACCGAGCAGCGCGGCCATTGCCTTCTGGTCCATGCGGGCGTCGAGCCGGAGCTGCCGGACCTTGGGGCCGATGAAGAGACGATTGCCGCGCGCCATGGCCATTTGCGTAATATGCGAAGCACCGATTTGCAACTCTGCAAATTCCGCAAGTTTCATGAATTGTGCCAGTCTATGGGCTTCGCAAATTGTAAATTCCGGGGGGTTGAATGTCTGAATTGCCGATCATTGCGGAACTGGAGGCGCGGCGCGAGGCGGCGCGGCTTGGCGGCGGTCAGGCGCGGATCGATGCGCAGCATGCCAAGGGCAAGCTGACCGCCCGCGAGCGGCTCGACATATTGCTCGATGCGGACTCGTTCGAGGAGCTCGACATGTATGTCGAGCACAACGCCACCGATTTCGGCATGGACGCGGTGAAGATCCCCGGCGACGGCGTCGTCACCGGCTCGGGCACGATCAACGGCCGCCTCGTCTTCGTGTTCAGTCAGGATTTCACCGTGTTCGGTGGCTCGCTCTCCGAGCGCCATGCGCAAAAGATCTGCAAGATCATGGACATGGCGATGAAGGTCGGGGCGCCGGTCATCGGCCTCAACGACAGCGGCGGCGCGCGCATCCAGGAGGGCGTGGCGTCCCTGGGCGGCTATGCCGAGGTGTTCCAGCGCAATGTGCTGGCCAGCGGCGTCATTCCGCAGCTCAGCCTTGTCATGGGGCCCTGCGCGGGCGGCGCGGTCTATTCGCCGGCCATGACCGACTTCATCTTCATGGTGAAGGACACGAGCTACATGTTCGTGACCGGTCCGGACGTGGTGAAGACGGTCACCAACGAGATCGTCACGCAGGAGGAGCTGGGCGGCGCGATCACCCACACGACCAGGACGGGCGTCGCCGACGTCGCCTTCGAGAATGAGATCGAGGCGCTGCTCGCCGCGCGCGATTTCTTCGATTTCCTGCCGGAGAGCAATCGCGTCGAAGGGCCGGTCCGGCCGAGCGCGGACGATTGGGAGCGCGAGGAGCCGAGCCTCGACACGCTCATCCCCGCCAGCGCCAACCAGCCCTATGACATGCACGAGCTGATCCGCAAGATACTGGACGAGGCCGATTTTTTCGAGATTCAGCCGGCCCATGCCGCCAATATCATCTGCGGCTTCGGGCGGATCGAGGGGCGCACGGTCGGCGTCGTCGCCAACCAGCCGACCGTGCTCGCCGGCGTGCTCGACATCAATGCGAGCAAGAAGGCCGGGCGCTTCGTGCGCTTCTGCGACGCGTTCAGCATCCCGATCGTCACCTTCGTCGACGTGCCCGGCTTCCTGCCCGGCGTCGCACAGGAGCATGGCGGCATCATCAAGCATGGCGCCAAGCTGCTCTTCGCCTATGCCGAGGCGACCGTGCCCAAGATCACCGTCATCACGCGCAAGGCCTATGGCGGCGCTTATGATGTGATGGCGAGCAAGCATTTGCGCGGCGACTTGAACTATGCCTGGCCGACCGCCGAGATCGCTGTGATGGGCGCCAAGGGCGCGGTCGAGATCATCTTCCGCTCCGCCAATGGCGACGAGGCGGAGAAGGCGGCGCGGATCAGGGAATATGAGGACCGCTTCGCCAATCCCTTCGTGGCCGCGTCAAAGGGCTTCATCGACGAGGTTATCATGCCGCATGCAACGCGGCGGCGGGTGGCGCTGGGGCTGCGTAAGCTGCGGAACAAGCAGTTGGATAACCCCTGGAAGAAGCATGATAATATTCCGCTATGAGGATTCTTGGTGCCCTTTTTGGACTTCTGTTCTTCCTAGCGTGGACGGGACTGGTCACATTCTTTCTTCGACGAAGCTGGCGACAGCTTCGCCAGGCCCATAGGGAACATCGTTATGACGGATGGCCAAATGATATCACTCGTGACGATGAGCCAATCAAATATGCCGTCGCGACGCTTACGCACGGCGTGACGGTGGTTATTTTACCGCTCTTCCTAGCGGGCGGTTTGTGGCTCGTTTATCTCGCCGCTGCCGGCATTTGGCATCAGGCAGTCGCTTGGCCATGATCCTCGGCCGCCTCAATCATGTCGGCATCGCGACGCCGTCGATCGACGCGAGCATCGGCTTCTATCGCGACGTGATGGGCGCAGCGCTGATCCGCGCACCCTTCGATATCACTGCGCAGGGCGTGCGCGTCTGTTTCGTCGAGACGCCGGGGCAGGACGGCACCGCCGGCACGCAGATCGAGCTGCTCGAGCCGCTGGGCGAGAATTCGCCGATCGCTGGCTTCCTCGCCAAGAACCCGCAGGGCGGCCAGCATCATCTCTGCTATGAAGTGCCGGACATCGTCGCGGCGCGCGCCTGGTTCGAGGGGCAGGGCAAGCGCGTCCTCGGCGAGACGCGCATCGGCGCGCATGGCACGCCCGTCTTTTTCGTGCACCCCAAGGACATGATGGGCGTGCTGACCGAGATCATGGAGAGCGTGAAAGGCGATCACCATTGACCGAACAGTCGATCTTGTTCTCCATTGACGGGCGTGTCGCGATTATCCGGCTGAATCGCCCGGACAGACTGAATGCGCTGACACCTGGTATGTTAAGTCAATTCTTATCGGCATTGAACGAGGCTGTGGCGAGCAGGGCGCAGGCGATCCTGCTCACCGGCGCGGGCCGCGCCTTCAGCGCAGGTGCCGATCTTCTCGGGGATGGCCTCACTGACAACGATCCGGGAAAGACGCTGGAGGCCGCCTATCATCCGCTGATCCGCCGCCTCGCCGAGATCGATCTGCCGATCGTCAGCGCGATCAACGGACCCGCCGTGGGCGCCGGCGCTGCGCTCGCGATCATGGCCGACATTAGTGTCATCGCGCGCACCGCCTATCTCCAATTCGGCTTCGTCAATCTGGGGCTGGTGCCGGACAGCGGCGCGTCCTGGCTGCTCGCCCGCACCGTGGGGCGGACGCGCGCGCTTGAGCTGGCGCTGCTCGGCGAGCCGGTCCCGGCGGAGCGTGCGCACGCCATGGGCCTCGTCACGCGCGTCGCCGATGATGCGCACTGCTTCGATGTCGCCGCGGCGCTGGCGAAGCATCTCGCCCATGCCCCGGCCGTCGCCGTCGGCCTCATCCGCAGGCAGATCGCCGCCGCGCTCGATCTCGATCATGGAGCCGTGCTGGCACTGGAAGCCGAGAACCAGCGCAAAACCGGCGAGACCGAGGATTTCCGCGAGGGTGTCGCCGCCTTTCGCGAGAAGCGGCTGGCCGTGTTCAAGGGGCGCTGATGGCCGATAAGCCCCCGAAACAACCAACGCTGGACGACTGGCGCGCCCTGGCATCGCGCGAAGTGAAGGGCGCGGACCTTGTCTGGCACACGCCCGAGGGCATCGCCGTCAAGCCGCTCTACACAGCGGAAGATGCGCCCGATCCCGGCCTCCCGGGCTTCGCGCCCTATACGCGCGGGGTTCGCGCCTCCATGTATGCGGGCCGCCCCTGGACGATCCGCCAATATGCCGGTTTCTCGACCGCCGAGGAGAGCAATGCCTTCTACCGGCGCAATCTCGCCGCCGGGCAGAAGGGGCTCAGCGTCGCATTCGATCTCGCCACCCATCGCGGCTATGACAGCGATCATCCGCGCGTGGTCGGCGATGTCGGCAAGGCTGGCGTGGCGATCGACACTGTCGAGGACATGAAGATCCTGTTCGACGGGATTCCGCTCGATCAGATGTCGGTCTCGATGACCATGAACGGCGCCGTCCTGCCCGTCATGGCCTTCTACATCGTCGCGGCCGAGGAACAGGGCGTCGCGCAGGAACAGCTCGAAGGGACCATCCAGAACGACATCCTCAAGGAGTTCATGGTCCGCAACACCTATATCTATCCGCCCGCGCCCAGCATGCGGATCGTCTCGGACATCTTCGCCTATTGCGCGGCGAACATGCCAAAATTCAACAGCATCTCCATCTCCGGCTATCATATGCACGAGGCCGGGGCGACGGCGGTGCAGGAGCTCGCCTTCACCATCGCCGACGGTATCGCCTATGTGCGCGAGGGGGTGAAATCGGGCCTCGCGATCGATGATTTCGCGCCGCGGCTGAGCTTCTTCTTCGGCATTGGCATGAACCTGTTCATGGAGGTCGCGAAGCTGCGCGCCGCGCGTGTCCTGTGGCATCGGGCGATGACGAAGCTGGGCGCGAACGACGCGCGTTCGACGATGCTGCGCACGCATTGCCAGACGTCCGGCGTCTCGCTGACTGAACAGTTTCCCTTTAACAATATCGTGCGGACAACCATAGAAGCACTGGCTGCAGTGTTAGGTGGAACCCAATCACTTCACACCAACAGTTTCGACGAGGCGCTGGCCCTCCCGACCGACTTTTCGGCGCGGATCGCCCGCAACACCCAGATCATTCTCGCAGAAGAGAGCGGCGTGGCCCGCGTCGTCGATCCGCTCGGCGGCAGCTACTATGTCGAGGCGCTGACGGCCGAGCTGGCCGAGGCCGCGCAGGCGCTGATCGATCGGGTCGAGGGTGAGGGCGGCATGACGCAGGCGGTCGCCGCCGGCTGGCCCAAGGCGATGATCGAGGAAGCTGCCGCGGCCCGGCAGGCGCGCGTCGATCGCGGCGAAGATGTCATCGTCGGCGTCAACACCTATCGCGCGGAAGATCAGCCGCCGGTCGAGATCCTCGAAGTCGACAACAGCGCGGTGCGCGCGGGGCAGGTGAAGCGGCTGGCGGCGGTTCGAGCGGCGCGCGATGAGGCAAAGGTAAGGGCGGCGCTGGACGCGCTGAGGGAGGGGGCCAAAAATCCTCCCCGGAACGGGGAGGGGGACCAGCCAAAGGCTGGTGGAGGGGCTGTGCCCGATTTCCAGCCCCCTCCGTCAGGCCCGCGGCCTGCCACCTCCCAGGGACAGGGAGGATCGAATCTCCTCGCTCTCGCCGTCGAAGCCGCGCGCGTTCGCGCCACGCTGGGCGAGATCAGCGCGGCGCTGGAAGACGTATTCGGCCGCCATGAGACGCTGCCGGAGCCGGTGAGCGGCGTCTATGGCGGCGCGCATGGCGGCGACGCGCGCTGGGCGCAGCTGACGGACGGCGTGGCGGCGGTCGCCCGCCGACTTGGCCGTGTCCCGCGCATTCTCGTCGCGAAAATGGGCCAGGATGGTCATGACCGTGGCGCGAACATGATCGCCTCGGCGTTCGGCGACATGGGCTTCGATGTCGTGTCCGGTCCGCTGTTCCAGACGCCGGCCGAAACGGCGGCCCTCGCGATCGGGCGCGGTGTCGATATCGTTGGCGCATCGACCCTCGCCGGCGGGCACAAGACGCTGATCCCCGAACTGATCGCGCATCTGCGCGAAGGCGGCCATGCCGACATTCGCGTGATCGCGGGCGGGGTCATCCCGCCACAGGACTATGAGGTTCTGCGTGACGCGGGCGTGCAGGGCATTTATGGCCCGGGGAGCAATGTGCTCGATGCGGCCGCGGATGTCCTGCGCCTGCTGGGCCATAATCTGCCGCCGTTGGGCGATTGAGAGAGACGATTTTGCCGATGACAGACGTTCGTACAGACTGGACCCGTGACGAGATCGGCGCGCTGTTCGACCTGCCGTTCATGGACCTGATCTACGACGCGCAGACTGTTCACCGCGCCCATCATCCGCGCAATGAAGTGCAGCTCTCGACGCTGCTGTCGATCAAGACCGGCGGCTGCCCCGAGGATTGCGGCTATTGCAACCAGTCCGCCCATGCCGAGTCCGGCCTCAAGGCGACCAAGCTCATGGACGTGCAGGGCGTGCTGCAGGCCGCCGCGCAGGCCAAGGATCATGGCTCCGGCCGCTTCTGCATGGGCGCGGCCTGGCGCAATCCCAAGGACAAGGACATGCCCGCCCTGGTGGCGATGGTGCAGGGCGTCCGCGCGATGGGCATGGAGACCTGCATGACGCTCGGCATGCTGACGCCCAGTCAGGCCGGCATGCTCGCCGAGGCCGGCCTCGACTATTACAATCACAATATCGACACGGCGCCCGAGAAATATGGCGAGGTCATCACCACGCGGACTTTCGCGGACCGGATCGACACGCTGGAGGCAGTGCGCGCGGCGGGCATCAATGTCTGCTGCGGCGGCATCGTCGGCATGGGCGAGACGCGGAGCGACCGTATCGGCTTCCTCCATGCGCTGAGCACGATGCCGCATCCGGAAAGCGTGCCGATCAACGCGCTGGTGCCTGTGAAAGGCACGGTGCTGGGCGACATGCTCGCCGATACGCCGCTGGCGAAGATCGACGAGATCGAGTTCGTGCGCACTGTGGCTGTAGCGCGCATCCTGATGCCGCTGTCGATGGTGCGGCTCTCCGCGGGGCGCGAGAGCATGAGCGAGGCCTGCCAGGCTTTGTGCTTCATGGCCGGCGCGAACAGCATCTTCACCGGCGACAAGCTGTTGACCACGCCAAACGCGGGCGACGACAAGGATGCTGCCCTGTTCGCGAAGCTGGGGCTGGTTGCGATGCAAGCCGCGCCGCACGGACATCTGGAGGAAGCGGCGGAGTGAGCCTTGCGCCCGCTCTCTTCCGTCACCCCGCATTTAATCCGGGGTCCAGCTTTTCTTGTCGGCGGGGCAGAAAGAAGGCAGCGGGATGCCGGATCAAGTCCGGCATGACGAGAGTGAGATCGGGCGAGGTTAAGGCGTGATCTCCAAGCTCCTCATCGCGAACCGGGGCGAGATTGCCTGCCGCGTCATCCGCACGGCGAAGCGGATGGGGATCGCGACGGTCGCGGTCTATTCGGAGGCCGATGCACGCGCGCCGCATGTCCTTATGGCCGACGAGGCGGTGCTGATCGGCCCCGCGCCGGCCGCGCAGAGCTATTTGCAGGCCGAAACCATCATCATGGTGTGCAAGGCGGTCGGGGCGGACGCGGTCCATCCCGGCTATGGCTTCCTCTCCGAGCGGGAGAGTTTCGCGCGGCTTTGCACTGATAATGATATCCTGTTCATTGGCCCGCCGCCAGAGGCCATCGCAGCCATGGGCGACAAGATCGAATCCAAGAAACTGGCCCAGAAAGCGGGCGTGAATATCGTGCCGGGCCATGCCGATGCGATTGCGGACAGCAATCAGGCTATCCAGATCGCCAATATCATCGGCTATCCGGTCATGATGAAGGCCTCGGCGGGCGGCGGCGGCAAGGGCATGCGGCTGGCGCATGACGAAACCGAGCTGCGCGAGGGTTTCCCCGCCGTGCAGCGCGAGGCGCGGGCGAGCTTCGGCGACGACCGCATCCTCATCGAGAAGTTCATCGAGGCGCCGCGCCATATCGAGATCCAGATCCTCGGCGACCGGCATGGCAATATCGTCCACCTGGGCGAGCGCGAATGCTCGATCCAGCGGCGGCACCAGAAGGTGGTCGAGGAAGCGCCGTCGCCCCTCGTGACGCCCGCGATGCGCGCGGCGATGGGCGCGCAGGCCGTCGCGCTGGCGCGGGCGGTGGGCTATCATAGCGCCGGCACGGTCGAGTTCATCGTTTCGGGCAACGATCCGACGGGCAACGGTTTCTACTTTCTCGAGATGAACACGCGGCTGCAGGTCGAGCATCCGGTGACCGAACTGGTGACCGGCCTCGATCTCGTCGAGCAGATGATCCGCGTCGCAAATGGCGAAAGATTGGGCTTTTCGCAGGACGACGTGACGCTCGACGGCTGGGCGGTCGAGACGCGCGTCTATGCCGAGGATCCGTATCGCGGCTTCCTGCCGAGCACGGGACGGCTCGTCAGATATACGCCGCCAATTCACCCCTCCCCTGAAGGGGAGGGGCTAGTAAGGGTCGACGACGGCGTCATCGAAGGCGGCGAGGTCTCGATGTTCTACGATCCGATGATCGCCAAGCTGGTGACGCATGGGACCACGCGTCTCGAAGCCATCGACGCGCAGATCGACGCGCTCGACCGTTATGAGATGGAGGGCGTCAGCCACAATATCGATTTCCTCTCCGCGCTGATGCAGCATCCGCGCTTCCGGTCCGGCGCGATCACCACCGGTTTCATCGCCGAGGAATATCCGGATGGTTTTGCCGGTGCGCCGGCCTCGCCCGAGCTGCTGCGCCGTCTGTCGGCTGTCGCGGCCTTTGCCTCCATGGCGCAGGCCGACCGCGCCCGCCGTGTCGATGGCCAGTTGGATGGTCGCTTGCCGCCGCCGACCGACTGGCAGGTGCGCCTCGGCGGCGTCGATCATGATGTGGTCATTCGCGGCGACGAGGTGACCGTCGATGGCGAACCGCTGGTCATGGCGCTCGATTATACGCCCGGCGACCGGCTGATCGAAGCGGAGTTCGGCGAGGAAGGGGAAGAGGGCCTCGCCGTCCAGGTCGCGCAGACCCGCACCGGCTGGCGGCTGACCGCGCGCGGCGCATCCCATGTCGCGCGCGTGCTCCCCGCCCATGTCGCGGTCCATGCCGTGCACATGATCGAGCGGACGCCGCCGGACCTCTCGCGCTTCCTCCTCAGCCCGATGCCGGGCCGTCTTGTCGCGCTGCATGTCGGCGAGGGCGACAAGGTCGAGCGCGGCCAGCCGCTCGCGGTCGTCGAGGCGATGAAGATGGAGAATATCCTGCGCGCGGCGAAGCGCGGTATAGTTGCCAAAGTTGCCGCTGCGGCGGGCGATACGCTGGCGCTCGACCAGATGATCCTCGAACTGACGATCTGACTGCTATTTCAGCGCTGTTGCGGGCGAATCGGGCTTGTGAATCGGCCCGACTTGGTTTCAATTCCGTCGCACGAAAATGTGAGCGGCAACGGCCGCCGCATGCACGTCCTCCGGAGGGGAGTTACACCATGAAGAGTCTGAAGCTGTCGGGCATGCTTGCGCTCTCCGCAGGCCTGCTCGCGGTCACCGGAGCGCAGGCCAGGGAAAAGGCGCCGGCGACATGCGACCGCGCCTGCCTCATCAAGCTGACCGACCAGTATCTCGCGGCTGTGGTCGCCCATGACCCCACCAGGGCGCCGCTCGCGCCCTACATCGTCACCGTCGACAATATCAAGCGGATCAAGCCGGGCGAGGGCCTGTGGAAAGATGTGACCGCGGGACCGACGACCTTCAAGATCTACATTCCCGACGAGGACATGCAGGAAGCGGCGTTCATGGGTGTGCTGCAGGTCGGCGGCAAGCCGTTCGAGCTGGCGCTGCGCCTCAAGATCAAGGACGGCAAGATCACCGAGGCCGAGCATCTCTATGCCAATGCGGAACGCACCATCGCCGCGCTGCAGACCCCGCGCGCGGGCCTGGTGACCGAAGTGCCGGTCGAGCGGCGTCTTGGCCATGACGAGCTGATGCGCATCGGCATCCAATATTATGACGCGCTCGACGACAATGACGGCTCGAAAATGCCGTTCGCCGAGGATTGCGAGCGCCACGAGAACGGCATGACGACCGCGGGCCCGAACGCCGGATCGGGACCCGGGGTCGATCCGAAAGTGCCGCCGGTCGATGGCCATTGCGCGGCCCAGCTGGACAGCAACAGCTTCGCCTATATCAAATATATCAACGACCGGCGGATCGTCGCGGCGGACCCGGTGACGGGCCTGGCCATCGGCTTCTCGCAGTTCCGGCACCCGTTCGACAACCTGCCTTACATGGTGAAGCATGTGAACGGCATGTATTCCGAGCGTAACGCCCAGAACATGAAATATGATCCGTTCGACATGCCGGCCGCCCACATCTTCAAGATCGGGGCGGACCACAAGGTCCATGAAATCGAGGCGGTGGGCATCGTCGTGCCCTACAAGTCGCCGACCGGATGGGAGCCGCAGGACTGATCATGATGAAGCAATCTCACCTCCTCATCGCCGCCTTCGCGCTCTGCGCCGGGGCGACCGCCGCCCAGGCAAAGTCCTGCGACCGGGCCTGTCTCATCAAGCTGACCGACGATTATGTCGCGGCTTTGGTCAAGCACGACGCCAAGGGCCTGCCCATCGCCGCGAACGTGAAGTTCGTCGAGAATGTGACGCGCATGAATGTTGGCGAGGGGCTGTGGTCGACGGCGACTGCCGGCCCCACGACATTCTCGCTGCATGTGCCCGATCCGGTCAACCAGACTGCCGGCTGGCTCGGCATGATCAAGAACAAGGGCGAGCCGGCGATGGTCGCCATTCGCCTGAAGCTCAAGGACGGCAAGATCGTCGAGGCCGAGCATCTGGTGACCAGCGTGCGCAAGGAACAGATGAACAATCTCAATGCCCCGCGCGTCGGCCTTCTGAACAATGTCCCGCCCGCGAACCGCCTGCCGCACGATGTGCTCGTGAAGATCGGCGCGAGCTATTATGACGCGCTCGATGACAATGACGGCACCAAGATGCCGTTCGCGGCGGATTGCGAGCGGCATGAGAACGGCATGGTGACGGCCGGGCCGGGGCCGAGCGTCGGTGCCGGGCCGAATGGCGCGGGGTCCGCGCCGATCGCACGCGACTGTGCCGGTCAGCTCACCAGCGGCGTGATGGCCTACATCACCACCATCGGCAATCGCCGGGTGTTCGCGGCCGATCCGGTGACGGGCCTCGTGATGGGTCTCTCGCAATTCCATCACCCGATGGATTTCGCGCCCTATCCGGTGAAGGCGCTCGACGGCACTGTCACCATGTACGACCGCAAGCGCTTCACGTTCCAGCCGTTCGACTTGCCCGCCGCGCACATCTTCAAGATCGGCGCCGACGGCAAGGTCCACGAGATCGAGGCGATGGGCTTCCTGGCGCCGCTCAATGCGCCGAGCGGCTGGGAGAACTGAGCCGCGGACAGCGAGCGCGGCAACGCCGGACATGGGGGCTTCCGACATGACCGTAGAGGTGCAGATCGAGGACTATATTGCCGGCCAGCCTGAGCTGAAACGCGATGAGATGCGGGCGCTGCACCGTCTCATGCTCCAGGTCTCGCCGGGATGCAGGCTGTGGTTCCTGGACGGCAGGGACGACAATGGCAAGACCGTCTCCAATCCCAATATCGGCTATGGCTCGCAGATCATCCACTATGCCAATGGGAAGAGCAGGGAATTCTACCGGATCGGCCTCAGCGCGAATATGAGCGGGATATCCGTCTATGTCATGGGCCTGGAGGACCGGAAGTACCTGTCCGAGACCTATGGCAAGACGATCGGCAAAGCGAGCGTGACGGGCTATTGCGTCAAGTTCAGGACCACCCAGGACATCGATATGGATGTCCTTGAAGACATGATCCGATTTGGGCTTGAGGCTCGGAGCGGCTGACCGGGACGGTCATTGCG
>Ga0335083_10000519_pt1 | contig 58690 bp, 62 predicted proteins | sample Lox_Sample_42_FD_206716 | JGI IMG/M metagenome (GOLD analysis project Ga0335083, IMG submission 206716) | Soil microbial communities from Loxahatchee National Wildlife Refuge, Florida, United States - Lox_Sample_4.2 | ecosystem: Environmental > Terrestrial > Soil > Wetlands | place: USA...
CGCGGCGCGCGAGCGCCCTCGTCTCCTCCTTGCTCGGCAGCAAGCTGCTCCTAGTGAGGACCGGTCGGTGATCGCGGCGGTCGGCACCGTGGCGGGCGTCTTCCTCGTGGACGTCGAGGCCGAGGAGCTGCTCGGCGACGGCCACGAGGTGCCGGCGGCCGAGCGGCCAGAGGTGGCGCTACCTCGGGTCGTCGCGGCGGCGTGCGCCGGCTCGACCGTGGTGGCCGTCGTCGAGCGCAGGCCGCCGCTCATGCTCTCGAACGACGGCGGCGCAACCTGGCGGGAGGCGGGCGGCGGGCTACCGCCGGGGTTCGGAGTGGCGGTCGCCGAGGACGAGCCCGACCGGATGCTCTACGCCGCGCGCAACCGGCTCTATGTCTCGGCCAACGGCGGCGTCTTCTGGCGCTCGCTGCCGTTCGAGCTGCCGGACATCGACTCGGTCGCCTGGATCGACTGAACGAACGCCTCGACCTCCGCGTCCGAACGCAGCCGATGGACCCGCAGCTGCGGATGCCGCGCGAGGTGCGCCGGCAGCCTGCGCCGGTTCTCGAACGCACGCTCGAACGCAGGCCAGAAGAGCCAGCGGATCTGGTTGACCCAGCGGTCTTCCCGGTTTCCGTGCCAGAGCACGACGTCGTCGCGCTTTCGCACCCAGCTACGCCGCACGAGACGCCACATCACGAGTGTCACGGGAAGATCGAGCCACGCGACCGTCTCCGCCCGCTCGAGGACGAGGTCGCCGATGATCGAGTGGTAGGTGCCGTCGCAGACCCAGCCGTCGCCCTCGGTCGCGGCCGAGACTCGGGCGTGCAGCTCCTCCGCTCCACAGCTCTCCCAGTTCGGGCCGTGCCACAGCGCGTCGATCTCGACGTGACGGGCATGCAGTAGCCCGGCGAGCCGGGAAGAGAGACGCGTCTTGCCGCTGCCGCTCGGGCCGATGACGACGAGACGCGTCAAAGCCGGAACTCGCCGCGCGCGACGACGACCGCCGAGCCGCCGACCTCGATCTCCTCGGGTGAGCGCGCGACCGCGTGCAGCGTCGAGGGCCGCCCGATCTCGACCCCCTGCCGGATCACGATCTCGTCTCCGAGGCCGATCCGGCCGTGGCGGGCGAGATGGAGCGCGAGCGGCCCGGCAGCCGAGCCCGTCGCGGCATCCTCGCCGACGCCGTGAGCGGGGACGAAGACGCGCGCCTTCCAGCCCTCGCCGTCGCCGGCGAAGCAGCAGGTGCCGTAGGGACTGAGGTCCAGCAGCGCGCCGAAGTCGGGCCGGAGCGCCGCTACCGTCTCCGGCGAGTCGAGCTCGATCAGGACGTGGCCGGGCCCTTGCCGGTACAGCTCGACGGGCAGGCCCGATTCCCTGACGCCGAGCAAGGCGAGCAGCGCCTCGACGCGGTCGTACGGCTCGAAGGAGAACGGCGGTTGGCGCATCCAGCCGAAGGCGATCCGCGACCCGTCGCGCTCGAGCCGCACGGGCACGATGCCCGCGCCGGTTTCGAGCCGGAGCTCGTCGAGTTGCAACGGCCCGCCGAGCACGAACGCCGTCCCGAGCACGGGATGCCCGGCGAACGGCAGCTCGAGCGCCGGCGTGAAGATGCGAATCTTCGCGTCGCCTTCGTCGGAGGCCGGATACACGAAGACCGTCTCCGAGAAGTTGATCTCGCGCGCGAGCGGCTGCAGGCGCTCCTCCGGGATCTCGCGCGCGTCGGTGAAGACGGCGAGCTGGTTGCCCGCGAACGGAACGTCTGTGAAGACGTCCGCGACGACGAAGCGGAACGTGGCCACCCCTGCGACTGTACCGCCGAGTCGCGTCTACCCTTCGCCGTCGATGCCTGCGATCGAGGTCAGCGGCCTGCGCAAGGCGTACGGGAGCCTCGAAGCGGTACGGGGGGTCGACTTCTCGATCGAGGAAGGCGAGGTGTTCGGACTGCTCGGGCCGAACGGCGCCGGCAAGACGACGACCGTGGAGATCCTCGAGGGCTACCGCAAGCGCGACGCGGGCGAGGTGCGCGTCCTCGGCTCCGACCCGGAGCGGCCGAAACCGGACTTCCGGCAGCGAATCGGCGTCGTCCTCCAGCAGTCGCAGATGTGGGCGAACCTCACGGTACGCGAGATCCACGCGATCTTCGCCGGCTACTACTGGGCGCCGCGCGACGTCGAGGAGGTGATCGCGCTCGTCGGGCTCCAGGACAAGGCGGACGCGCGGGTCAAGACCCTTTCGGGCGGCCAGAAGCGGCGCCTCGACCTCGGCATCGCCCTCGTCGGCGATCCCGACCTCGTCTTCCTCGACGAGCCCACGACCGGCTTCGACCCGCAGGCGCGGCGGGCGGCGTGGGAGATGATCCGCTCGCTCCGCTCGCTCGGCAAGACCGTGCTGCTGACGACGCACTATCTCGACGAGGCCGAGCAGCTGTCCGACCGCGTCGCCGTGCTGCGCGACGGGGTGATCGTGCGAGTCGGAACGCCGTCCGAGCTGACCACGGCCGACCTGCAGACCGAGATCCGCTATCGCCGGAACGGCGAGGAGATCCTCGTGCGGACCGACGAGCCGACCCGCGTCCTCGCCGAGTTGACGTCCGCGGCCGTCGCACGCGGCGAGGAGCTCGACGGCCTGCAGGTGCGGCGGCCGTCGCTCGAGGAGGTCTATCTCGCGCTCACGGCCGACGAGGACGAGGCGTGAGCGCCGAGGCGATCCGTGTCGGCTTACGCCGCCCGGCGCACCGGATCTTCGTCCACCAGCTCCGCTCGGAGCAGCTCGTCTTCTGGCGCAGCCGCGAGGCCGCGTTCTTCATCTTCCTCTTCCCGCTCCTGCTCTTCCTCCTGCTCGGCTCCGTCTACCACGGGAGGTACCAGCACGTGCCGATCGTGCGGGCGGTGCTCGCCGGGCTCGTGGCCTACGGCTGCGCGAACACGGCGTTCGCCGGGCTGGCGATCCAGCTCGTGCTGCGGCGCGAGAACGGAATCCTCAAGCGCCTCCGCTCGACACCGCTGCCGCCGGCGACGTACGTGGGATCGCTCCTCGTCTCGACGCTGATCGTCTTCGGCCTGCAGACGATCGCGCTGTTCCTCCTCGGCCGGGCGCTCTACGGAACGCCTTTTCCCTCCGACCTGGCCTCCTTCGTCGCCACGATCGTGATCGGCGCCGCCGTGTTCGCCGCGCTGGGAACCGCGACCGCGTCGGCGATCCGCTCGGCAGAGGGCTCGTCGGCAGTCGTCAACTTCATCCTGCTTCCGATGGCGTTTCTCAGCGGCGCGTTCGGCCCGACCCGCGGCTATCCCGCCGTCCTTCGCGCGATCGGCGAAGTGCTGCCACTGACCTACTTCGTGAAGCTGGTCGACGCCGTCTACCTGCACGGAGATGGTTTCTGGACGCAGCCGGAAGCGCTTGCCGTGCTCGGCGCCTGGGGAGTCGCCGGCCTCCTGTTCACGATCTTCAAGTTCCGCTGGGAGCCAAGCGAGCGCTAGCGCGTTAGGAGTTCGCCCGGTCGGATAACCAACTGGGCATGAGCCCGCTGATCGACGAGCCTGCAATCTCGCTGCTCGTGCGGAAGAACGACGAGCCCGGTGTCGAGGTACGCGTCAACTTCGGCGTCTTCGTGGGCAGGCACGCGACGCCCGCCGAGCGTCCACCAGATCGTCGTCGAGGTGCCGCAAGAGCATGCCGCGGACGCTGCGCTATGCGTGCTGCAGGAACCGGAAGTAGAACGCTCCGAACACCAGGACGATGCCGACGTTGGCCGCCAGCCGCTCCAGAAGTGGCCACGGAAGACCAGAACGTCAACGCCGACCACGACAGCGGCCATCGCGATCACATACAGCGCGGCGGTTGCCGGCCTACCCATGGACCCACCGTTGCACACGCGTCAGGTCGCTCGCGCGGCCAGTGTTCAGAAGTCACTCTGTCGCCGAGGAGAGCGCGACGGACTACGCCGTAGCCGGCAGGTACGGCGTCCAGCCGGACGGGATCCGGGGCGCGGCGAGCTTGATGAAGAGCGTCGGTGTCGGCGCGCGCGGTGAGGTCCGGAGAGCCATTCCCGCCTGCTCGAGCGTCCGGTCGCCCTTGCGCAGGTTGCAAGGCGCGCAGGCGGTGACGACGTTCTCCCAGATCGACTCGCCGCCCTTCGATCGCGGCACGATGTGGTCGAGCGTGAGGCGGCCGTTCGAGGTGCCGCAGTAGGCGCAGCGCCAGCCGTCGCGCGCGAAGAGCGCGCGGCGGGAGATCTTGCGCTGGATCGCGCGGGGCACCCGCACGTAGTGGAGCAGCCGGATCACGTGCGGCCAGATGAAGCTCCCCGTCGCGGACCGCAGCGGCTTGTCGAGGCGCTCGACCACCTCCGCCTTGCCCTTGAAAACCAGCACGTGAGCGCGCCGCACCGTGCACACGTTGAGCGGCTCATAACTTGCGTTCAAAACAAGAACGTGCTGCACGTGCGCGAAAAGTAGCAGCGCGGTATGCGGCTACTGGTGCGACTTCATCGCACGTTCGACGGTCTGCTGCTCCTCCGGCGAGAGGGAGACGGCGGCGCGGCCGTCGTCGAGCTCCTTGACGTAGATCCGCGCGTAGTCCCGTCCCTGGATCGCGCTCACGACGACGCCGCTGCGCGATTCGTCGAGCAGCGCGACCGAGGCGGACTGGTGGCCGCCCGTGTTCTCGTAGGCGTCGTAGCGGACGACCGCGACATGCGACACGGTCGAGTCGACCCGACGCTCGAGCTTCCCGAGCGCCGCCGTGAACTCGTCGACCTCACGATGGAGGCCGTCGATGCGGCCCTGGAGCGAGACCGCGAAGTCGACGAGGTCGCCGCTTCCGCTCCCGAGCAGCGTGAGCTGCGCTGCACGCACCCGCCGGAGCCGCACGTGCAGCGCGAGCACAAGTGCGAGGCCCAGCACGGCTACAGCCGCGGCGGCGATCGCGATCCAGCCTGCCACCGACGCGCTCAACGGCTATCCGTTCGACAGGCTGAAGAAGACCTGGTACGTGGCCTTGTTGTTGTCGAGGTTGGTCTCCCCGGGCACCTTGCCCACCTTCACGTGCACCGCGGCATTCGCTCCGAACGCCGCATTCGGAAGGTTGAGATCTCCGAAGGAGACGGTCGCCGTCTGCCCCGCCTCGATGGAGGGGACATGCTTCGTCTTCGTGTAGACCGGCTTGCTCACGCCGATGACCGTCACGGTGAGCGTCACGGGGACGTTCACCTCCTGGAAGTGGCCTGCGTTCTTGAACGTCACCTTGAAGGCGAGGTTCGACGCCACGTCCACGGTCGTTGGAGTAGAGGTCGAGAGCTGCTCCGTGCTGCTGCCCACCGCCGCCTCGGTGCTCAGGAGCTCGCTCCCGTGCAGGCCGTGCACCTTGCCGGTCGAGCTCGTTGCGTTGAGGCGCGAGTAGACCTCGCTGAGCGCATGGGCGCTGACCGGCTCGGGATTCGTGACGATCTGCGACGGCGGCGCGATCACGCCTCTCACGCCGAGTGCCTTCATGGTCTGTGTGGCGGGAAGCCTGAAGAGATCGGCCCAGACGAGATCGCTCGCAGTCAGGATCTCTGCTTGCTTCGCGAGGAGGCTCGCTTCGGCGTCGGCCGACTTGGAGCCGGCGTCGGCGAGGGTGTCGGCGAGACCGGTGAGCCCGATTGCCCGCAGCTGCAGCGCGGCGAGCACCTGCTGATGTGCCGCCTGGAGAGCGGCGGGCGGTCGCAGGCGCAGCGCCTCGTCGTAGCCCTGTTGCTGCACCCGAGAGCCCTGCTCGAGCTTCGAGTGCAGCGCGGAAACCGTCTTCGCCGAGCGGAGCGCGTTCACGAGCGAGGCCCCCGCCGCAGCCGACGTCTGCGCGATCGGCTGCACGCTGTCCATGTAGGACTTGTACTCGTCGTGCTTGCTCTTGCCCTGGCAGGAGCCGACCCAGAAGACGAGACCGACGACGACTGCGATTGCGAGCGCCACGAGACCCGCAAGCCGGGCCAGGGCGACCGCGCCGGCAGGCGGCTGGGTCGGCCGCCGCGGACCGCCCGGACGCCTCGGTCTCATCCGCCGATGCGGCCTGCCGGGCGCCTCCTGCGTCTCCGGCTCCTCGAAGAACTCGAGTTGTGTGTCGTCGTCGAAGGTGCTCATTCGCGGGCCAAGCCTAACCGGCCGGGAAGGACAGTCCGACGCCGTCGCCAATCTCCGCTCTTGCATGGGAGAGGCCGCCCCAGCACTCACAGGGATCGAGCTCGTCCTCGACCGCTACCGGCCGCTGCGCCCGCTCGGCAGCGGTGGCTCGGGCTCGGTGTGGCTCGCCCGCGACGAGCGGACGGGGCTCGACGTGGCGCTCAAGATCATCGCGCGGGAAGGCAAGTCGGCGGCCCGCGCGGAGCGCGAGGCCGCGGCGGCGGCTCACCTGCGCCATCCCGCCTGCCTGCGCGCGTACGGCTTCGGCCGCGACTCGCGCCACGTCTACATCGCCTACGAGTTCGTGCCCGGCCGCACCTACCGCGAGGCGATGCGCGCCGGTGAGCTGTCCGACGCCGAGGCGATCGAGGCGTGCGCTCAGGTGTGCGACGGCCTCGCGCACGCCCATGCGGCCGGGATCCTCCATCGAGACGTCAAGCCGTCGAACGTCCTGCTCACGGACGGCGACCGCGTGTCCGCGCGTGTCCTCGACTTCGGGCTCGCGCAGATGGCCGACGCCGAGACGCTGACCGAGGCCGGTGACGTCCCCGGCACGCTCGCGTACATCTCGCCGGAGCGGCTCGCTGGCGGCGAGGCGACGCCCGCGGCGGACGTGTGGGCGGTCGGCGTGATGTTGTGGGAGGCGCTCGCGGGACGTCATCCGTTCTGGCGCGGCTCCATGCTCGAGACCGCGCGGGCCATCGAGGCCGGCGCGCGGCCGCTCGGAAGCCTTCGACCCGACCTGCCGAAGCGGCTCCTGCGTCTCGTGGACAGCGCGCTTTCGACGAGTCCGGCGAGACGGCCGACGGCGCGCGAGCTCGCCGACGCGCTGCGCGGCGCAGCCCCGTTCGGCTCCACTCCGCGGCCGGGCTTCGGCCTTCCTCCTCGCGTGCGGGCAGGACAGGTGCTCACGGCAGTCCTCGCGGCGATCCTCGCGGGCTGGACATCGTCCGCGTTGCCCTTCTACCCGCACGGCTGGCCGGTCGGGCTCGCGCTGGCCGCCGCCGCCGCCACGCTCATCCGCGAGCGTGCAGGCATCGCACTCGCCCTCGCCGTGCCGGTGCTGCCGCTCGGCAACATCTCGCTCGGGCTCGCGCTCCTCTACGTGGCGCTCGCGGTGGGCTGGCTGCTCGTGACCTGGCGGGAGCCGCGCGCGGCGCTGCTCTTCGTGCTGGGACCGCTGCTCGCGCCGGTGGCCGCGCTCGGTCTCCTCCCCATCGCCGCGACGCGCGTCCGGTCCGCGCCGCTGCGCACCCTCATGGTCGCGATCGGAGTGCTGACCGCCGCGCTCGCCGCCGGGATCCGGCACGCGGCGCTGCCTCTCGTCGGAGGCCCCGCCCCGCTCGGGGTCGGTGTCGCCGGAGCGCGTGATCCCTTCGACGTCGCCGGCTCGCTCGCCCGCGCCGCAGGCGCGCATCCGGCGCTCCTGCTCGAGACCTGCGCGCTCGCGCTCGTCGCGCTCGCCCTGCCGCACGCGCGGGCCCGCGGCCGCTGGGCGGCGGCCGGGCTCGGCGCCGGGATGATCGTGCTCACCGTTGGCGCCGTTCCGAGCGCCGCCGCGCTCCCGCTTCTCCTCTCTGCGTGGGCGATCGCGGCGTTCACGGCTCTTCGCGCTCCTACGTTGGGGGTACCCTCAGCGGCGTCCTGATGGTGCTGCGGGGAATCGAGCAACGGCTGGAGCGGATCTTCGAGGGGGTCTTCGGCCGTGCCTTCCGCACGAACGTCCAGCCGGTCGAGCTCGCACGGAAGCTCGCGAAGGAGATGGACGAGCACCGCTCGACATCGGTGACGCGCGTCTACGCGCCGAACGAGTACACGATCTACCTCTCACCCGGCGACCGCGAGCAGTTCGAGGGCTACGAGAACTCGCTCGTGTCGGAGCTCGAGGAGTACCTCTCCGAACATGCCGCGCGCGAGAGCTACGCGCTCCTGACCCCGCCGCGGATCCTCTTCGAGACCGACGAAGACCTCGGCGTGGGCGAGTTCGGGATCGCCACCAGGATGGCGCAGTACGGCCGGCGCGGCGACGAAGAGCCTCCTCCGACGATTCCGGCGCCCGGCGCGACGATGGTCTACAAGCCGCGGACGCAGCCGACCGAAGCTGCCTCGGCGCTCGAGCTCGGCGTCGACCGCGAGGTTGCCGTGCTGCAGTGGAACGGCGGGCGGAGCGTGCTCGAGAAGCAGCGCTCGGTCCTCGGTCGCTCACGCGATGCCGACGTGCAGATCGAGGACGCGAACGTGTCGCGCCGCCACGCGGAGATCGTGCAGGAGGGCTCGACCTACTGGCTCGTCGATCTCGGCTCGACGAACGGGACGGAGGTGGACGGGCAGCGCGTCCAGCGCATCCGGCTCGCCGACGGATCGCGCTTCACGATCGGCGAGACGACGGTCACCTTCTCGACCGAGCGGGAATAGGAGCACCGTGACCGTGGTCGCCTCGACAGGAGTCGCCGAGGTCCTCCTCGTGCTCAAGATCGCATTCCTCGTCCTGCTCTACCTCTTCGTGCTCCGCGTCATCCGCACCGCGGGCCGCGAGCGGCAGGCGCCGAGCCAGGACAGCATGATCCTGACGCCGGCCGCCGCCGCAGCGGCGGGCCTGCATCGCGGAACCCCTGCGCGCAGGTCGGTGCTCCTCGTGGTGCAGCGCAGCCCGAGCCTCGAGGAGGGCGACGAGTTTCCGGTCAACTCGGCGCCGTTGACGGTCGGCCGCGGCGGGCAGAACGACCTCGTGCTCACCGGCGACGAGTTCGCGTCGGCTCGCCATGCACGGATCGAGGTCCGCAGCGACGGGGCATGGGTTCAGGACCTCGAGTCGACGAACGGCACCTACGTCAACGGCTCCCGCGTGGCAGGCGCGCAACTGCTCGCCGCGGGCGACGTCCTCCGGGTGGGCGAGACGGACCTGCTGGTCGAGGAGGCGTGAGGTGCCTGTAGGTGCATACGCCGTGGCGAGCGACACGGGGCGCAGACGGCGCCGCAACGAGGACAACTACGTCGTCGCGCCGCCGCTCTTCGCCGTGGCCGACGGGATGGGCGGTGCGCAGGCCGGCGAGGTCGCCTCGCAGCTCGCCGCCTCGGCCCTCGAAGGCGGCGACTCCGACACGCGGGGCGGGATCGAGCGCATCGACGCGCTCATCCAGGAGGCGAATCGCCGGATCTTCGACCGCGCCACGACCGACCCCTCCGCGTCGGGGATGGGCACGACGATGACGGTCGCGCTCGTCGAGGGCATGACCGTCGCGATCGGCCACGTCGGCGACTCGCGCGCCTACCTCGTCCGCGGCGAGCAGATGGAGCAGTTGACCGACGACCACTCGCTCGTGAACGAGCTGCTGAAGACCGGGAAGCTCTCGGAGGCCGAGGCCCAGGTACACCCGCAGCGGAGCGTGATCACGCGAGCGGTCGGAACGGATCCCGACGTCGATGTCGACGGCTTCTCGATCGAGGCGGAGGACGGCGACGTCTTCCTCATCTGCTCCGACGGGCTGAGCGACATGGTCGAGGACGAGGAGATCCTCGAGCTCGTCCACGAGCACCGCGACGATCTCGAGAAGGCGGTGAAGGCGCTCGTGGCGGCCGCCAACCGCGGCGGCGGCGAGGACAACATCACGGCGGTTGCCTTCCGGATCTCGACCGACGCCGCGCCGAGCACCGAGGACACCCTGGCGATGCCGGCGATCACGCGCGACGACGAGGAGCCCGACGAGGAGACGCGGGAGTACGCGGAGGCCGATCCGGCTGGGGACACGATGGTGGTGGCGCCCGACGAGCGGCCGGACGCTGCGATCGAGCCGGTCGCCGACGCGCGGCGGGTGCGAATCGTGCTGCTCGTGATCGTCCTGATCGCGGTGGCCGCGGCGCTGATCGTGTGGGGGCTGGTGCGCTGACCCTTCGCAACCGTGAGCTCGCTGCACTTCTCACGGTCGGCGTGCTGACGGCGGTCGGCTTCGCCACCGTCTACACCGCTCTCAGGTCGCAGATCTCGGGCGGGTCGCTCGGCTACGCCGTCTTCTTCTTCGGCCTCTACCTGGTCGCACACGTCGTCGCGCGCATCACCGTGCCGCTCGCCGACCCCTATCTGCTGCCGATGGCGGCCCTCCTGACGGCGATCGGCGTCACGGAGATCTACCGCCTGGGGCCGAGCAATGCGTTCCGGCAGGGGCTCTGGATCGTGATCGGCGTCGCCGTCTTCGCCGCGACGCTCTTCTCGCTGCGCCACGACTATCGCGTCCTCGAGCGCTACAAGTACGTCTTCGGCGTCACGGCGATCTTCCTGCTCTTCCTGCCGCTCGCCCCCGGGATCGGCGAGGAGATCAACGGCTCCCGGCTCTGGGTCCACGTCGGCTCGCTCCAGTTCCAGCCGGGCGAGCTCGGCAAGATCGCGCTCGTCGTCTTCCTCGCCGCCTACCTTCGCGAGAAGCGGGAGGTGCTGGCACAGGGACGGCTGAAGGACTGGGGGCCGCTGCTCGTGATCTGGGGCGGCGCGATGCTCGTCCTCTTCGCGACCGACGACCTCGGCAGCGCGCTCCTCTACTACGGGATCTTCGTCGCGATGCTCTACGTCGCAACAGCGCGGCTCTCGTTCGTCGCCGGCGCCCTCGGACTCTTCCTCGTCGGCGCCTACGCGGTATCGCAAGGGACGCCGCACGTGAGGGACCGCGTGACGAACTGGCTCTCACCCTGGACGGTGCACAAGATCTACTGCCCGACCAACGGCCTGCACGAGCTGAGGCAGAACTGCCAGAGCTACCAGGAGGTGCAGTCGCTCTACTCGATCGGCCACGGCGGCTTCGGCGGCACCGGCTTCGGCCACGGGATCTTCACCGGCACGACCGGGCGTCAGGTCATCCCCGATCTGAACACCGACTTCATCTACTCGGCCCTGGCGCAGGAGCTTGGCCTGGTGGGCGTCGCCGCATTGCTGCTGCTCTACATGGCCTTCGTCGTGCGCGGCTTCCAGATCGCCCTCTCCGCCACCGATGGATTCTCGAAGCTGCTCGCGGCCGGGCTCAGCTTCGGCTTCGCCTTCCAGACGTTCGTCATCGTCGGCGGCATCACGCGGGTCATCCCGCTGACGGGCATCACGCTGCCCTTCGTCTCCTACGGAGGGTCGAGCGTCGTGGCCAACTTCCTGCTGGTCGCCGGGCTGATGTTGATCTCGAACCGCGCGAACCGGGAGCCGTCCGCGGCGTGAACAAGCAGCTCCGGCACATCTGCGTCTTTGCGCTCGTCCTGCTCGCCGTACTCATCGGGGCCACGACGTACTGGCAGACGTGGGCCGAGGCCGACCTCGCAGACCGCAGGGACAACTCGGTCTCGCTCATCCAGCGGCTCACCGTCGACCGCGGCAAGATCCTCGCCGCCGACGGCACCGTCCTCGCGACGAACCGCAGGAGCCGCAAGCACGGCCTGACGATCTACACGCGGCACTACCCGCAGAACGACCTCGCGCCGCAGGTCGTCGGCTACGCGACGAACGCAGGTACGACGACGGGGCTCGAGCAGTCGCTCGACGACTACCTGACCGGTGCGAACACGAATCTCAGCAACACGTTCAAGCAGGAGCTGGACCGGCTCGGCGGCCAGACCGTGCGCGGGGACAACGTCTACCTCACCTTGCGCCCCGACATCCAGCGGCTCGCGCTCGACGAGCTCGACGGCCGTTGCGGCGCGGTCGTCGTGCTCGACGCGAAGACCGGCGCGGTCGTCGCGATGGCCTCCTCGCCGACCTACAACGCGAACCTCGTCAACCAGCCGCGCGGCTACGCCAAGATCGGCCGGATCAAAGGAACCTGCGGCGCAGCGTCGGCGCTCCAGAACAACGCGACCGTCGGTCTCTATCCGCCGGGCTCGACCTTCAAGATGGTGACCGCCGCGGCCGCGCTGGATTCGGGCGCCTTCACGCCAAGCTCGCGTTTTGTCGACCCCGGCTACTGCACGGAGTACGGGAAGAGGGTCTACAACTCGAGCGCCCCCGACTCGCCCGGCGGGCACGAGGTGTTCGGCAACGTCTCGTTCGCACAGGGCTTCGAGAACTCGATCAACTCGGTCTTCTGCAACGTCGGCCTGCACATCGGGGGGCTGAAGATCCTCGACTACGCGAAGCGGTTCGGCTTCTACTCGGTGCCGCCGCTCGAGACGCCACCGAGCGAGAGCAACGCGTCCGGCCTCTACAACAAGGGCCATCTCTTCACACCCAAGAGCAACACGCAGATCGACTCCGGCCGGCTCGCCTTCGGCCAGGAGCGGATGTTGGTGACGCCGCTGCAGATGGCGCTGGTGGGCGCGACGATCGCGAACAAGGGAGTCGTCCCCAAGCCGTACCTCGTGCAGAAGGTCGTCGCCGCCGACGGCTCGACCGCCACGAGGACACGGCCCCAGACGCTCGGCCGGGCGATCAAGCCCGAGACGGCGGCCGAGCTGAACCAGATGATGCAGCTCGTCGTCCAGGGCGGGACGGCCGCGAGCGTCGGGTTCCCTCCGGATCTCAAGGTCGCCGGGAAGACGGGCACCGCCGAGCTGGGGCTCGGGGACGTCTACGACTCGTGGTTCGTCTGCTTCGCGCCGGCCGACAACCCCAGGTACGTCGTCGCGGTCGTGGTCGAGAAGCAGCCGAACGGCTTCGGTGCCTCGGTCGCGGCACCGATCGCCAAGACGATCCTCGAAAAACTCCTGCACGGGTGACCATGTCTCTACCCTTTAGGCGGCCGTGGCGGTAAGCGACTCCCTCATCGACACGCTGTTCGACGGGCGGTACCGGATCCAGCGCAAGCTCGGCGCGGGCGGCATGGCCGACGTCTACCTCGCCGAGGACCAGGAGCTCGGCCGCCGCGTCGCGATCAAGATCCTCAACAGCCGCCACGGAAACGACGACCAGTTCATCGAGCGCTTCCGCCGCGAGGCGAAGAACGCTGCAGCGCTCAACCACCCGAACATCGTCTCGATCTACGACCGGGGCGAGGCCGAGGACACCTATTACATCGCGATGGAGTTCCTCGACGGCCGCACGCTCAAGGAGCTGATCGTCGGCCGCGGCGCCGCGCCCGTCAACGTCGCGATCGAGTACGCGCGCCAGATCCTCTCCGCGCTCCGCTTCGCGCACCGGCACGGGATCGTGCATCGGGACATCAAGCCGCACAACGTGCTCGTCGACGGCGACGGGCGCGTGAAGGTGACGGACTTCGGGATCGCCCGCGCCGGCACGAGCCAGATGACCGAGACGGGCTCGATCGTCGGCACGGCCCAGTACCTCTCCCCCGAGCAGGCGCGCGGCGGCGAGGTCGACCCGCGCTCCGACCTCTACTCGCTCGGCGTCGTGCTCTACGAGCTGCTGACCGGCAAGACGCCGTTCGACGGCGAGACGCCGGTCGAGATCGCGATGAAGCACCTCTCCAACGCACCGAAGCCGCCGTCGGAGCTGCGGCCGGACATCCCGCCCGAGCTCGACATGGTGATCCTGAGGGCGCTCGCCAAGAATCCCGACGAGCGGTACCAGAGCGCCGACGAGATGGAGGCCGACCTCGAGCGGGTCGCCCGCGGCGCCCGAGTCTCGGCGACCACCGTCGACACGGCGACGCAGGTCCTGCGACGGCCGGCGACTGCCGCGGCGGCAGCCTCGGCGACCGCGGCGACAATGATCGCACCTTCGCCCTCCGCTGCCACCCGCGTGGCCTCGCCCGCGCCGATGGTCGAGGAGGAGGAGCAAGAAGAGCGCGGCGGACCCGAGCGGCCGCTGTGGCCGTGGCTCGTCGCGATCGGGTTCGTCATCGCCGCGGTGATCGCAGGCTTTTTCGTCTGGCACGAGCTGTCGAGCTCGACGGTGCAGGAGCCGGTCGGCCTCTACACCGGGCAGCCGGTGGCGCAGGCCAAGCAGCAGATCACCAAAGCGCACCTCGTAGCGCACGTGCAGCACGGCTCGAGCACGCGATACAAGAAGGGAATCGTCTTCGACCAGCATCCGGCCGCAGGCTCCCACGTCGACAAGGGCGGCACGGTCACGCTCTTCGTCTCGACCGGGCCACCGAAGGTGTCGGTGCCCGACGTGAAGGGCCTGCAATGGACGCAGGCGGAGCAGAAGCTCGTGAATGCCCACCTGAAGCCGGTGGAGATCTTCGTCGGGGGCAACCACCAGGGCGAGGTGACGGCGACCGATCCGCCGGCCGGCCAGTCCGTCCCGCAGGGGACGAAGGTGCGGGTCAACGTCATGAAGGGGCCCGGCACAGCCACGGTGCCGAACGTCGTCGGCCAGACCGCCGCCGCCGCGACGACGGCTCTCCGCAATCTCGGCTTCAGCCCGAACCCGAGCTACGTGGACAGCGACGCGACGCAGGGCCAGGTCATCCGGCAGAACCCCACACCCGGCTCGACGGAGCCGAAGGGAACGAGCGTCACGATCTATATCTCCAACGGGCCGCCACAGAAGAGCGTGCCGGACGTCGTCGGCTACACATCGCAGCAGGCCGAGCAGACTCTGCAAAGCGCCGGCTTCCAGGTCGTGCAGCAATTCGTCTCGGTCACCGACCCGAGCCAGGACAACCTCGTCCAGTCGCAGAACCCGCCCGGCGGCTCGTCGGCGAAGCAGGACTCGACGGTGACGATCGTGATCGGCCAGCACTCGCCGGGGCCTCCACCGCCGCCGACGACCACGACCACCGGGTGAGCTCGGCCCGCCGTCTCCGTGTGGCCATCCTCGCGGGCGGCCGCTCGAGCGAGCACGACATCTCCCTGGCCTCGGCGCGATCGGTGGCCGGAGCACTCGACCCGGAGCGGTACGAGATCGCGGAGGTTGCGATCGGCCGAGACGGCCGCTGGGCCCTGGAGAGCCATGTCGATTCGAGACATGCCCTGGTGCCAGGCACCGAGATACGTCCGGCGCAGACGTTGCCCGTTCCGGCCGAGTCCGGGACGCTCGAGACACTCGGCGTCGTGGACGTCGTCCTGCCGATCCTCCACGGCCCGTTCGGCGAGGACGGCACGGTGCAGGGACTGCTCGAGCTGGCGGACGTCCCCTACGTCGGCGCCGGCGTCGCCGCCTCCGCGCTGGCGATGGACAAGGACCTGTTCAAGAAGGTGATGCGCGACAGCGGCATCCCGGTCGCGGCGCACCACGCGATCCGACTCGGCGACGCAATCGCGAACCCGTTCGGTTACCCCGTCTTCGTCAAGCCTGCGCGGCTCGGCTCCTCGGTCGGCATCTCGAAGGTGCAGGGCGAGGAGGAGCTCGAGGCGGCGGTCGAGCTCGCCTTCCGGCACGACGAGAAGGTGCTCGTCGAGGAGTTCGTCCCCGGGACGGAAGTCGAGGTGGGGGTGCTCGGCAATCGCGTGCCGCCGCCGATCGCCTCGCTGCCCGGCCAGATCGACACCCTGGAGCACGAGTGGTACGACTTCGCGTCGAAGTACGACGAGGGTGGGATGGATCTGCTCGTCCCGCCGCCGGGCCTGACGCAGGAGACGATCGAGCTGCTCCAGCGGCGGGCCGTCGAGTCGTTCGTCGCGGGCGAGTGCGAGGGCCTCGCGCGCATCGACTTCTTCGTGCGGGAGCCGGACGGCGAGGTCGTCCTCAACGAGCTCAACACCATGCCCGGCTTCACGGCGACGAGCGTCTGGGCGCGGCTGTTCGAGGCGTCCGGCCTCGGCTACTCGGAGGCGCTCGACCGGCTGATCGAGCTCGCGCTGGAGCGGCACGAGCGCCGCTCGAAGCTCGTCTACTAGGACGCCGCGCTGACCTCGGAGATCTCGGCGCGGTTGCCGGGCGGCAGCTGCGTGATCCAGACGACGTAGTACCGGGCGGCGTTCCCGTCCAGCGTGAACGTCGTGGTGCCCGAGACCGTCTGCGATGAGGAATCGGTCGTGAAGCCTCCCGTCGAGGAGTCGCCCGACTCGATCTCCGCAGTGAACCCCGGCGTCGGCGTGTTCACGGTGAGGTGCGAGAGCTTGACGGGGCTGCCCGCATCGAGCACGAGCCCGACGCCGTCCTTGAGACCGCCGAAGTCCTGGTTGCCATACGTCTCGGTCGTCCACACGGTCGACGAATTGCCGTCGGTCGCGAGCGGCGCCGTCTCGGAGTGCTCTCCGCCGTTGCCTTGCGGGTCGTAGTCGCCGACGCCCTTCAGCTGGACGGCCGAGCCGGTCGGGCTCCCGCCGCCCGAGCCGGCGCCGCGGTGACTCGAGCCTCCGAGCAAGAGGACACCCGCGAACGCCGCACCGGCGACGACGAGCGCGAGCAGCGCCCACACCAGTGGACGCCGGCGAGACCGCCGGCGGCGGACAGGTCGGGGAGTGGGCGCGGGAGGCGTGATGAGCGTGAGGTCCGAGTCCTCGACCGGCTGCGGCGCCTCGCCTTCGGCCTCGGCGAGGCAGGCACGCAGCTCCTGGGCGAACGCGGCCATCGAGGGAAAGCGGCGCGCCGGATCCTTGGCCAACGCGCGCTCGACCGCCGCGTCCAGCCTCGGGCTCACGTCCGGCCGCCGCTCGCGGAGGCTCGGCGGCGGCTCGTTGACATGGCGGAGCGCCACCGCGACGAAGTTCTCGCCGACGAACGGCACCTCGCCCGCCAGCAGCTCCCAGAGCACTACCCCGAGCGAGTAGACGTCGGTCGCGGGCGAGACGGGCCTGCCGCCGGCCTGCTCGGGTGCGAGGTACTCGCCGGTGCCGAGCACGGTCCCCGTCTGGGTGACGCCGTGCTCCACGTGTAGCGACCGTGCGATGCCGAAGTCGGTGACCTTCACCTCGCCCTCGTTGCTGAGGAGGACGTTCTGCGGCTTCACGTCGCGGTGGACGAGGCCGTGATCGTGCGCGAAGGCGAGCCCGTCGGCGACCGCGAGCCCGAGCTCGAGCGCCCGCCGCACGGGCAGCCGTCCGGTCCGCAGGACGAGCTCCTTCAGGTTCTCGCCGTCGACGTGCTCGAAGACGATGTACTGCCGGCCGTCGTCGTCGCCGCGGTCGATGACCGTGACGATGTTCGGGTGCGACAGCCGCGCCACCGCCCGCGCCTCGCGGCGGAAGCGCTCGAGGTATTCCGGATCGTCCGCGTAGTGCTGGTGGAGGATCTTGATCGCGACGCGCCGCTCGAGCTGGCGGTCGTGTGCGCGGAAGACGCTCGACATGCCGCCGGTGCCGACGAGCTCCTCGAGCTCGTAGCGGTCGGCGATCAGGTCGCCGGGGTGCGGAGCACGCGACACGGCACGGGTGATCGGCCTCGGTCCCGGCACACCGCTGGAACGCGCGAACGGTGAGCGCGGCTACGCAAGGACCGCGTCCAGCGCCTCCTCCCACGCCGCGAGCCCCTCTTCGAGCTCGGCGTCCGTGATGACGAGCGGACAGAGAACGCGGTTGCAGTTCGAGTGGATCCCGGCCTTGAGGAGCAACAGTCCCCGTGTCGCCGCCTCCTCGGCGACCCGCGACGCAATGCCCGGCGCGGGCTCCTTCGTCTTGCGGTCCTCCACGTACTCGACCGCGAGCATCGCGCCGAGGCCGCGGACGTCGCCGATCGCCCCGAACCGCTCCTGCCAGGAGAGCATGCGAGCCTGGATGGTCTCGCCGATCCGCTGCGCCCGCTCGACGAGCGCCTCCTCCTCGAACACGTCGAGGACGGCGACGGCGGCGGCGAGGGCGACCGGGTTCCCGACGTACGTGCCGCCCACCGCGTTGTCCCACAGCGAGTCCATGATCTCGGCCTTGCCGACCACGCCGGAGAGCGGGAGACCGGCAGCGATGGACTTGGCCACCGTGACGAGATCGGGCTCGACGCCGTAGTGCTCGATCGCGAACATCCGCCCGGTGCGACCGAATCCGGTCTGCACCTCGTCGACGACGAGCAGGATCCCCTCGCGATCGCAGATCGCGCGCAGCCCCTGTATGAACTCCCGCGGCGCGGGGATGAAGCCGCCTTCGCCCTGGACCGGCTCGACCACGATCGCGGCGACCGTCTCGGCGGCGACCTGTGTCGAGAACGCACGCTCGAGCGCGTCGAGCGCGTCGCGCGCGGTGATACCGCGGTACTCGTCCGGGAAGGGGACGCGGTAGACCTCGGGCGCGAACGGGCCGAGGCCCATCTTGTAGGGGTGCGTCTTCGAGGTCAGCGTGAGCGAGAGGAGCGTGCGGCCGTGGAAGCCGCCCTCGAAGCCGATCACCGCCGGCCGGCGCGTGTAGCCGCGCGCGAACTTGACCGCGTTCTCGACGGCCTCGGTGCCCGCGTTGAAGAACGCGGCCTTGGCCCGCCCCGAGAACGGCGCGAGCGCCGTCAGCCGCTCGGCGTACTCGACGTAGATCTCGTACGGGACGATCGTGAAGTCCGTGTGGAAGAAGTGCGTGGCCTGTTCCTGCACCGCCGCGACCACCCGCGGGTGCGCGTGCCCGACGTTGAGGCAGCCGACGCCGCCCGTGAAGTCGACGAAGCTGTTCCCGTCGACGTCGGTGACGATCGCTCCACTGCCGTCCGCGATCATGATCGGCAGGTAGAGGCCGAGGGGATCGGCGACGACGCGCTCCTTGCGCTCGGTGATCTCGCGGGAGCGGGGGCCTGGAATCTCGGTGCGAAGCTCGATTGCGCGCGTGATGGCCATACGGTCACGATAGCCACTCCGCCCGACGAGGAATCACGGTAAGAATCGTCTCGATGGTGCTTTCCGACGCGACGATCGCCCGCCTGCTCGCCGACGGGAGGATCGAGATCGACCCGTATGACGACGCGCTGCTGCAGCCGTCCAGCGTCGACGTTCGCGTCGACCGGCTCTTCCGCGTCTTCCACAACAACCGCTACCCGTTCATCGACGTCAAGGTCGAGCAGGAGGAGTTGACGGAGCTCGTCGAGGTCGAGGAGGAACATCCCTTCGTCCTTCACCCCGGTGAGTTCGTGCTGGGCTCGACGCTCGAGCGCATCAAGCTCCCGGACGACCTCGTCGCGCGGCTGGAGGGCAAGTCGAGCCTGGGCCGGCTGGGGCTCCTCATCCACTCGACCGCGGGCTTCATCGACCCGGGCTGGGACGGCCACGTGACGCTCGAGCTCTCGAATGTCGCCAATCTGCCCATCACGATCTATCCGGGCATGAAGATCGGGCAGATCTCCTTCATGCAGATGACGGAACCGGCCGCGACGCCGTACGGCGCCGACTCGATCGGCTCGAAGTACAAGGGCCAGCGCGGCCCGACCGCCAGCCGCTATTGGCAGAACTTCGAGGCGGGCGAGTGACCGTCCTCGTGACGGGCGGGACGGGCTTCGTCGGCCCGCACATCGTCCATGCGTTGCGCGCACACGAGGCTCCGGTGCGCGCGCTCGTGCGCGATCCCGGCCGTGCCTCGCGCTTCGCCGCCTGGGGAGTCGAGACGGCCACCGGGGACGTGACCGATGCGGCCTCCCTTCGCTCCGCGTGCGAAGGAGTGGACGCCGTCGTCCATCTCGTCGCGATCATTCGCGGCCGCCCGTCCGACTTCGAGCGCGTCATGGCCGAGGGGACGCGGAACGTCGTCGCGGCCGCGCAGGAGGCAGGGGCGCGACGGTTCGTGCTCGCGAGTGCGCTCGGCCTCGACGAGCGCTCGAAGGACGCCGTGCCGTACTTCGCAGCGAAGTGGGAGATGGAGCGGACGGTGCGGGAGTCAGGCCTCGAGCACGTGATCTTCCGGCCGAGCTTCGTCTTCGGCGGCGACGGCGGTGTCCTGCCGACCTTCGTCCGGCTGGCCCGGTACGCGCCCGTGACGCCGATCATCGGCCACGGAAGGCAGCGCCTGCAGCCGATCTGGGTCGAGGACCTCGCCGAGTACTACGCCCTCGCGATCACGGAGCAGCAGGCCACGAACCGGACCTTCGAGCTCGGCGGCCCCGACGCCGTGAGCTGGAACGAGTTCTGGGAGCGCCTCAAGCGGTTGCTCGGCGTGCGGCGGCCGTCCGTGCACGTCCCCTTCGGCGCCATGCGCCTGCAGGCGGCGCTGACCGAGCGGTTGCCGGGCGCGCCGGTGACACGCGACCAGCTGACGATGCTCGAGCTCGGCGACAACGTCGTCACCGACCCGAGTGCCGTGGAGACCTTCGAGCTGCCGCTCGTGTCGCTCGACGAGCAGCTGCGGCGCGCCACATGACCCGGGGCGTCGTCTACGCCGAGCCGGACGCGGCGCCGGCGGTCGAAGAGCTGACCGTGGAGCCGCCGGGCCCGCGGGAAGTGCTCGTCCGCGTCCTCGCGTGCGGGCTCTGCCACTCCGACCTCCATATCGTCGAGACGAAAGGGTGGGGCTCCCGGTTCCCGATCCTCCTCGGTCACGAGGGAGCCGGTGTCGTCGAGGAGGTGGGAAGCGACGTGACCTCCGTCGCGCCCGGCGACCGTGTCGTCGTCGCCTGGCGGGCCCCGTGCGGCGAGTGCCCGCAGTGCAAGCGCGGCGATCCACGACGCTGCTCCTCACAGCTCCGCGCCAAGCGGCGACTGCGCCGGGCGGTCGACGGCGCGCTGCTGACGCCGGTGCTGCGCTGCGGCACGTTCGCCGACCACGCGGTCGTCCACGAGGCGTGCGCCGTGAAGATGCCGGAGGAGGTGCCGCTCGAACAGGCGTCGCTGCTCGCCTGCGGCTTCTCGACGGGTGCCGGAGCCGCCCTCTGGGCCACGCCGGTGCGGGAAGGCTCCTCCGTCGTCGTGATCGGCTGCGGCGGAGTCGGGCTCGCCGTCGTCCAGGGGGCACTGCTGCGCGACGCCGGCCAGATCGTCGCCGTCGACGTCGCGCCGGAGAAGCTCGAGCACGCCCAAGCGCTCGGGGCGACCGACGTGATCGACGCTTCCGCCTGCGATCCGGTCGAGGCCGTTCGCGAGCTGACCGGCGGCCGCGGCGCCGAGTTCGCCTTCTCCGCGGGAGGCGGGGCCGCGGCGCTCGCGCAGGCGATCCGGATGTGCGCCTATGCAGGCTGGGCGACGCTCGTCGGCCTCGCCGTGCCGGGCTCGAGGCTCGACGTCGACCTCGATGCGGACTTCTTCGGCCCGCGGATCACGCTCACGGTGACGCACGGCGGCGACACGATCCCGCAGGAGGACTTTCCGTTCCTCGCGCGGGCCGCGCTCGACGGACGGATCGACCTCGCCCGCTTCGTGACGAGCACGATCTCGCTCGACGAGGTGCCGGAGCGCCTCCCGCGCATCGGACGGGACGGCGAGATCCGGACCGTCGCGCTCCTCTAGTCCGAACGCTTGCCGAAGGAAGCGCGTCGAGGGATGTCCGCCTCGTCGACCATGTGCCCGTCGCGGTCGACGTAGCCGTCCTTGCCACCGATCGCGAGCACCACCGCCTCCTCGTCGAACGGATTCGACACCTTGCGGGGCGTCGCCGCCTCGACGTGGAGGAGACCGCCTTCGCCCAGCACGCGCGTCTCGCCCTCCACCTCGACCTCGACGCGTCCGCGGTGCACGAAGTAGAGCTCGTCCTGTGTGTCGTGGAAGTGGAGGAAGCCGACATGCCCGGGCGGCATCACGATGGCGTTGATCCCGAAGGCCGAGACGCCGAGCGCGGCCCGGATCTTGCGGAAGCCCGGCCCGTCGCCGAGCTCGTCGAGCGAGGAGAACGCGTAGCTCACGTCGAGCAGGCCTCCGATGTCTCTGCGAGCGGCAGCCGGCCGAGGAGCTCGGCGAGCTGCCTGCGCTCCTTCTTCTTCAGCCGCGAGCCGAACAGCTCGTCGATATCCGCGTGGTGCGACTTCCGAGCGTCCTCGACCTTGTGCAGACCTTCGGCGGTCAGCACCGCGTAACTGACGCGGGCGTCGGTCTCGCAGGACTTCTTCGCCACGAGGCCGCAGCGCTCGAGCCCGTCCAGGAGCCGCGTGACCCCTGAAGCCGTGAGCAGGACCGAACGTGCGATGTCGACCCGCCGCATGGCGTGGCCTTCGGCGTAGTAGAGCTGGATCAGGACGTCGAAGTCGCTCATCGTCAGCCCGTGCTCCGCCTCGAGCCGCGCCGAGAGCTCTCGCGTCAGCGCCGCATGTGCACGGAGAAACCGGACCCACGCCGTCTGGGTGAGATCCGTGACTTCTTGTGTGGTCAATACTTGACTGGACAATCTTCTCTCGCTATGATCCTTGCTGACTCAAGTATAGAAGGAGCTTGCATCCATGTCCACCATCACCACACGCAAGTCTGCACCAGCCGGCAGCTGGAGCGCAGACCCGGTTCACTCCCACGTCTCGTTCGAGGTCGCCTACGCGGGGACGAACACGTTCCGCGGCGGCTTCCGTGAGTACACCGCCACGCTCGAGGACGGCGTTCTCGAGGGCTCGGCCAAGGTCGCCAGCGTCGACGTCAAGGACGAGCAGCTGAACGGCCACCTCCTGACGCCGGACTTCTTCGACGCCGAGCGCTTCCCGGAGATCTCCTTCCGGACGAGCGACCTGGAGCACGGCGAGCTGACGATCAAGGGCGTCACGCGCCCGGTCGCGATCTCGGCCACCATCTCGGAGCCTAACGTCGACCCGTTCGGCCGTGAGCGCGTCGGCATCGCCCTCGAGGCGTCGGTCGACCGCAACGCGTTCGGCGTCAGCTGGAACGCCCCCAACCAGGGCGGCGGCAACTATCTCGGCGACGACGTCACGATCAAGGCAGACCTCGCACTCCTCAGGCAGGCGAGCTGACGATGCGGATCCTCGCCGTCTCCGGCAGCCTTCGGGAGGGCTCGTTCAACACGGGCCTCCTGCGGGCCGCGCTCGAGGCCGCGCCCGAGGGCGTCGAGCTCGAGCTCTGGGAGGGACTCGGCGAGCTGCCGCTCTACGACGAAGGCCTCGACGGCGCCGACGCGCCCGGGCCGGTGCGACGGCTGCGGGAGGACTGGGCGACGGCCGACGCGATCCTCTTCGCGACGCCCGAGTACAACGGCTCCATCCCGGGCGGGCTGAAGAACGCCATCGACTGGGCATCCCGTCCCAAGCTCGAGGGTGTGCTGCGCAACAAGCCCGTCGCCGTGGTGGGCGCGAGCACGGGACAGTTCGGCGCGCTCTGGGCCCAGCAGGACCTGAAGCGGATCCTCGGCATCGCCGGCGCACGCGTCGTCGGGACGGAGATCCCGGTCGCCCGCGCGCACGAACGGTTCGACGCCGAGCACCGGCTCCTCGACGGAGAAGTCTTCGAGCAGCTCCGGCTGCACCTGACCACTCTCGCCTCGGAGGCCGTCGCGGCCCCCGCGCGAGCCGCTGCCTGAGCAAAAAGAAGGGGCCGCTCGAGCGGCCCCTTCTCCAGTAACCAGCGCGTAGTGGCAGAGGCGCCTTCCTGCCCAGTCTCGGTAGTTGGACCGGGCGGCGCGGAACGCGATGTCCCCCACGCTGGCTAGGCGGTTCCCCGTAGGTCCGGGGACGGCACCCCTACCCGCTGGTACCTCCACTGCCCGTACTGTCTGAAATCACTGCCGGACCACCTCCTTTCCGCGTTACCTGCAAGATACCGAAGAGCGCGGCTACCGCAACACGACGCTCAGCTCGAGCCCGCGGTCTAGGGGGACGGTGGTGCTGACGAGGGTTGGATCCGCCTGCCGGGCGGCGGCGTAGCGCGCCAGCGGATCCGGGTCGGATGTGATGTTGTCGGCGACGACGACTGCGCCCGGCTCGAGCTTCGTGCGCGCGAGCTCGAACAGCCGCTCGTAGTCCACCTTCTCGGCATCGAGGAAGACCACGTCGAAGACGTCGTCGATCGCCGGCAGACGCTCGAAGGCGTCTCCCTCGACCACCTCGGCCCAGTCCGCGAGGCCGGCTTCCTCGACGTTGCGACGCCAAGCCTCGAGCTTGCGGGAGTCGTGCTCGAGCGAAACCACGCGCCCGCCGAGATGCCGGACCCCGGCGGCGAGCCAGATCGTCGAGTAGCCGCGCGAGCCGCCGATCTCCAGCACCTCGCAGTCGGTCTGCGGTGCCACGAGAGAGAACAGGAACTGTCCCGTGGTGCGCGCCACCTGCCGCGAGCGCTCCGACGAAGGCAGTCCTTGCTCGCGCTCGGCTGCGTCCTCACGCTCGAGGCGGTCGAGCACGGTGCGCACGCGATCGTCGAGCATCCGTTCGAGCCTATCCTCCGGTGGTGCGCGCCGAGCTGAGCATCGAGATCGCGCGGACGCCCGAGGACGTCTTCGCCTACCTCACCGAGGTCTCGAACCTGCCGGCCTGGCAAACCGGCGTGAAGAGCGCGACGCTCGAGGACGGACGCATCGTGGAGTCGCGTTCACTGCTTGGACGGGAAATGCAGACGACGCTCGAGATCGTGGAACGCGACGAGCCGCGCCTCTTCACGTTGCGCGCGGTCGACAGCCCGGTTCCCTTCACCGTCCGCCACGAGCTCGAGGCGTCGCGCGGCGGGACGCGGCTGACAGTTTCTGCCGAGGGCGACGTCCCGGGCTTCGCCGCAGGGCTCGTCGCGCGACACGCCGAGCGGCAGTTCCGCAAGGATTTCAAGCGGCTGAAGCAGATCCTTGAGGGCTAAAGCTTCTCGCGTTCCCGCTCGACTGCGTCTCTCACCCAGCAGTCTGTGCGGTGGCCGTTGACCACTCCACAGGCCTCGAGCGACGAATATGCCGTCGTCGGGCCGACGAAACGGAAGCCGGCCGCGCGAAGGCGCCTCGAGAGCTCCTTGCCGTTCGCATGATCGCGGTACTCCCACATGAGCTCGTGGAGCGGCGTCCCCGCGCGTAGCGCCAGCGTGCCCCGCGCATTCGCAATCGTGGCCTCGATCTTGCCGCGGTGGCGGACGATCTCCGCATTCCCGAGCAACCGCTTGACGTCCCGCTCGCCGAAGCGCGCGACCTTTTCCGGGTCGAAACCCGCAAATGCACGCCGAAATGCCTCGCGCTTGCGCAGAATCGTCAGCCACGAGAGCCCCGCCTGGAAGCCCTCGAGACACAGGCGCTCGTAGAGGCCACGCTCGCCGCGCACCGGCCGTCCCCACTCGTTGTCGTGGTATGCGATGTAAAGAGGGTCGCTCGTCTCCCAGCAGCGAATAAGCTCCGGCACCGCAGATAGTCTCGGGCCTCGGACGGGCGTCCGCAAGTCCATCTAGGGTTAGGCAATATTCCCCCGGAAACAGGGATACATCTCACCGCGGCGGGGGTTGATCCAAGCACGGGATTCGGGTATCTCTGGACCAAGGGCCGTATGGTGATCCGGGAAACTGAAATAGGCCAGCGTTGGCCGAGAGAGAGCGCCCGATGGGGCCGCTGATCCGCATTGCTCGGTGGGCGGCAGTCGCGGCGATCCCGCTGCTTCTAGGGGCGGCGGCCGCGGCGCTGCTCGTCCAGTCCGGCAAGGTCACTCTCCCGTCGATCGCGGGCCTGCCCAGCTCGCCCCCGGCGGAGCGGGTCGTCGTTCCGCCACCGGCTGCCGCCAAGCACACGTCCGGTCACCGGACCAGTCCGTCGGGCTCGGCAACCACTTCTCCGGCTTCAACCGCCTCGACCGGAGGCAGCATCGTTTCGACGGGGGGAAACGGGACCGGCGTCACCGGGAACTCGGGGGGCTCGCCGTCGCAGGGAAAGACGGGCGGTCGCAACCCCAAGCCCCCCAAGCCGCCGCCGACCACAACTCCGCCGGTCAAGCTTCCACCTGTGACGCTTCCTCCGCCGCCCGTCACGACACCACCTGTCACGACGCCGCCCGTCACGACGCCGCCCGCGGGCCGGCCGCCTGCGTCCCAGCCGCACACGTTTAGGCCGCCCCCGTCCCAGTCCTCGGCGAGCAGACGGAACTCGCTGCTCGCCCTCTTCCTCCAACAGCTCGAAAGCCAGCAGTCCTACCAACAGCCCAGCTATCAACAGCCCGGCTATCAGGAGCCCGCCGCTCAGCAGCAGGGTCACAGCGGTCACTGCTCGCAGGGTCGGCAGCAGGGCTCCGCCGACTCCGGCTGGCCGCAGGGCCAGGGCCACGCTCACGGCGGCGGGAAGCCCCCGTGGGGCGCCGGCCGAGGCTCCGGCGGCAGAGGCTGGTCGAAGGGCCAGGGACAGAGCTCCGACGACGCCGACGGACAAACGACGGCGCAGGTTCCACAAAGCCAGCAGCAACAGCAGAGCCAGGTGCAAAGCTCCGCCGCCGGCGGAAGCACCGCGGCGACATCGCCTCCGACCTCCGATAACAGCACAGGGTGGTCGCAGAACCAGAACCAGTACGGCTCCAGCGGCACCGGGTATTCCGCACAGAGCCCGTGGCACGGCCCGAGCTACGGCACCGGCCACACCGGACAGTGGTCGCACGGTCAGGCACAGGGGGACGGCGGCTGGGGAGGCAGCCAACACTGAGTCCCGTGCAGCGGCGCGCCACGCTCGGATTCGGGCTCCGGCTGCGTCTGATGCTCACGTTGGCCGCGGTCGCGCTCTTCCCGATCGCCTGCGTCTCCTATGTGATCGTCCGGGACGAGGTCCGCAACGTCACGCGCACCGTCGACTTCGAGGTGCACGACGCCGCGCAGAGCGCCCAGGCGAGGTTCTCGCGGCTCCTCGACAAGCGCCAGATCAAAGCCGTCAAGGCGGCCGCTTCGCCGCGCCTACAGGCGGCGATCGGCCGCAACGACACCGCGGAGCTCGAGCGGTTCGCGCGCAGCAGGCACCTGCTGCTCGAGATCGACGGCCGCACCTACGGGCAGCCGATCAAAGACGCCTTCACGACGAGTGCGCAGCTCGTCAGCAACGGCCGCGTGGTCGGTTCGGTCGTGGCGCAGCTACCCGCCGACGCGCGGACCCTGCGGAAGCTCTCGACCGTACCCCCGAACGGAGTTCAGCTCGCGTTCGTCGACCAGGGGGCGCCGATCCCTCCCGGAACCGGTCACGGTACGACAGCGCGGCTGACGCCGGCCGTCGACGTCCTCGCCTACATGCCCGGGGCGATCGAGCAGCACCGGAAGAACTCGGCGTACCTCAAGGTCGCCGAGGCGGGTCTGCTCGCGCTCGCAGCGCTGATGCTCCTGACCCTCGTCCTCGCCCACCCTCTGCTGCGTGCCTTCCGCTGGACGGAGGAGCAGGCGAGCGAGGCGCGGATCGATGCGCTCACCGGGCTCGCGAATCGGCGCGCGCTGGAGGAGATCCTCGCGGCGGAGATCTCCCGCGCCCAGCGCTTCGAGCATCAGCTCGCGGTCGTGCTGCTCGATCTCGACCGCTTCAAGGAGATCAACGACTCGTTCGGTCACGCCGCCGGGGACGTGATGCTGCGCGAGGTCAGCCGGCTGCTCACCTCCCTGGCCCGCCAGGGCGACAGCGTCGCGCGCTGGGGCGGCGAGGAGTTCGTCGTCGCCCTCCCCGAGACCGATCTTCCGGGAGCCATCAGGTTCGCGGAGCGGCTCCGTCGCACGATCGAGACGCACTCGGTCGGAGAGATGCAGACGAGCGCGAGTTGCGGCGTCGCGACCATGCTTCCGGAGGACACCGTCGAGGCGCTCCTCGGAGCGGCCGACCAGGCGCTCTACCAGGCGAAGGCGAACGGCCGCAACCGGACCGAAAGCGCGGTCCGCGTGCCGCGGCCGGCTCCGGCCTGAGTCAGGGCAGCTCCAACACGATCGAGCCGTCGACCACGCGGACCGGGTAGGTGTCGACAGGCTCCGTGGCCGGCAGCGAGATCGGCCGGCCGGTCGAGAGCTCGAACATCGACCCGTGCCGGGGACAGACGACGCAGCAGCGGTCCTCGTCCCAGTCGCCCTCGCAGAGCGGGCCGTCGTCGTGCGAGCAGCGATCCTCGATCGCGTACAGCGAGCCGCCGCAGTTGTAGACGCCGACGAAGAGGCTCCCCTGGCGGACGATCTTCGACGAGCCGGGCGGGAACTCGTCGTCCGCAGCGACCTCGATCTCGGGCACGACCTAGACGAGGTCGAGCTCGTCGAAGCCGGCGAGCCCTTCGGGAAGCGGCGTCCCCTTGGCCTTGTGCAGCGCGACCTTGAGCGTCGTGAGGCCGAGCATCGCGCATTTGAGACGCACCGGTGTGAGCGGGACGCCGATCTCGGCGAGCAGCTCGTCCTTGTCCAGCTCCGCGACCTGCTGCGCAGTGCGGCCCTTCGTCATCTCCATCAGCATCGACGTCGCCGCCTGCGAGATCGCGCAACCGCGACCCGAGAACTTCACCTCGTCGATCGTCTCGCCGTCCTCGCCGAAGGCGACGTAGATCGAGACCTCGTCCCCGCAGAGCGGGTTTTGCCCCTCGGCCTCGGCGTCGGCGTCCTCGATCACGCCGTGCCCGCGCGGGTTCTTGTAGTGGTCGAGGATGACCTCGCGGTACAGGCTCTCGAGTCCGGGATCCGTGCTCATGCGAACACCTTACGGACGGCGTGCAGGCCGTCGACGAGCTGGTCGATCTCCTCGGGGATCGTGTAGAGGTAGAAGCTCGCCCGGTTCGTTGCCGCGACGCCGAGCTTCTGCATCAACGGCTGGCAGCAGTGATGGCCGGCGCGGATCGCGACGCCCTGCAGGTCGAGGATCTGCGCGACGTCGTGCGGGTGGATGTCCTCGAAGTTGAAGGAGACGATGCCGGCGCGGCGGTCGGCGGGGGGGCCGTAGAGCTTGATGCCGGGCACGTCGCCCAGGCGCCCGAGTGCGTACGCGGCGAGCTCGTGCTCGTGCGCCTCGATCGCGTCGAGGCCGATCGCCTCGAGATAGTCGATCGCCGCGCCGAGCCCGACGGCCTCCGCCATCGGCGCAGTTCCGGCCTCGAACTTGTGCGGGAGCTCACCCCACGTCGTCTTCTCGAGGCGCACCGAGTTGATCATGTGGCCGCCCGTCATGAACGGATCCATCGCCTGCAGCAGCTCGGCCCGCCCCCAGAGTGCGCTCGCGCCGCTCGGCCCGCACATCTTGTGGCCCGAGATCGCGAGGAAGTCGACGCCGAGCGCCTGCACGTCGATCTTCGTGTGCGGTGCGCCTTGCGCGGCATCGCAGACGTAGATCGCACCCTGCGCGTGCGCCCACTCGGCGAGCTTCGCAACCGGGTTGATCGTGCCGAGCGAGTTCGAGATGAGGTTCGTGGCGACGACCTTGACGCGGCCGTCGCCGGCGATCCCGTCCAGGACGGAGAGGTCGAGCTCGCCCTGCTCGTCGAGCGGGATCATCCGCACCTCGGCCCCCGTCTTGCCGGCGATGAACTGCCACGGCACGAAATTCGAGTGGTGCTCCAGCTCGGTGACGACGACGAGGTCGCCCGGGCCGAGGTTCGAGAGGCCCCACGCGTACGCAACGAGATTGATCCCCTCGGTCGCGTTGCGGACGAAGATCACCCCGCGAACGTCGGGCGCGTTGATGAAGGCCCGCACCCGCTCGCGCGCGTGCTCGAGCGCCTCGGTCGCGCGCTCGGCGAGCACATAGACGCCGCGATGGACGTTCGCGTACGAGGTCTCGTAGAACTCCGTCATCGCGTCGAGCACCTGCCGCGGCTTCTGCGAGCTCGCGGCGGAATCGAGGAACGCAAGAGGCTTGCCGTGGATCTCCTGCTCGAAGATCGGGAAGTCGCGGCGCAGCGTCCGTGCGTCGAGCTTCGTCACAGCGTGCGTAGCCATCCGATCATCGTAACGAGGCCGCTATCGTCCGCCGCCGATGGCGAGCGAGTACGTCTACACGATGTACCGGGCCGACAAGTTCTACGGACCGGATCGGCAGGTGCTGGCGAACATCTCGCTCTCCTTCCTGCCCGGAGCGAAGATCGGAGTGCTCGGCCCGAACGGAGCCGGCAAGTCGACCCTGCTGCGGATCATGGCCGGTCGGGACGAACCGTCGTCCGGCGTCGCCGAGCTCGCGCCGGGCGCGACCGTCGGGCTGCTGGAGCAGGAGCCGGAGCTCGATCCGGCCAAGGACGTGCGCGGCAACGTCGAGGACGGCGTCCGCCCGCTGCGCGACCTGCTCGACCGCTTCAACGAGATCAGCGCAGCCTTCGCCGAGCCCGACGCGGACTACGACACGCTGCTCGCCGAGCAGGCCAAGGTGCAGGACGCGATCGACCGCGCGGACCTCTGGGAGCTCGACGACCGCCTCGACCACGCGATGGACGCGCTCCGGCTGCCCGAGGGAGACCGCAACGTCGCGACGCTGTCGGGCGGCGAGCGCCGCCGGGTCGCGCTGTGCCGGCTGCTCCTCTCCGCGCCGGACCTGCTCCTCCTCGACGAGCCGACGAACCACCTCGACGCCGAGTCGGTGCTCTGGCTCGAGCGCTTCCTCGCGGACTACAAGGGCACGGTCGTCGCCGTGACCCACGACCGCTACTTCCTCGACAACGTCGCCGGCTGGATCCTCGAGCTCGACCGCGGCCGCGGGATCCCGTTCCAGGGCAACTACTCGTCCTGGCTCGAGCAGAAGCAGGAGCGGCTCGCGCACGAGGAAAAGCAGGAGTCGGCGCGCCGCCGCACGCTCGCCCGCGAGCTCGAGTGGGTCCAGTCGAGCCCACGCGCCCGCCACGCGAAGGCCAAGGCGCGCCTCGGTGCCTACGAGCGTCTGCTCGCCGAGGAGCAGAACGTGAAGCTCGACCGCGTCGAGATCCACATCCCGCCCGGCCCGAGGCTCGGCGAGGTCGTGATCGAGGCCGAGGGCGTGCGCAAGGGCTTCGGCGAGCGGCTGCTCGTCGACGACCTCACGTTCTCGCTACCGCCCGCGGGCATCGTCGGTGTCGTCGGGCCGAACGGCGCCGGCAAGACGACGCTGTTCCGGATGATCGCGGGCGAGGAGCAGCCCGACGACGGAACGCTTCGCATCGGCGACAGCGTCGAGCTCGCCTACGTCGACCAGGCGCGCGCGGACCTCGATCCGGCGAACAACGTCTGGAAGGAGATCTCGGGCGGCCACGACACGATCGAGCTCGGCAAGCGCGAGGTGAGCTCGCGCCAGTACGTCTCCTGGTTCAACTTCAAGAGCTCGGATCAGCAGAAGCGCGTCGGCGACCTCTCCGGCGGCGAGCGGAACCGGGTCCACCTCGCGAAGCTCCTGCGCTCGGGCGGCAACGTCCTGCTGCTCGACGAGCCGACCAACGACCTCGACGTCGACACGCTGCGCGCGCTCGAGGAGGCGCTGCTGGAGTTCGCCGGCTGCGCGGTCGTGATCACCCACGACCGCTGGTTCCTCGACCGTGTCGCGACCCACATCCTCGCCTTCGAAGGGAACAGCGAGACGATTTGGTTCGAGGGCTCGTGGGGAGAGTTCGTCGAGTGGATGAAGGAGACGCGCGGCCCGGACGCGCTCGAGCCGCACCGCATCAAGTACAAGCCGCTGGTGAGGAGCTAGGCATGACTCAAACCGTGACCCCGTATCTCCTCTACGAGGACGCCGACGCCGCGTCCGAGTTCCTCAGCCGTGCCTTCGGGTTTCGCGAGATCCGGCGCGACGGCGGCCACTTCGAGTTCGAAACGCCTCTCGGAGGGATCGTTCACGCCGGACAGCCCAGGGCCGGCTACAAGAACCCGAGCGCATCCGGACGGACGTCGCTCACGTACGTGCTCGTCCCGGATGCCGACGCGCACTGCGAGCGGGCGCGCCACGAGGGCGCGGAGGTGTTCGACGAGCCGCAGGATCAGCCCTACGGGCACCGACGCTACGGATGCCACGACCCGCAGGGCCACGAGTGGTGGTTCGCGTCCGAGCTCTGAGCCGGTCCGGCTTCGCCGCGAAGCAGACGGCTCTCCGAGGTTCGCGAGGTGATAGCTCTCAGACCTGCGGGATCCGCGCCTCGAGCGCCGCCGTGACGGCTTCGCGCACGGGCTCGAGCTCGATCCGGTCGAGCACGTCCTGGAAGAAGCCGCGGACGATCAGCCGCTCGGCCTCCGGCCGCTTCAGGCCGCGGCTCATCAGATAGAACAAGTCTTCGCGGTTCACGCGACCGACCGTCGCGCCGTGGGTGCAGCGGACGTCGTTGGCCAGGATCTCGAGGCCCGGGATCGGCACCGCGTGGGTGGTCGGCGACAACATCAGATTCCGGCACTCCTGGTACGCGTTCGTCTTCTGCGCGTCCTTTTCGACGCGGATCATCCCGCGCCAGACCGCCGTCGCCTCGTCGCGCAGCGCGCCCTTGAACGCGAAGTCGCTCTCGCAGTCGGGGGCGATGTGCTCCTGGAACGTGTCGTAGTCGAGATGCTGGGTGCCGTCGGCGAAGTACGCGCCCGTGACCCGCGAGGTGGCGCCGCGGCCGTTGAGGTCGTTCTGGATCCGCGTCTTGCCCTTCTTCGAGCCGAAGCCGCCGGCGACCCAGTCGAGCTCGGCGTCGCGCTCGACCCGCGCGTGGTGGGTGGCGAAGTGCCAGGTCTCGCGCGAGAGGTTCTGGAGGGAGACGTACTCGAGCTTCGCGGCCTGCTCGACGAAGAGCTCGGTAACGGCGTTCGAGTAGGCCTCGGTGTCGGGCGCAGGCGACGCGTACTCCTCGATCAGCGACGCGCGCGCGCCCTCCTCGACCACCACGACGAGCCGCCAGAAGGTCTGGCCCGTGGCGGCGATGCGGACGTAGAGCGGCTTCTCGAGCTCGACGCCCTTCGGCACCACGACGAGAAGGCCGTGCTGCCAGAGCGCCGCGTTGTGCGCCGCGAACTTCTCGTCCCAGCCGACGAGCGAGTAGAGCCGCTCGTGCTCCTCGGGCAGCGGCGCGAACGTGACGCCCTCCGGCGCGCGCTCGATCTCGATCCCGTCGGCCGTGACGGTGGCGTAGCCCGCGACGTCGAGGTCGAGCATCGTCTCGATCTCGGCCGAGGCGGCGCCGGCGAACGACTCCGGGTCGAAGCCGCGCAGGTCCGTGAAGCGCCAGTGCTCCTCGGTCGTGTCCGGGAGCGGCAGCGCCTCGTAGGCGGTGAGGGCGTCGCTACGACCCATACGGCTTGTACCTGTGGTGGAGGAGGATCCGGTTGCCGGCCGGGTCGCTGACTCCGGCGCCGCGGCAGATGCCGTTGTCATACATCTCGCCGACCTCCAGGCCCTTGGTCTCGAGCTCGGCCTTCGCGGCCGCGACGTCCGGCACGCCGAGCGCGACCGTCGCGGGCGGCAACGCTGCGAACTCGTAGTCGTGCGTCTCGGGCGTCATCACCGCGAGCGTGACGTTCGACGCCTCGTACTCGACCCAGTCATCGTGGCCGGCGCGCTCGTTCCGCGGCAGGCCGAGGACCTCGCCGTAGAAGTGCGTCGCGGCCTCGATGTCGTCCACCGGGACGCGGATGTAGTCGACGCGCGTGATCTCCATCAGGGCGTGCTCCCGTCGAGATACGGGGCGTAGCGGTGGTGGAGGGCGAGCCCGTTGCCGTCGGGATCCGTGAAGGCTGCGCCGTTGCAGACGCCCGAGTCCCACGACTCGCCGGTGAACTCGACGCCGGCGGCCTCCAGCTTCGCCTTCGCGTCGGCGACGTCGGGCACGCGGAAGACGATCGAGCCGATCGGAAGCGGCGCAAACGGCGCGCCGATCATCTCGGGTGAGACGAGTGCGAGCGTGGTGGTGCCGGTCTCGAACTCGATCCACGAGTCCGTCGAGTTCGGGTTCTTCGTCAGGCCCAGGGTCTCGCCGTAGAAGGCGGCGGCGCGCTCCCGATCCTGCGTGGGCACCGCGACGAAGTCGGTGCGCTGGACGTCAATCATTCGGCGCGTACCTCCGGTGGAGCATGAACCGGTTGCCGTCGGGATCCGCGAACGGAGCCATGTGGCAGACGCCGGTGTCGTACGTTTCGTCGGCGAACTCGATGCCGCGGGCCTCGAGCTCCTTGCGCGTCTCGGCGACGTCGGCTACGCGCAGCGCGATGGGCGAGCCGTGGGGGTGCCTGAACTCCCCTCCGCCGATCGACTTCGGGTCGATCAGATAGAGGAAGACGTTGTCCCCGAGCTTGAACTCCGGGAAGCCGCCCTCGCCGGTTTGCGGCAGGCCGAGCGTGTCGCGATACCACGCGGTCGAGCGCTCGAGGTCCGCGACGGGCACGGAGATGAAGTCGACGTGCTCGACGTTCACGCGTCGAACCTCCGGTGCAGGAGAAGCGCGTTGCCGTCGGGATCCCTGAACGCGGCCATCCGGCAGACGCCCGTCTCGACCGTCTCGCCGTCGAACTGGACGCCCTTCGCCTCGAGCTCGGCGCGCACGGCGTCGACGTCGTCCACACGCAGCGCCAGCCCGGCCGGCGACACGGCGAACTGCTGGCCGATGCTCGACGGATCGAAGACGTCGAGCGTCACCTGGCCGCAGCGGAACTCCATGTCGCTTTCGCCCTCCGACTCGATCTCGAGGCCGAGCGTGCCGGCGTAGAACTCCTTGGCCCGCGCGATGTCCTGCGTGAAGACGGAGACGAAGTCCGTGCGCTCGACGTTCATGCGTACGGCGCGTACCGCTTGTGGAGAACCAGCCGGTTGCCGTCGGGATCGAAGAACGTCGCCATGTGGCAAACGCTCGTGTCGACGGTCTCGCCGTCGAACTCGACGCCCTTCGCCTCGAGCTCCGCGCGCGCCTCCTCGACGTCGTCCACGCGCAGCAGCACGATGGCGTTCGCCTGCGGCTTGAACTCCTCGCCCCACTGCTCGGGCATCCAGATGGCGAAGCACGTGTCGCCGGCCCAGAACTCGGCCCTCGCATGCTCGTCCGGCCGCAGGCCGAGCGTGTCGACGTAGAACCGCCGCGACCGCTCCCAATCAGTTGACGGAATGCCGACCGAGTCGACCCGCGCGATCGAGGTCAACCGACCGAGCCCTCCATCTGGAGCTGGATCAGCCGGTTCATCTCGACGGCGTACTCGAGCGGCAGCTCCTTCGTGATCGGCTCGACGAAGCCGCTCACGATCATCGCGCTCGCCTCCGCCTCGGTGAGCCCGCGCGACATGAGATAGAAGAGCTGCTCCTCGCCGATCTTCGACACGGTCGCCTCATGGCCGATGTCGACGTCGTCCGCGTCGATCTTGATGTACGGGTAGGTGTCGGAGCGCGACTCCTCGTCGAGGATCAGCGCGTCGCAGACCACCTTCGACTTCGAGCCGGCCGCCTTCTTGTTCACCTCGAGCAGGCCGCGGTAGCCGGCCCGGCCGCCGTTCTTCGAGATCGACTTCGACGTGATGACGGACGTCGTGTTCGGCGCGACGTGGACCGCCTTGCCGCCCGCGTCCTGGTGCTGCCCCGTGCCGGCGAACGCGATCGACAGCACCTCGCCGTGCGCGCGCTCGCCCATCAGCCAGATCGCCGGGTACTTCATCGTCAGCTTCGAGCCGAGATTCCCGTCGACCCACTCCATCGTCGCGTCCTCATAGGCGACGGCACGCTTCGTGACGAGGTTGTAGACATTGTTCGACCAGTTCTGGATCGTCGTGTAGCGGCAGCGGCCGCCCTTCTTGACGACGATCTCGACCACCGCCGAGTGCAGCGAGTCGGTCGAGTAGATCGGAGCCGTGCAGCCCTCGACGTAATGCACATAGGCGCCCTCGTCGACGAGGATCAGCGTCCGCTCGAACTGGCCCATGTTCTCGGCGTTGATCCGGAAGTACGCCTGCAGCGGCATCTCGATCTGCACGCCCGGCGGCACGTAGATGAACGAGCCGCCCGACCAGACCGCCGAGTTGAGCGCCGCGAACTTGTTGTCGTTCTGCGGGATGATCGTCCCGAAGTACTGCTTGAACAACTCCTCGTGCTCGCGCAGCGCGGTGTCGGTGTCGAGGAAGACGACGCCCTTCGCGGTCAGATCCTCCTGCAGCTTGTGGTAGACGACCTCCGACTCGTACTGCGCGCCGACCCCGGCGAGGTACTTCTTCTCAGCCTCCGGGATGCCGAGCTTGTCCCAGGTGTCCTTGATGTCGGCCGGCAGGTCCTCCCACGAGTCGGCCTGCTTCTCGGTCGGCTTGATGTAGTAGTAGATGTTGTCGAAGTCGATCTCGGTGAGGTTCCCGCCCCACATCGGCAGCGGACGGGCGAGGAAGTAGTCGAGGCTCTTGTGCCGGAACTTCCGCATCCAGTCGGGTTCGTCCTTGTGCGACGAGATGGCGTCGACCAGCTCGTGGTCGAGCCCGCGGCCCGACTTGAAGAAGTAGTCCTCCGCGACCGAGAAGCCGTACTTGATCGCGTAGTCGGAGCCGATTCCCTGGACGATCTCGGTCTCGGTCTGGCTCATGCCTCCGCCTTGGCCGGAATGAAGGGGTCGTAACCCTCGGACTCGAGCTTCTCTGCGAGCTCGGCACCACCGGACTCCACGATACGCCCGTCGACGAAGACGTGGACGTGATCCGGCTTCACGTAGTTCAGGATCCGCTGATAGTGCGTGATCACGAGGGCGCCCATGTCGGGCCCGACGAGCTCGTTCACGCCGCTCGCCACGACTCGCAGCGCGTCGATGTCGAGGCCGGAGTCGGTCTCGTCGAGCACTGCGATGCGCGGCTTCAGCATCGCCATCTGCAGGATCTCGACCCGCTTCTTCTCGCCGCCCGAGAAGCCGTCGTTGAGATAGCGCGACGCGAGCTCGCGGCTCACCTTGAGGCGGTCCATCTGCGCGAGGAGCTCCTTGCGGAACTCGGGGATCGCGATCGGATCGTCGTCGCCGCCGTTGCGCGCCTTGCGCACGGCGTTGATCGCGCTGCGCAGGAAGCTCGTGACGGTGACGCCGGGAATCGCGTGCGGATACTGGAAGGCGAGGAAGAGGCCACGCTGCGCGCGCTCGTCGGCGCCGGACTCCGTCACGTCCTCGCCGTCGAAGAGGAGGCGCCCCTCGGTGATCTCGTAGGCGGGGTGGCCCATGAGCGCGTAGGCGAGCGTCGACTTGCCGGAGCCGTTCGGCCCCATGATCGCGTGGACCTCGTTCGTGTCCACCTCGAGATCGACGCCCTTGACGATCTCGGTTCCGTCCTCTAGCGCGACGTGCAGGTTCTCCAGCTTCAGCAATGCCACTCGATCAAGCCTCTTTCCCCCGAAATAGCGGGGCTTTCGCCCCGCCCCAACCAACGTGGACCAGTCTAGCGAGACCTTCTCTCTTCCCGCCCGTCCGCCGGTAAACGCGCTACTCTCGGAGAACCAATGGGTTACGTCAGCAATCCCGTCCACATCGTCATCCTCCTCGGAATCGCGCTACTGCTCTTCGGCGGGAAGCGCCTGCCGGAGATCGGGCGCTCGCTCGGCTCCGGGATGCGTGAGTTCAAGGATGCGATCTCCGGCAATACGCCGGCCGAATCGCAGCCGGAGCTCCCGCCCGCCGAGCCGACGGTCACGGCGACGACGGCGACGCCGTCCGAGCACGAGACCAGCGTCTAGGAGCACGATGCCACGGCTGCCGCGCCGCCTCGGCCACGGCGAGGAGGCGACGCTCGCGGAGCACCTCGACGAGCTGCGGGGACGGCTTTTCGTCATCATCGGCGCACTCGTCCTCGGGACGGTCATCGCCTACGTGTTCCACGGCCACGTCCTCGACTGGCTGAACCACCCGTTGCCCCCTCGCCACCGCAGAGTCGTGACGCTCGGCGTCGCGGAGCCCTTCACGACCACGCTCACCGTCTGTGTCTACGCGGGCATCGTCTTCGCCCTGCCGGTCGTGCTCTGGCAGCTCTGGGCCTTCTTCGCACCGGCGGTTGAACGTAGTGCCGAGCGGAAGATGCTGGGGCTCGTCGCCTTCTCGGTCGTGCTCGCCGCCGCAGGCGTGGCGTTCGGCTACGAGATCCTGCTGCCGCGCGCCGTCCACTTCCTCACGAGCTACGACACTCAACACTTCCGGCACCTGGTCCAGGCGAAGCCGTACTACAACTTCGTCGTCACGATCCTCGTCGGGATCGTGGTCGTCTTCCAGACACCCCTCGCGGTGCTCGGCCTGGTCTCTCTCGGCGTCCTCAGCTCGCGGACGCTCCGTAAGCAGCGGCGACTCGGCTACTTCATCGCGGCAGCGGTCGCGCTCGCGCTGCCCGGGCCGGATCTCGTGACGACCTTCCTCGAGCTCCTGCCGATGTGGGTGCTCTTCGAGGGATCCATCTGGCTCGCCGTGTTCGTCGAGTGGCGGAGAGCGAAGGTCACACCGGCCTCGGCTACTCTGGGCGGCTGATGGCCAGGGCAGCAGTCAAGGCGAAACAGCAGGCGAAGGCGCAGACGGCGAAGCCGACGCGCGCCGGCGGGCGGCGGCGCCACAGCAGCGGCGGCAATCCGAATCAGGACCTCTTCTTCGTCCGCATGCGGCGCCACCAGAAGTGGATCTACGCGACGCTCGCGGTTGTCTTCGCGCTGAGCTTCGTCTTCGTGGGCGTCGGATCCGGCGCCGGCGGCGGCCTGAGCGAGCTCTACACCGGTCTCTTCGGCGGCAGCGGCGGCAGCTCCGTCTCGAAGGCGCAGGCCGAGGTCAAGAAGGATCCCGAGAAGGGATACCGCCAGCTCGCGACAGCCTACGAGACGAACGGCAACACCGTCCTGGCGATCAACGCACTCCAGAGCTATCTCGCGCTGAACAAGAAGGACGCGGCCGCGTGGAGTGAGCTCGGCGGGCTCGAGCTGTCGCAGGGAGGCATCTACGCCAAGCAGTATCAGAGCGCACAAACCGCGGCTCAGAACGCCGACCCGAGCGCGCCGTTCCTGCCCGGCGGCTCGCTGGCGGCAGCGGTCGGCCCCAATGCCGCGTTCCAGGGCGCCTCCCAGCAGGCCACGAGTGGAGCGTCCCTCCTCTACCAGAAGGCGACGACCGCATTCCAGTCGGCGGTCACGGACTACCGGAGCGCGGCAAGGCTCAAGCCGCGCAACGCCGCGGCACAGCAGGAGCTCGCGACCGCGGCAGTGAACGCCGGCAACGTCCCGCTTGCGATCGCGTCGTTGCAGAAGGTCCTCAAGATCAATCCGAACACGCCGCTGCGGGCCCAGATAGAGGCCGAGATCAAGTCGCTGAAGAAGAACCAGGGCGCCATCAGCAGCAGCGCCGGCGGCTAGACGATTGCGGCTTCGGCCGCGCGGATAGACTCATCCTCGAGCGGCCTGCCAGAAGGCCGGCGACCGACTTCGGGGGATCCGCGCATGAACTTCGACATCAAGACCGAGCAGCTCAGCGGCGACGCGTATGTCATCTCGCTCACCGGCGAGGTCGATCTGTATACGGCGCCCGAGTTCAAGCAGCAGCTGCTCGAGGTAATCGGACAGGGCGGCAAGGACGTCGTCGTCGACTTCAGCGGCACGACGTTCATCGACTCCACGACGCTGGGCGTCCTCGTCGGCGGCGTCAAGCGGCTGCGCACGAACGACGGCCAGCTGTCACTCGTCTGCAGCGACCGCAACATCACGAAGATCTTCGAGATCACCGGTCTCGACAAGGTCTTCACGATCTATCCCACGCGTGAAGAGGCCGTGTCGGCGGTGGGAGTCCCACAAGGTTGAAGCGGCCGTACCGGGTCGGAGTCTTGGGGGCAGGACTCGCCGCGGCGGCGCTGCTCGCCGCCGGCTGCGGCACGGGCGGCGTGGCGAGCGCCGGCGGGCAGCAGCCCGACACGGGGGCCGGCCAGCAACTGTTTCAGGACCACTGCGGCTCGTGCCACACGCTTGCGGCGGCCGGGACGAGCGGGACGATCGGCCCGAACCTCGACAACGCGTTCGCGGCCGACGTCCAAGAGGGCTACAAGTCGAGCTCGATCGAGAATCTCGTCCTCGACCAGATCCGCCTCGGCTCCGGGCAGATCGCGACCTACACGACGTCGCAGGACTTCGTGAAGCACTGCCTGCCGCCCAATTCGGCCAAGTGCTACCAGACGCCGATGCCCGCGAACATCGTCACCGGCCAGGACGCGAAGGACGTCGCCGCCTACGTCGCCTCGGTCGCGGGACAGAGCGGGTACACCACCTCGGGGGGGTTCGCAAGCCTGGGCACGGACGGCGCCGCGATCTTCAAGGGAGCGGGCTGCAGCGGGTGCCACACGCTCGCGGCTGCCAAGGCGACGGGCACGGTGGGGCCGAACCTCGACCAGCTGAAGCCCGCGATGGCCGCGGTGGTGACCCAGGTCACGAACGGCGGCGGCGTCATGCCATCCTTCAAGGGGAAGCTGAGCGCGGCCCAGATCCAGGCGGTCGCGAAGTACGTCTCCTCCTCCGCCGGCAAGTAGAGCGCGCTAGGCGCGGCTGACGGGCAGCGCGACCCGCTCGCGGATCGCGTCGAGCATCCCGTCGTCACCGAGCACCACGACTTCGTCCGCACCGAAGACGCGCAGTGCGTCCTCGACCGCCAGAGCCGGGTCGTCCGCTCCGACCTCGATGCGCGCTTCCGGAAGACAGGCCCCGAGCGCCGCGGCCGTCGCCTCGGCGTCGTCGCGGCGGCCGTCGACGGCGCCGGTGTACGCCTCCCGGGTCGACGCGAGCGCCGGCACGACGACGAGCACCTCCGCGCCGTCCGGCACGGTCACGGACTCCGTCCCGGGCGGCGCGACGACGAGCACCCGGTGCATCCCGGGCGGCCTCCCCGAGATGACCACCGGCGGAGCGTCCGCGGCGCCCGGCATCGGATCGTGCATCAGCCACCAGCCGAACCCGGCGAAGACGAGGATCGCGACCGCAACCCCGAGCCACGTGTTGATGTAGGCGGCCGCGATGATCAGGGCGGCGCCGACGATCACCACGCCGAGGAGACGGTAGGCCTCGGCCTCACTGCGGAGCGGATTGCGCATCGTCCGCTCCTTACCCGCCGGTCAGAGGATGTAGACCGTCGTGAAGACGACGATCCACATCACGTCGACGAAGTGCCAGTAGATCCCGCCGATCTCGACGCCGTGATGGTGCTCGGCGGTGAAGTGCCCACGCCAGGCGCGGATCGTCATGAAGGCGAGGATCGCAAGGCCGATGAACACGTGGCAGCTGTGCAGGCCCGTGAGGCAGAAGAAGATGGTCGGGAAGGCGCCGTCCGACGTGTTGAAGCCGGCCCGCATGTACTCGAAGAGCTGTGCGATCAGGAAGGCGAGGCCCATCAGGAACGTGAGCAGCAGGCCTGCCCGCATCCCCCAGACGTTGCCGCGCTTGATCGACGTCGTGGCCCAGTGCATCGTCGCGCTCGAGGTCATGAGGATGAACGTGTTGATCGTCGCGACGAAGACCGGCAGGTGGTAGGGCGGCGTCGGCCACGGCACCCCGTTCACGATCCGGATGAAGAAGTACGCCGTGAAGAACGAGCCGAAGAGCATGATCTCCGACGCGATGAAGAGGTACATCCCGAGCGTCTCGGGCTTGATCCGCGAGCTGTAGTGCGGAACGGGAGGCCCGTGATGCTCGTGCTCGTCGTGGCCGACCGGCTCGGCGTGGGAGTACGTGGCTATGCCGTCACCCCCGCGATGGCCTTCTCGACGACGACGTGCTCGACCGGGAGGCCGGTCTCCTTCTGCAGCCGCTCGACGACGTGCCCGCGCAGCCAGCCCGACTTGAGCGGCTCGAAGGTCGAGACGACGATCTCGTCGATGCGCTCGTCGTGCACCGCCTCCATGGCGGCGCTGAACGGATCCGGATGCGCAACCTGGCCGTGGACGTCGATCCCTTCGCCGCGTAGCTGGGCGAGCGCGCGCTTCAGCCGCCGCTCGGCCTCGGGATGGTCGCTCGCAGTCGGGTCGCTCTGCGGCGACATGATGAGGAAGCTCGCCGGCCCTGCCGCCGCCCGCTCGCGGATCTTCGCCAGCAGCGGGTCGCCCATGACCGTCTCGTTCGCGATCACGAGGATGTTCGCCTCGCTCGGCCCCTCGCCGTCCGAGACGAGGTGCTCGACCGGCACCGAGCCCGCGGCTGAGCGGATCCGGTCGAGAACGCCTCGCCGGAGCCAGCCCGACTTCTCCTCCGGATGCGTCGAGACGAGGACCTCATCAACGGGCGGCTCGAGCGTCGCGAGCGCGTCGCGCACCGCCGCGGGCGGATCCGCCTCCACGACGTAGCCGTCGGCCGGCACGCCGGCCTCTCGGAGGTGGGCGAGCGCGCGCTCGAGGCGGCGGTTCGCCGAAGCCCGGCGCGTGTCGCTGTAGACGACGTAGCCCCGCCGCGGCTCGTTCACCGGCGAGACGACCGTCACGCTCAGGTCGTCGCCGCGGGCCGCGAGCGCGTCCCGCAGCGTCCGGGCGTCGACCGTCTCGTTCGCCACCACGAGCAGGTGCGTCACACCGGCACCTCTTCCATCTCGCGGGCCTTGGACGGCGCCAGGATCGCGTGCTGCGCACCGGGGACGCCGTACTCGTACGGCGAGCCGACGACCTGTGGGATCTCGTCGAAGTTGAAGGTCGGCGGCGGCGAGGAGACCTGCCACTCGAGCGTCATCGCGCGCCACGGGTTCGCGGGCGCGATCTCACCGAAGCGCCAGCTCGTGATCATGTTGTAGAGGAAGACGATCGTCGAGGCCCCGAGCCCGAACGACGCGAGCGAGATGAACATGTTGAGGTCGGCGAACTTCGGCAGGTAGTCGGCGACGCGGCGCGGCATCCCCTCGGTACCGAGGATGTGCATCGGGAAGAAGGTGAGGTTGAAGCCGACGAAGGTGAGCCAGAAGTGGAGCTTGCCGAGCTTCTCGTCGTACATCCGGCCGGTCATCTTCGGGAACCAGTAGTAGATCCCGGCGAAGATCGTGAAGACAGAGCCGCCGAAGAGGACGTAGTGGATGTGCGCCACGATGAAGTACGTCTGGCTCACGTGGATGTCGATCGGGACGGCGCCGAGCATGACGCCCGAGAGGCCGCCGATCACGAACATCGAGAGGAAGCCGAGCGCGAACAGCATCGGCGTGCGTAAGTGGAGCTTGCCTTCCCAGATCGTCGCCAGCCAGCTGAAGATCTTGATCCCGGTCGGGATCGCGATCAGAAGCGTCGTGATCATCATCGGCACGCGCAGCCACGAGGACATGCCGCTGACGAACATGTGGTGCGCCCAGACCGAGAAGCCGAGCACCACGATCGCCATCAGCGACAGCGCCATCAGCCGGTAGCCGAAGATCGGCTTGCGGCTGAAGACGGCTATGACCTCGCTCATGATCCCGAAGCCGGGCAGCATCATGATGTAGACGGCCGGGTGCGAGTAGAACCAGAAGATGTGCTGGTACCCGAGGGGATAGCCGCCGCCGACCGGGTTGAAGAACGACGTGTGCATGACGTGGTCGAACATCGAGAAGAACTGCGAGCCGGCGATGAACGGAGTCGCGATCACGACGAGCAGCGAGGTCGTGAAGTTCGCCCAGACGAGTAGCGGCAGGCGCCAGAAGGTCATCCCCGGCGCCCGCATAGTGATGATGGTGACGAGGAAGTTGAGGGCGGTCATGATCGACGACGCCCCGGCCCACTGCACTCCCTGGTTGAAGAAGATCGCGCCGATCGGCTGGTGCTGCGAGCACAGCGTCGCATAGCCCGTCCAGCCGCAGGCGAAAGCGCCGCCGGGCATGAAGAACGAGCTCAACATCATGATCCCGGCGATCGGCAGCAACCAGAACGAGAGCGCGTTGAGGCGCGGGAAAGCCATGTCCGCCGCACCGAGCATGAGCGGCACGACGAAGTTCGCGAGGCCGGCGAAGGCGGGGATGATGAAGAGGAAGATCATCAGCGCCGCGTGAACCGAGAACAGGCCGTTGTACGTCTGCTGGTCGAAGTACTGGATCCCCGGCTTCGCCAGCTCCGCCCGCACGAGCATCGCGAGCATTCCGCCGGCGAGGAAGAAGAACATGGTCGTGACGAGGTACTGGACCCCGATGACCTTGTGGTCGGTGTTGACGCGGAAGTAGTCGCGCCAGCTCTTGGCGCCGTGACCCGAATGGTCCTCGGCGCGAGTCGGGAAGCCGAGCGCGTAGTAGACCCAGTAGTCGAACGCACCGATCCCGGCGAGGAAGCCGATCGGCGCGGCGACGAGCCCGGCGATGAGGACCAGCGGCTCCAGCAAGAGGACCGGGTGCCAGCCGGCCCCCCAGCGGATGAGAACGGTGATCCCGAAACCGATCCAGCCGAACAGGACGAACATCCAGGCCCCGCGCAAGAGCCCGGCCCCGAGGAGAAGCCGCCGAACGCCGCCGGTCGGGCTGGGCGCGTGCTGGAGGTCGTGGGCGGCTGCGGTCGTCGTCACGCTCGGTTCATCCCTTCCTACTTGTTACCTGTTTTCTGCGCCGACTGGACCAGGAACGTCACTAGGGCGTCGAGCTGCGACTTCGTCAGCCTCTGTCCGAAGTCTTGCGGCATGACGCCCTTCGGATAGCCCGGCTGGATGTACGCGTCCGGATCGACGATCGACTCGTGGACGAACGCCGTGAGCGGCTGCTTCGCCTGCTTCGCGTACGAGACGAGCTTGTCGAGGTCCGGCCCGGTGGTGCCCGTCGCCTTCGCGGCCGTCAGCGTGTGGCAGCCCGAGCAGCCGTAGCTCTTGAACGCAGCGAGGCCGGCGGCCGAGGACGACGACGATGAAGTCGAGGTAGAGGTCGTCGAGGTGGAGGGCGGCGGCGCCGCTCCCTTCTCCTGCTGCCGGAGCCAGGCGTCGAACGCCGAGGGCTCCATCACGATCGCCTCGGTGCGCATGAGCGAGTGGCCGAGACCGCACAGCTCGGTGCACTCGAGCGGGAACGTGCCGAGGCGCGTCGGTGTGATGTGCAGCTGCGTGACGAGCCCGGGCACCACGTCCTCCTTCTGCGAGAACTGCGGCACGAAGACGGAGTGGATCACGTCGAGCGAGCGCATGTAGAGCTCGACCGATCTCCCTTTCGGCAGCCTGAGCACCGGGCTCACGACGTTCTTCGCGTCGGGGTAGTTGAACGTGAAGGCGAACTGCTGCGCGGTGACGTTGACGCGAAGCGTGTCCTGCGCCTGGGCGTCGTTGCGCGCGAGCACGATGGCGCTCACGATTGCGATCGAGGTGACGAGGACGAATGGGATGACCGTCCACGTGATCTCGAGCCCGGTGTGGCCGTGGATGGGCGGCCCGTCCTCGAAGTCGTCGTCGTCGACGCGGAAGCGCATGACCGCGTACGCCAGCACCGCTGCCACGAGTGCGAAGATCAGGATGCAGATCACGACCACGAACCAGATGACGAAGTGGATGCGGCCGGCCTCGCGGGAGGCGGTCTCCGGTAGCCAGGTGGGCACCAGCGCGACGGCGGCGGCGACACCGCCCGCGATCAATGCAAGTCCCAAGAGCGCGACGATGGAGCCCCTGCGCATCCGTTTCGGAGCCTAGACGAAAGGCGCGAGGCCCGAATCTCGAAGCGGCACTCGTCCGTTTCCCTCCCTGACCCCGCAAAAAGGAGGAAGCATGGGTCTCGGAGTAGGACTACTACTTGCGGCCGTGGGCGCCGTGCTCGCGTTCGCCGTGAACACCACCGTCTCAGGCGTCGACATCCACACAATCGGCTGGATCCTGCTGATCGTGGGCATCGTCGGAATCCTGCTGTCCATGATCTTCTGGTCCTCGTGGGCCGGCCCGGGCCACCTCGGCCGTCGGCGCACGACGTACGTCGACGAAGGCCCGGCAGGACCCGCCGGCCCTCCCTACTAGACCGAGTCGGGCCGGGAGCACACGCTCCCGGCCTGTGTCTACGCGATCGGCAGCTCGAGGAAGAACGACGACCCGGTGCGGCCGTCGGAGTCGACCCAGACGCGGCCGTTCATCCGCGCCACGAGCTCGCGGGAGATGTAGAGGCCGAGGCCGGTGCCGCCGACACCGCGCGTGAGGTTCGGGTCGAGGCGGTAGAACTTCTCGAAGATCCGGTCCTGCTCGGCGGGCGGGATGCCGAGCCCCTCGTCGGTGACGCGGAACCGGACGCGGCCGCCGCTGCGGCCGATCTCGACCTCGACACGACCACCCTCGGGCGAGTACTTGATCGCGTTGTCGATCAGGTTCGTGAGGATCTGGCGCAGCTTGTCCGGGTCGGCGGCGACGGGCGGCAGGGCGCGCGCCTTGGTCACCACGACCTCTTCCTCGGGAGCGCGGGAGCGCAGCACGTTCACCACCTCCGCCGCGATCGCGCCGGCGTCGCACCGCTCGATCGCGATGCTCATGCGGCCCGACTCGAGCCGGCTCGCCCAGAGGATGTCGTTCACGATGCGCGCGAGGCGGTCCGCCTCGCTCGAGACGACCTCGAGCAGCTTGTCGCGCTGCAGCTCGTCGACGGCCACGTCGCGCCGCCGAAGGGTCATCGCGGCGCCGTAGATCGCGGCCAGCGGCGTCCGGAGCTCGTGCGACACGGTCGAGACGAAGTCCGTCTTCATCTGCTCGACGGCCCGTTCGTCGGTCACGTCACGGAAGGCGTACACGGTGCCGCCGGGGAAGCGGACGGCGGAGATCGACAGCCACCGCTCCTCCCCCTGCACGTCGATGGGCAAGGTCTGCGCGCGCGAGACTCCGCCCGCCTGCGGCTCGGAGGCGACCGGAATACGCGACTGCAGGGACTGCCAGTCGGCGAGCAGCTCGGCGATCGGCCGGCCGACTGCCTCGGCCGCGGGCCGGCGGAGGCTGATCGCCGCCGTCGGGTTCCAGAGCCGGACGACGCCGGCCTCGTCGACGAGGATGACGCCGTCGTCGACGTATTCGAGCGCCTCGGCGGCGTGCGCGCGCTCCTGCGCCTCGGAGAAGAGGCGCGCGTTGTCGAGCGCGAGTGAGATCCGCCGTGCGAGCTCCATCGCCATCGCCAGATCCGATTCGTCGAAGCGCGGCTGGCCTTCGATCGTGCCGAGGCTGATCGTGCCGAGCGTCCTGCCGCGAGCCGCGAGCGGCGCGACGATGCCTGAGGTGTTCGCGATCCGCCGGATCGCCCGAGCGTGCTTGGTGTCGTGCGCCATCGCGTCGGCCTCTGCCTGGAGGTCGGGCAGCAGCTGCGGCTCGCCGGTCCGGAGCGCAACCTGGATCGGATGCGTGGAGAGCGTCGGCGGGTACTTCCCGCGCAGCTCCCGCACGAGCTCGGTCTTCTCCGGATCCGCGTGGAGCGCCACGACCCAGTGGAGCTCGTCGTCCTCGTCGATGAGATCGATCACGAGATAGCCGGCGAGCGCGGGGACGGCGAGCTCCGCGATCGCGGCGAGAGTCCGCTCCCAGTCGAGGCTCGCGACGAGCAGCTCGTTGGCCTGCGCGAGGAAGCGGAGCTGCTCCTCCGCCCGGCTGCGACGCGTCACGTCGGCCACGACGGCGACCGCCGACACGATGGTGCCGTCGTCGTCGCGGACCGGCGCGGCACTGATCTCCAGGGTGCGCACGTCGTCGCCCTCGGCGACGTCGCGCCGCTCGCCGACCGTCACCTCGCCGCTCTCGATCGCCCGCTCGAGCGGCCACCCATCGGTGTCGATCCCGCTGTTGCGGTGGTCGGAGCCGACGGGGACCCGACCTCCCCAGACACGCTCGAGCTCGTCGTTCCGCAGCACGACCCGATGCTCGGCGTCGGTGATCGCAACACCGAGCGGCAGCTGCGCGATCACCGCCTGCAGCTGTGCAAGCGAGTCCTGGGCGCGCCGGTGGAGGCCCACGAGGTCGAGCGCGAGCGAGACGCGCCGCGCAAGCTCCGAGACGAGCTCGAAGTCCTCGCTCCCGTGCCGGCCGGGCTCGGCGGAGGTGACGGCGAGCACGCCGAGCCGCCTGCCCGAGGTCTCGAGCGGGACGACGATGAGCGAGCGCGACTCCATGCGCACGAGCTCCTCCTCGCCCGGTCGCGCGACCTTCGTCAGCGGCCGCGACAGGGCGGGCCGGTGGATGGGCTTGCCCGTGCGGAAGACCTGGACGACGGGGATGCGACGGTGCTCCCCGACGTCGTAGACCGCGTCGATGTTGTCGAGCAGGGCCGCGATGCGCGGCTCGACGTGGGCGTGGGCGACGCGGACGAGCTCGGTCTCCTCGTTGCGCGCGATGTAGACGTGGCAGCCGTCGGCGATGCGCGGGACGACGAGCTTCGGCACCCGGCGCAGCAGCTCCTCGTAGTCCAGCGTCTGGGTCAGCTGCTCCGTCGCCCCGAGCAGCAGCGCGAGGCGTGCGCGGGATGCCTCGGCCTCGCGGCGCGCATCCGTCTCGTACGTGATGTCCCGCGTGACGTTGACGACGAGCTCGACGGTCCCGTCGGGCGCGAAGACGGGAGTCGAGCGCAGTCCCAGCCAGCGCTCCCAGCCGCCCGAGCGGGGACGGATCCTGACGACGGCCGAGCTCTCGACGCCGGTCAGCGCCTGCGCGGACGGCAGCTGCTCGGGCGCCACACGCGCGCCGTCGGAGTCGAACACCTCGTAGAGCGAGAAGCGCTTTCCGGGGGCGAGCGCGACGAGCTCGTCGCCCGAGGCGAGCCCGGCTGCGCGCGCCGCGGCGTCGTTAGCGAACAGGAAGCGGCCTTCCCGGTTCGTCGCCGTGATCCCCTCCTCGACCGTCCGCAGGATGCTCGCGAGCTGTTCGCTCGAGTCGTGCAGGGCATGCTGCGCGCGGCTCCGCTCGGTCACCGACGCGAGGTGGTTCGCGATGGTGCGCGAGAGCAGCACCTCCCGGTCGCTCCAGCTGTGCGGCGCGTCGCGGTAGAGCATGAACTTGCCGAGCAGCCGTCCGCCGCGTACGAGCGGGATGAACGCGAGGGCGCCGATGCCCTCCTTGCGGACGACCCGCTCCAGCGCCGGCTCGAAGCCTGCGGCGGCGACGTCTTCGACGAGCACGGGGTGTCGATCCTCGACGTCTGGCGGCCAGGGCGAGTGTCCTTCGGTGCCGGCGCGGTAGCGGTCGGAGAGCCCGCGCCAGGCGCGGAAGCGGAGCACACCCTCGTCGTCCGCGAGCAGGACGGCCGCGCGGTCGGCGCACGTCGCCTCGAGGAGGGCGTCGAGCGCCGCGTCGAGCACCTCGTCCAGCACCTGCGCGCCGGCGACGGCGTCGGCGAACCGGTAGACGGCGTCGAGGTCGCGCAGCCGCGAGCGCAACTCCTCGCGCTCGCTCACGTCGCGAGCGGTGCCGAACATGAAGCGGAGCTCGCCCTCGTCGTCGTGGACGGAGGCTCCGTTCACCTCGAACCACGCGTAGCTTCCACCGGAGCGGCGGAGCCGGATGGTGACGGCGTCGACGTCGGTTCCGGCGGCGACCTCTTCCCACGCCTCCGTGGCCAGTGCTGCGTCGTCCGGATGGATCAGTTCGAGCACGGGGATGCCGGAGAGCTCGGCGGGCTCCCAGCCGAGGCTCTTCCAGGACGGCGAGGCGTAGACGATCGCGCCCGTCAGGTCGCAGAGCGTGACGAGATCGTGTGAGTGGTCGACGACGAGCCGGCGAACGGCATCGTCGACGCTTTCAGCAGTGGTCGCGAGTGGCTCCGTCCCGCCGCTCGTTGCTCTGCCCCCCAGGTCCGCAGGCCTTTTGCTCGTCGCAGTCTGCACGATCGAGCGGCCGAACGCCCTCGCGGGTCATGCGGACGTCGACCGTTCTCCGAGGGTCGCTAGTGGTCGGGTTCGAGCTCGAGCCGGCTTTGCCACTGCCTCGCCCGGCCGCCGGAACTCGTCATGCACGGGCAGAAAGTCTCTTTGCAGATGTGCCAGCCTGGTCGGCCGCCGTTAGCGATCCGTTGGGCGGCCGTTGGCGCGCCTCTCGAACGTCCCCGCCATGAGCATCGGTCTCTGGATCGCGGGGTAACGGTTTGCCGGAAGAGCGCTTCAGCCGGCGGCGTTTCGTACAGGGGGCGGTGGCCGTAGCCGGGATCGTCGTGTTCAAGCCGGGGCACATGAGTGCGCTCGCCGGCGTCAAGACCAAGACCGATCCGCCCAACACGGTCGTTGCGGGCTTCCCGGCGCGCAGCTATCGCGCCGGGGACGTGGCCGAGCTCGCGGTACACACGCCCGCGCGCAAGCTCAGGCTCGAGTTCTTCCAGGCCGGCCCCGAGCGGGTTCGCGCGCCGTCGGGAATGGGCGGCGTCCCGATCACCTCCCAGCGCGAGATGGACTGGCACGGCGGCAGCGGTGTCGTCCACCTCGGCATCGAACGGTGGCCGAGCGGCCTCTACTTCGTCCGGCTCCACGACGACGAGGGCCGCTCCGGGTACGCGCCCTTCGTGCTCCGGCCCGCCAAGGCCGAGCTCGGTCATGCGCGCGTCCTGGTCGTCCTGCCGACGAACACGTGGGGCGCCTACAACTTCCGCAACGCGGCGACCTGGTACGCGAACCCCGCCGTGACTCAGGTCGACCTGACGCGTCCCTACCTCGGCGGCGTCCCGCCGCACTACCGCGGCTACGACATGGGCTTCCTCCGCTGGTTCGCGAGAAACGGCAAACAGGCCGACTTCTTCGCCGACGACGACCTGGAGTCGGTCTCGAGCGGCGAGGAGCTGGCTCGGCGATACCACCTGATCGTGTTCTCGGGCCACGAGGAGTACGTGACCGAGCACACCTACAACATCGTCGAGCGGTTTCAGAAGCTCGGCGGCAACCTGATGTTCCTCTCGGCCAACAACTTCTTCTACAAGGTCGAGAAGCAGGGGAATCTCATGAACGGGCGCTGGCGCTGGCGCGACCTCGGCCGGCCCGAGGCACGAATGATCGGCGCGCAGTACCTGAACTGGTACCAGGACACGTATCGGAACCGGCCGCTCACGGTCACGGGCGCACACCGTGCTCCCTGGCTGTTCAAGGGGACGGGCTTCGGCAACGGATCGCGCTTCGGCACCTACGGCATCGAGATCGACGCCCTCTCGCCGGATTCGCCCGAGGGCGTCCAGGTGCTCGCCGAGATCCCGCACATCTTCGGCCCCGGCGAAACGGCGCAGATGACGCACTACGTGGCGCCCAACGGCGCCGAGGTCTTCGACGCCGGCGTCCTCAACTTCGGCGGCACCGCCGACAACCCGGGCGTCAGCACCATGGTCGAGAACCTCTGGCGACGGCTCGGGCCGGACCACGAGACCTAGCTGTAGTTCCTGAGCAGACAACCCCCGGTCAACAGAACCAACCTGCTCGGGTCCTACACCTAGCCTTCAATTGCGACTGGCAGCGCGTTGTGAGCTGGGCCGTGCAGGGATCGCACCTGGGGATCTTGGGATCAGTGCAGTTACGAGCACTCGGCGTACACGGTCACCGTGTTGCCGCTCGTCACGACGTTGAACACGAACGTCCAATACGACGCTGTGCCGTCAATGACTCTGTTGAACGAAGCGTCCGAGGGGTAGGAGTTCTGGATCGAGTTCGCGCTCGATGAGTCGCTGTCCCATATCGCGCCGTTGATCGCCACCGTGCCCGCAGGACATGCTGGGGAGACGAAGCCCTGGTTGTTGCCGGCCGAGACACCCGTGTAGGTGTTGGCGGCGGTCCACGTCGGCGTCAGTGCCGGTCCGGTTGCGCCGGTCGCGCCCTGTGGGCCAGCCGGCCCCGTCGGGCCAGCCGGCCCCGTCGGACCAGCGGGCCCGGCCGGCCCCGTTTGTCCTGTGGGGCCTTGGGGACCTCTGGCACCGTCGGTGCCATTCTTGCCGGGTGCTCCGGTAGCTCCCGTAGGCCCGGTGGCTCCCTTCACGCCCTTGATGCAGACGCGCTTGTAGTGTCCGAGATTGCCCACGTAGTACGACGAATCGCGGTGCTGGTACGTCTTGCTCGGGGAGCGCTGGATCCAGACGCAGGCAGCCGTCTTGTAAGCCTTGCCGCCGGCGCCCGCGGCAGCCCCCGTGACAATCAAGCCGCCGGCGGCGAGAGCGATGATGTACCACCTCCACGTCATGTGCTCAATCCTTCTCCCTCACACGGGCGGAGGCTTCTGCCGCGTTCTTCGCGAGCATCAATATGGCGCGGCGCTCCAGAGCCTCCATGGGGGCCGACGATACGGCTCACCTCGGACGAGCTTCGCGCCCAGGGCGGCGTTTCCGCAAGACCCCTTTGCGGCCTGCGCTCGCTTGGCGCGCGCGTTCTCAGCCCACAGCGCACCTATCCCACGTGAGCACGCTGGGACGTTCTGCGCCAGAAGCTCGGCGCCGACAGACAGGCTGTTTCGCGGCGCTTTTCGATGGGCCGTGCAGGGATCGAACCTGCGACCTTGGGATTAAGAGTCCCCTGCTCTACCAGCTGAGCTAACGGCCCGCAGCGGCGGCCATTGTAGCCTCGGCCCTCGTGAAGGTCCTCTCCGTCGTCGGGAACCGCCCGCAGCAATCGATCGCGGGGGAACCCATGGTTCCCCCGCGGGCCTCCTCCTTCGCCGAATGAGAATCTTCTCCGTGGTCGGGAACCGCCCGCAGTTCATCAAGTCCGGCCCCGTGTCCGCGGCCTTGCGCGACGCGGGGATCGAGGAGATCGGGCTTCACACGGGCCAGCACTGGGATCCCGAGCTCTCCGACGTCTTCTACGACGAGCTCGGCCTGCCGGAGCCCCGCTACCGGCTCGATCTCCACACCGCCGCTGCCGAGACGATGCGGCCCGCGATCGCCGCCGCGCTCGCGCAGGAGCGGCCCGACTGGGCGCTCGTCTTCGGGGACACGAACTCGACGCGGGCGGGCGCGGAGGCGGCAGCGGACGCCGGCGTCCCGGTCGCGCACGTCGAGGCCGGCCTGCGCAGCGGCGACCTGTCGATGCCGGAGGAGCACAACCGGATTGCCGTCGACGCCCAGGCTGCGCTCCTGCTCTGCCCCGACGAGCGTTCGCGAGAGACGCTGCTCGCCGAGGGAGTGCCCGGCCGGATCGACGTCGTGGGCGACGTGATGGCGGATGCCTGCTTCGCGCTCGCTCCGATCGCGCGCGAGCGCTCCAACATCCTCACCGAGCACGCGCTGGAACCGGGCGACTACGTCGTCGCGACGATCCACCGCCAGGCGAACGTCCAGCCGCAGCGCCTCGCCCGGATCGTCGACGGTCTCGGCCGCATCCGGGAGCGCGTCCTCTTCCCCGCGCACCCGCGCACCCACGCCGTTCTCGGCGAGATCCCGCCGAACATCGAGGTGCTATCGCCCCTCGGCTACCTCGACATGGCCGCGCTCGTCTCACAGGCGCGCGTGCTCGTCACCGACTCCGGCGGCCTGCAGAAGGAGGCGTACTGGTGCGGCGTTCCGTGCGTGACCGCGCGGCCGTCGACGGAGTGGGTGGACACCGTCGAGCTCGGCGCAAACGTGCTCGTCGACGACGACCCCCAGCGGCTCGCCGCCGCGGTCGCGGCGGCGCGGATGCCCGGCGAGCGGCCGCCGCTCTACGGAGACGGGCACGCAGCGGAACGGGTCGCAGCTAGCCTTGCGAGCCGTGGCTGAGGGCGCCTCCTACGACGTCGCCGTGGTCGGCGCCGGCTACGTCGGCGTGCCTCTTGCAGCCACGTTTGCGGAAGCCGGCTGTCGCGTCGTGCTCGTCGACGTGCTCGAGGATCTCGTTGCGGCTCTCAACCGCGGTGAGTCGCACATCGACGACGTGCCGAGCGACCGGCTGGCGCCGCTCGTCGAGCGGGGACTCGTCCGCGCGACGACGAGCTACGAGGAGCTCCGCGGGGCGGAGGCGATCCTCGTCGCGCTCCCGACGCCGCTCTCGCGCCAGCGCGAGCCGGACCTCTCGATCGTCGCGGACGCCGCGCGGCGCATCGCGGAGATGCTGCACGAAGGCCAGCTCGTCGTGCTCGAATCGACGACGTGGCCGGGCACGACACGGGAGCTGCTCCAGCCGATCCTCGAGGAAGGCAGCGGGCTTCGGGCAGGCGAGGGCTTCTACCTCGCAATGTCGCCGGAAAGGGTCGACCCGGGCCGCGAGGACTGGACGACGAAGACGACGCCGAAGGTGCTCGGAGGCGTCACGCCCGAGTGCACGCGCCGCGCGGCGGCGCTCTACGGACGCGCGATCGACACGGTGCACGAGCTGACGAGCCCCGAGGCCGCCGAGCTGACGAAGCTGCTCGAGAACATCTTCCGCTCGGTCAACATCGCGCTCGTCAACGAGCTCGCCATCCTCTGCGACCGCATGGGAATCGACATCTGGGAGGTCGTGGACGCCGCCGCGACGAAGCCGTTCGGCTTCATGCCCTTCAGCCCGGGCCCGGGCCTCGGCGGCCATTGCATCCCGGTCGACCCCTTCTACCTCACGTGGAAGGCGCGGGAGTTCGGCTTCTACACCGAGTTCATCGAGCTCGCGGGCAAGGTCAACGAGGAGATGCCCTACTTCTGCCGCTCGCTCGTCTCGCAGGCGCTGAACCACCACGCGCAGCGCGCCATGAAGGGCTCGCGGATCCTGGTCCTGGGCGTCTCGTACAAGCCGGACATCGGCGACCTGCGCGAGTCGCCAGCGCTGAAGCTCATCTCGCTGCTGCAGAACGCAGGCGCCGAGGTCTCGTACCACGACCCGCACGTCCCGCGCATCGACGAGCACGGCGTGGATCTCTCGTCGGTCGCGTACGAGCCGCAGGCGCACGACTGCGTCGTCATCGTCACCGACCACTCCGCCCTCGACTACGACCAGCTCGTGGACGAGGCGCGGCTCGTCGTCGACCTCCGCAACGCGACCGGCGCCAAGGGCGCGGCCGCGGAGCACGTCTACAAGCTGTGAGCCGTTTGCGGGTCGGTCAGGCGGGGCTCGGCAACTGGGGGCGCAACCTCGCCCGCAACTTCGACGACCTCGCCGACCTCACCCGGCTCTGCGACGCGAGCGAGGAGCGGCAGGCGGAGTTCGCCGACCGCTACCCCAACGCCCAAGTCACGGGCGACTTCGCCGAGCTGCTCGCCGCGGACGACGTCGATGCGGTGGTGATCGCGACCCCCGTCCCGACGCACTACCCGCTCGCGCGGGCGGCGCTCGAGGCGGGCAAGCACGTCTTCGTCGAGAAGCCGCCGGCGATGCAGGCCTCGGAGATGGAGGAGCTGATCGGCCTCGCCGAGGCAGGCGGGCTCGTGCTCATGCCGGGCCACCTGCTCCTCTACCACCCGGCCGTGCAGACGCTGAAGGAGCTCGTCGACGACGGCGAGCTCGGCGAAGTCCGGGTCGTGTACGGGAACCGGCAGAACCTCGGCGTGATCCGGAAGGACGAGAACGCGCTCTGGTCGCTGGGCGTCCACGACCTCTCGGTGATCCTCTACCTGATCCAGGAGGAGATCGTCGCGGCGGCGGCGCACGGCCATGCGTTCCTCACCGAGGGCGTCGAGGACGTCGTCTTCTGCTACCTGCGCTTCGCCTCCGAGAAGATCGCGCACATGCACCTCTCGTGGCTCGACCCGCACAAGATGCGGCGGCTCACGGTCGTCGGAAGCGACAAGATGGCGGTCTTCGACGACATGGAGCTCGACCACAAGATCACGGTCTACGACAAGGCCCCCGAGGAACCGACCGACTCGTACGGAGAGTGGCGGACCCGGACGGGCGACACGTTCAGCCCGAGGATCTCGAACGCCGAGCCGCTGAAGCTGGAGTGCCAGCATTTCATCCGGCTCGTCGAGGAGGGCTGGGACGGGCGCGAGATGCGGGACGGGCTCGAGGTCGTGCGCGCGCTCGAGCTGCTCACCGAAAGTCTGCGCGATGGCCGCTGAGCCGGTGGTCCATCCCACCGCGATCGTCTATCCGGGCACGAAGCTCGGAGAAGGGGCGAAGGTGCTCGAGCACGCCGTCGTGGGCAAGCAGCCGTCGCTCTCGCCGCGATCGACGGCGAAACGCGAGGACCTGCCGCCGGCGGAGATCGGCGACGGGACGATCGTCTCCACCGGCGCAGTGGTGTTCGCCGGCGCCCGGGTCGGGGCACGCGTGATTCTCGGCGACCAGTCGTGCATCCGCGAACGGGTCGTGGTCGGCGACGACGTCGTGATCGGGCGCGGGTCGCTCGTGGAGAACGACACCACGATCGGCGCTATGACCAAGATCCAGGCCGAGGCCTACATCACCGCGTACTCCACGCTCGAGGAGCACGTCTTCGTCGCGCCGTGCGTCGTGACGACGAACGACAACTTCATGGGCCGGACCGAACAGCGCCACGAGCTGATCAAGGGGCCGACCATCCGCCGCGGCGCGCGAATCGGCGGCGGCGCGGTCCTCCTCCCCGGGATCGAGATCGGCGAGGAGGCGTTCGTGGGGGCAGGCGCGGTCGTGACGAAGAACGTCGAGCCGCGCATGATCGTCGTCGGCAACCCCGCGCGTGTGATGCGGGCCGTCTCGACGGACGAGCTGCTCGAGAACCGGTAGCGCGCTAGCGGCTCTTCTTGAGCTGCAGGGCGTAGCGGCCGCCGCCGTGGTGGACCGTCCGCAGCTCGACCTCGTACCAGCCGCTGCGCGGCACGCGATACGAGAGATGCTGGGTCCGCTCGGGATGCAGCGTGCGAGCGACTCTGCCCTTCAGCCCATGCAACCCGGTGCCCGGCCGCCACAGGCTCAGGTCGATGTCCGCCCGCGACCACTGCCCCACGACCCGCGCCTGCAGCCGCTGCCCCCGCGCGAGATCGACCCGGTACCAGTCGACGGGGTCGTCCCAGTAGTCGAGCGTCGCCTTGAGGTTCGGCCGCTTCCCCCACAGCTTGGGGGCCTGCGAGGCGTTGTCGTTCGGCTCGAGGCGGTCGGAGGGTGGGAGCGGAGAGTCCGAGCTCAGGAAGTCGACAGCCTTCATCACGTCGAGGCGGCCCCAGCCGCTGTACTTGTCGCGTCCGACCGGGCACTCGGCGCAGCCGGTCGCGGCGTCGACGTCGTCGGCGTGGCGTTCGAGGATTCTCGTCACCTGGCTGCTCGTGAGCGACGGATCGATGCCGAACAGGACCGCCGCTGCCGCGGACACCTGCGGCGCCGCGAACGAGGTGCCCTCGGGCTTGTGGTAGTCGCCGTCCGCGCAGTCCGTGTAGCCCTGCTCCGTGCAGCCGGGCTGGGCAAGCCCCGTCGGGAAGGTCGAGAAGATGCCGACGCCGGGAGCGGCGATGTCGACATACGTCGGGTCTTCGTCCGAGAAGTCCGGGACGTTGCCGGAGCGGGTCAGCGCACCGACGCCGATCACATGCGGCAGCGCCGCCGGCCAGCTCGCGAACGGCCAGGGTGTCGTGTAGGCCTCGTCGGCGTTCCCGACCGCGGCGACGACGACCGCTCCCTTCTTGACGGCATAGGCCACCGCCTGGGCCTCGATCTTCGAGTACGCGTCGAGGGAGGAACTGAGCGGGTCCCGGACGGCGCCGAAGCTGAGGTTGACTACCCGCGCGCCCTGGTTGACGGCCCATCTGATGCCCGCGGCCTCGGCCTTGAGCGGGATCGTGCCGTCGGCGGCCACGACCTTGGCCACGAGGAGCTGGGACGCGTACGCGAGGCCGACGACGCCGGCCGAGTTCAGGGCGCCCGCGATCTCGCCGGCGACGATCGTGCCGTGTCCCTGCGTGTCCAGGCATGCGTTGCCGCCGACGAAGCTCTTCGCCTTCGCGATCTGGCCCGTGAAGTCGGGCAACTGGCAGTCCACGCCCGAATCGACGATCGCGACCTTCACGGGGGCGAGATCCGTAGGCGGCGTGGGCCAGGCGTCGAAGGCGTTGTCCTGGCTGAGGTACCACTGCTTCGCGTAGTACGTGTTCGTCGGTGTGAACGCCGCCGCGGAGGACACCGCGACGAGCGCAGCAACGACCGCGCCGAGCACCGCAACTCTCAGCCTTTTCACTATCCCAAGGTAGCCGCGTCGACGCGGATCCGCACGGACCCGGCCACGTCATGCGCCGTCGCGAGACGGTACTGGGTCGTCACCTTCGGCTTGACCGCGAAGTGGAAAGCACCGGTCTTCGCCGCCGGCTTCACCGATCTGAGTCGCACCCACGCCGTTCCGCTGCCGCGCTTCTGCACAGTCACCCCATGTACGCCGCGCAGGACGCCGCTCAACGTCACCCTCGTGCCGGGAGCGACGGCGGGGTTCGGCGACGGCGGCTGGAGCGACAGGACTGCGACGCTGAACCAGTCCGAACGGAGCCCGAGCGCCGACGCCGTCGTCGCGCCGGCGACGGAAGACGTGCGCTGCTCCCCCCGGGAAAGCGACTTGAGCGTGAGGGTCTTGACGCGACGCGACGAGTTGCGCTTGACCGTCGCGTCCACGATGCCGCCCTTGACGCCCAGCGCATGTCCGAGCGTCTTCCCGGTCACGGCCACCGGCCCCCAGTCGTGGTACGGGGAGATGGTGTCGTACGGATCCTTCACCGAGACGAGATACGGCCGGCCCGGCGGGCCGAAGGCGTCCGACGCCGACTGGCTCCTGCCCCCGGTGCTCGCGGAGAAGAGCGTGTCGGCGACGCCGCCGTCGTAGAGCAACACCTCGCCGGCGGTCAGGTCCACCGCCTGCCTCGCGGCCGGCGTCTCCGCCGAGACGCCCAGGTACGCCTGGCTGCGCCCGTCGGCATACACGTCGAAGGGAGCGGCGGCCTTCCGGCTCGCGAGCGCGTACGAGCGCGCCGCGACCGCCTGCGCCTCGAGCGCCGCGGGAAGCCAGCCCGACGGCATCTCGGCCGGCACGACGCCGTAGAGGTACTGCTCGAGCGGGAGCGAGTTGATCGCACGGAGCTTCTTGTTCACCACGTCGACGATGATCTGGCCGCGGTAGGGGCGGCTGAGCGTGAGCTTCGAGCCGGACGCCGGTGAGAACGTCAGCGGCGGCGTCAGTGCCTGCTTCGGCTCTCCGTCGACCGCAAGCACGAGCTTCGGCGTGAGGGTCGTCTTGCCCGCGGGCAGCGTGTGGTCAACGCCGTCGCCGTCCTCGACGTCGATCGGCTTGGGAGACGAGATGGCGAGCGTCTTCTTACCGCTCGCGAGCAGCACTCGGATCGAGGTCGTCGTGGTCTGGCCGAGTGTCGTCCCGGGGTAGTAGGCGGCGAGGATCTGCTCGTATCCGTAGCCCTGCTGGGCGTAGCCCTGCGCGCCCCACTG
>Ga0335083_10000521_pt1 | contig 58631 bp, 67 predicted proteins | sample Lox_Sample_42_FD_206716 | JGI IMG/M metagenome (GOLD analysis project Ga0335083, IMG submission 206716) | Soil microbial communities from Loxahatchee National Wildlife Refuge, Florida, United States - Lox_Sample_4.2 | ecosystem: Environmental > Terrestrial > Soil > Wetlands | place: USA...
AAGTTCGGCGAGCGCGTGAAGGTGGGCCTCATCCCGTTCATGGAAGCCAATCTGGCGACGAAGTGATCTCTTGATCCTCCCCGCTCGCGGGGAGGTGGCAGCCGGCACGGCTGACGGAGGGGGGAGCAATCTGGCACCCCCCCTCCACCAGCTTCGCTGGTCCCCCTCCCCGTTCCGGGGAGGATTTATTTGCCCAAAGCCGCCGCCAGCTTCTCCCGATCCAGCGCGCCTTCCCAGCGCGCCACCACGATCGTCGCGACCGCATTGCCGATGATGTTGGTGAGCGCGCGGCATTCGCTCATGAAGCGGTCGATGCCCAAGATCAGGGCCATGCCCGCGACCGGGACGCTCGGAACCACGGCCAACGTCGCCGCCAGCGTGATGAACCCCGCGCCGGTCACGCCTGCCGCGCCCTTGCTGGAAATGACCGCGACGCCGAGCAGGGCAAGCTGCTGCCCGAGCGACAGATCGACGCCACAAGCCTGCGCGATGAACAAAGCCGCGAGCGTCATGTAGATATTCGTGCCGTCGAGATTGAAGCTGTAGCCGAGCGGTACGACCAGCCCGACCACGCCCGGTTCGCAGCCCGCCTCCTCCAACCGCTGCATGAGCGGCGGCAAGCCGGCCTCGGACGAGGACGTGCCCAGCACCAGCAACAGCTCGGCCTTGAGATAGGCGATGAGGCGCAGGATCGAGAAGCCGGCGAGCCAGCCAATCACGCCCAACACGATCAGCACGAACAGGATCGAGGTCAGATAGACGGTCGCGAGCAGGGCCGCGAGACCGGCGAGCACATGCACGCCATAATGGCCGACGGTGAAGGCGATGGCCGCGAAGGCGCCGATGGGCGCGGCGCGCATGATGATCGCGACGATGCGGAAGACGACAAGCTGGAGCCGGTCAAGCAGGTCGACCACGGGTTTTGCAGGCTCGCCGACCAGAGCGATGGCGATCCCCGTCAGCACCGCGACGAACAATATCTGCAGGATCGCGCCGTCGGTCAGTGCCGAGATCATGGTCGTGGGGACGATGCCGAGGATGAAATCCCAGATGCCGCTATGTTTGGCCTCGCCGACATAGCTCGCGACCGCCTTTGCGTCGAGCGTGTGCGGATCGATGTGCAGCCCTGCCCCCGGCTTCACGACATTGGCGACGATGAGGCCGATGGCGAGCGCGAGCGTCGAGACCGCGATGAAATAGCCGAAGGCCCGCGCCGCAACCCGGCCCAGCTCGCCGAGGGCGCGCATATGGGCGATGCCGGTGACCAAAGTCAGGAAGATGACCGGCGCGATGACCATCTTCACCGCCTTGATGAAGAGGTCCGACAGCGGCTTCATCGCGCTGCCCCAGCCGGGCGCCAGCGCGCCGAGCAATGCGCCGAGCAGGATCGCGATCAGCACCTGGACGTAGAGATGGCGGTGCCAGGCGCGCGCTGTTCTGTCCGCTGTCATGTGCGATCTCCCTCATCCCAACGCCGCGTCTTGCCTTGAACCGCCACCCCTGCCACTAGCGGCCCGAAAAGAAAACAATCGGGGACCGCAAACCGATGGCTAGCTCCTCAACCACATTGTCGCCGCTGCGCTATCGCATCTTCCTGCTGATCCTGGTCGGCAGCCTGCTCTCCAATTTCGGCAATGCGATCCAGTCGACCGGCGCGGCCTGGCAGCTCACCTCGACGCACCAGCCCGCCGATATCGTCGCCCTCGTGCAGAGCGCCTTCAACCTGCCGATCATGCTGCTTGCCTTGCCCGCCGGCGCCTGGGCCGACATGCACGACAAGCGCGGCGTCATGTTGATGGCGCAATGCGCGATGCTGCTGCTGTCGGTGCTGCTCGCGGCGCTTTCGTTCCAGGGTATCAGCTCGCCCGCGATCATCATCGGCATCACCGCCCTGCTCGCCAGCGGCGTCGCCTGTTTCAATCCGGCACTCTCGGCGTCCATCGGCACCATCGTCCCCCGCGCCGAGCTGGCCGCCGCCGTCGCGCTCAACATCCTCGCCTTCAATGTCGCGCGCAGCCTCGGGCCTGCGCTGGGCGGTGCCATCGTCGCGGCGGGCGGCGCCAAGGCGGCCTTCGTCACCAATGCGCTCTCCTATCTCGCCGTGATTATGATCCTGTGGCGCTGGCGCCCGGAAGCGACACCCAGGCCCGAGCGGCGGCCGCTGCTCAGGGTCGTCGGCGAGGGCGTGCGCCATGCCATGGGCTCAGGCGAGATCCGCGCGATCATGGTCCGCGCTATCACCTTCACGCTGACCGGTAGCGCCGCCTGGGCGCTGATGCCGCTGGTCGCCGCCGACCTGCTGCATCAGGGCTCGGTCACCTTCGGGCTGCTGCTCGGTGCGCTCGGCCTGGGCGCCGTCATCGGCGCAGCGAGCGCGACCTGGTTCCGCACGCGCTTCTCGAGCGAGGCGATCATCCGCGCCGCCGGCATCATCTATGGCCTCGGCTGCGTCGGCGTTTCCTTCGCGCCGCCGCTGCCGGCCATGCTCGCGCTGCTGGTGGTGAGCGGCGCGGGCTGGGTGCAGGCCTTGTCCGGCTTCTCGGTCGCGGGCCAGCTCTGGTCGCCGCGCGCCATCGTCGGGCGCATCACGGCGATGGTGAGCAGCCTCACCTATGGCGGCATCGCGCTCGGCAGCTGGCTCTGGGGCCATTATGCGCAAGGTCATGGCGTCGCCATGGCGCTGCTCGCCTCGGGCGGCGGCATGATCCTGCTGCCCGTCATCGGGCTCATCCTGCCGATGCCCCGCCATGAAGCGGCCGTGGACTGAGGCAATGCCCTCTCCCGTCTTCACGGGAGAGGGTTGGGTGAGGGTCTTTCTGAAGCGACAGATCAAAATGCGAGCCTCTGGCTCGCATGCCCTCACCCCGGCCCTCTCCCCCACGCGCGAAGAGGGAGTTGGCAATCGACATTTGCTTGTGGCTTCACTACCTAGAATCACGATGATGGACGAGCCCGCCACGCCCCTGCTGGATCAGGTGCATGTACCCGCTGATCTGCGCCGCCTCGCGCCCGACCGGCTCCGGCAACTGGCGGACGAACTGCGGCGCGAGACGATCAGCGCGGTCGGCGTCACCGGCGGCCATCTCGGCTCCGGCCTCGGCGTCGTCGAGCTGACCACAGCGATCCATTATGTGTTCAACACGCCCGAGGACAGGCTGGTCTGGGACGTCGGGCACCAATGCTATCCCCACAAGATCCTGACCGGACGCCGCGACCGCATCCGCACGCTGCGCACCGGCGGCGGCCTCTCCGGCTTCACCAAGCGCAGCGAAAGCGACTATGATCCGTTCGGCGCGGCGCACTCGTCGACGTCGATCAGCGCGGCTTTGGGCTTCGCCATCGCCAACAAGCTCTCGGGCAAGCCGGGCAAGGCCATCGCCGTGATCGGCGACGGCGCGATGTCGGCGGGCATGGCCTATGAGGCGATGAACAATGCCTGCGATGCCGGCAACCGGCTGATCGTCATCCTCAACGACAATGACATGTCGATCGCGCCGCCGGTCGGCGGGCTCAGCGCCTATCTCGCCCGGCTCGTCTCCAGCCGCGAGTTCCTGGGCCTGCGCGACGTGCTGAAGCGCCTCGCCCGCAGGCTGCCGCGCCCGCTGCACAAGGCCGCCAAGAAGACCGACGAATTCGCGCGCGGCATGGCGATGGGCGGCACATTGTTCGAGGAGCTGGGCTTCTATTATGTCGGCCCGGTCGACGGCCATAATCTCGACCAGCTGGTGCCGGTGCTGGAGAATGTCCGCGACATGGCCGACGGGCCGGTGCTCATCCATGTCGTGACGCAGAAGGGCAAGGGCTATGCGCCCGCCGAGGCCGCCGCCGACAAATATCATGGCGTGCAGAAGTTCGACGTCATCACCGGCGAGCAGGTGAAGGCGCCGGCAGGGCCGCCGAGCTACACGAGCGTGTTCGCCAAGGCGCTGATCGCCGAGGCCGCGAACGACCCGACGATCTGCGCGATCACCGCCGCGATGCCGGCCGGCACCGGCCTCGACAAGTTCGCGGCCGCCTATCCCGAGCGCTTCTTCGACGTCGGCATCGCCGAGCAGCATGGCGTGACCTTTGCCGCCGGTCTGGCCGCGCAGGGCATGCGGCCGTTCGCGGCGATCTATTCGACCTTCCTGCAGCGCGCCTATGACCAGGTCGTGCATGATGTCGCGATCCAGAACCTGCCGGTGCGCTTCGCCATCGACCGTGCGGGCCTGGTCGGGGCGGACGGCGCCACTCATGCCGGCAGCTTCGACGTGACTTATCTCGCGACCCTGCCCAATTTCGTGGTGATGGCGGCGGCCGACGAGGCCGAGCTGGTCCATATGGTCCACACCTGCGCACTGCATGACACGGGGCCGATCGCGGTGCGCTATCCGCGCGGCAACGGCACCGGCGTCGCCCTGCCCGAGACGCCCGAGCGGCTGGAGATCGGCAAGGGCCGCATCGTGCGCGAGGGCAAGACCGTCGCGATCCTCTCGCTCGGCACCCGGCTGGAGGAAGCGCTCAAGGCCGCCGACGCGCTCGACGCGCGCGGCCTCTCCACCACGGTCGCCGACCTGCGCTTCGCCAAGCCGCTCGACGAGGCGCTGATCCGTAAGCTGCTGACCACGCATGAGGTCGCTGTGACGGTCGAGGAAGCGAGCATCGGCGGTCTCGGGGCGCATGTGCTGACGCTGGCGAGCGACGAGGGCCTGATCGACGCCGGCCTCAAGCTGCGCACCATGCGCCTGCCTGACATGTTCCAGGACCAGGACAAGCCCGAGAAGCAATATGACGAGGCGCGGCTCAATGCGCCGCATATCGTCGAGACCGTGCTGACCGCGCTGCGCCACAACAGCGCGGGCGTCGAGGAGGCGGGAGCGCGGGCGTGAGCGGGGCCATCCGCACCGGGATCGGCGGATGGACCTATGAGCCCTGGCGCGGGACTTTCTATCCCGCCGATCTGCCCAAGGCGAAGGAAGCCGATTACGCGGTCGGCCATCTCGGCACGATCGAGATCAACGGCACCTTCTACCGCACCCAGACGCCCGCCATCTTCGCGAAGTGGCGCGATGCCGCGCCCAAGGGCTTCGTCTATGCGGTCAAGGCGCTGCAATATTGCGTGGCGAAGAAGAAGCTGGCGGAAGCGGAGGACTCGATTAGCCGCTTCCTCGCCTCGGGCCTCGGCGAGCTGGGCGATACATTCGGGCCGATCCTCTGGCAGTTTCGCGAGACGCGGAAATTCGATGCCGAGGACATGGCCGCGTTCATGGCCATGCTGCCCAGCAAGATCGACGGGGTGAAAGCCCGCCATGTCATCGAGGCGCGGCACGAGAGCTTCGCCTGCGCCGCGTTCGTCGATCTGGCCCGCAAACATGGCGTCGGCATCGTGGTCGCGGACCATGAGAGCCATCCGCAGATCGCCGACCTGACCGCCGACTTCGTCTATGCGCGGCTGATGCGAACCCGGGAGGAGGTCCCGACCGGCTATGACGAGGCCGGGCTGGACCGCTGGGCGGGAATCGCGAAAGCCTGGGCGAAGGGCGAGAAGCCGGACGGGCTCAACCATGTGACCGACGCGCCGGCGGACGGAAAAGCCCGCGATGTCTTCATGTATTTCATTGCCGGCGCGAAGGTGCGCAATCCGGCGGCGGCGATGGCACTGGCGGGGCTGGTTTAGCCCCCGTCACCCCGTCGGCGACTGTCCGGCCGAGGCCTGCGCGTTCTGGCCGTCACCCTCGGGCGCGGCGACGATGTCGAACACCGCCTTGCCCTTGTCGAGCACGTCGGTCTTCCCATCCGCCGCCGAGGAGCGGATGCCGAGCTCGGCATTGGCCTGGCCGGCGTCGTCCAGCATCGAGGTCTCGCCATTGCTGCGCGGCGCCGGGCCGCCGAACATGGCGTCGAGTGCCTGCTCCTGCGTATTGCCCTGCTGACTCTCGGACGTGCCGGGCGCGGGCGGTGTCAGCGCGAAATCAGGCGGAATGATCAGCGGCGGCTGGCGCGTCACGGCGAACTCATCCGGCCGGTTGCGATTGAGCAGGCTCGTGCCCGTACAGCCCGAAAGCAGCGCCACGATGGCGGCGGCAGGCAGGGCAGAGTGGATTCGCATGTCAGTTGGTCTCCTTGGAAGCGGCCTTCTCGCGCAGGAGAAGCGCCCGCGCAAGCAGGATGAGCACGCCGATGGTGATGCATGCGTCCGCAAGATTGAAGATGAGGAAAGGGCGCCAGGCGCCGATGTGGAAATCGGCATAGTCCACGACATAGCCCAGGCGCACTCGATCGGCGATGTTGCCGAGCGCGCCGCCGAGGATGAGCCCGAGCGCGAACGCGTCGTCGCGATTGCGCTCGCGCCACAGCCACCAGACGACGCCGACGGAAATGGCGCCGAGCATCGCGACGAGGAGCCAGCGCATCAGCTGCGTGTCGGCCTGGAGGAAACCCATGGAGACGCCGAAATTCTGCGCCCAGGTCAGGCTGAAAAAGGGCGTCAGCCGGACGGCCTCATTGAGCGGATTGGAGAGGTCGAGGCCGTGCGTCACCACATATTTCATGACCTGGTCGAGCAGGATCACGACAATGGCGGCCGCGAGGCCGAGCAGGCGATGGTTGCGGGCGGCGGTCATAGGCTGTTTTTACCCGGCTTTCCTGTCGTCATGCTGAACCCAAGATTCATTTCGTCACCCTGAACTCGTTTCAGGGTCCATTTGGCGACACGAGGCAAACCCGGATGCTGCCGTACCATGGATGCTGAAACAAGTTCAGCATGACGAAGTGGGTTTCTCACGAGAGCATGTCCTCACAGCGCCCGCAAAGCGCCCCGTCATCGGTCACTTCGGGCAAGTGACGCCAGCAACGGCCGCATTTGTGATTATCAGTCCGGGTTGCGACAGCAGTTACGTTACCAGCCTGACCGCCTACAGAGCGAGCGGATGCAACGATGAGGTATTCGGCCATTTCATCACCCGACACGCCGTAAAGAAATCCATCGGGCAGTCCGATATCAACCTCAGCCTCGAGACTTGAGCCAACCACTTTTTCTCTTCTCAGCGGCTCAATAGTCTGGTTCGAAAGGTTGCGGATACCGCGCAACCATTCCCATTTTTCACCCAGCGCATCGCTGCGCCAGCCCGCATCGACCTTCGGCCATTCGAGCATGTGCACCGAGCCGTCCCCGGACGGATAGCGGTCCTGCCAGACTTCCTCGGCGGTGAAGGGGATGATCGGCGCGGCATAGCGCACCAGCGCATGGAAGAGAATATCGAGCACCGTGCGATAGGCGCGGCGCTTCCCGGTCTCGGCGCCGGTCAGCGCATTGACGTCGCAATAGAGGATGTCCTTGCGGATATCGAAGAAGAAGGCGGAAAGATCGTTATTCGCGAACTCGCTGAGCGCGCGCGTATAGCGGCCGAATTCGAGCCAGCTTTCGCTGTCCGCCGCCTTGTCGACGACGAAGCGCAGCTCGGCGTCCAGCTCGGCGAGCCTGTGCAGCATGTAGCGCTCCAGCTCGGGCATGGCCTCGACACCGACGCGGTCCTTCTCCTCGAAGCCGGCGAGCGCACCGAGCAGATAGCGGAAGGTGTTGCGCAGCTTGCGATAGGCGTCGGACGCACCGGCCAGCACTTCCTTGCCGATGCGGACATCGTCGAAATAGTCGGTGCTGGCGGCCCAGAGTCGCAATATGTCCGCGCCGCTCTCGTCCATGACCTTGAGCGGATCGACGGTATTGCCGAGGCTCTTGGACATCTTGCGGCCTTGCCCGTCGAGCGCGAAGCCATGGGTGAGGACGGCGTCATAGGGCGCGCGTCCGCGCGTGCCGCAGCTTTCGAGCAGTGAGGACTGGAACCAGCCGCGATGCTGGTCGCTGCCCTCGATATAGAGATCGGCGCGCACGCCCTCGCCATATCTTTGCTCGACTACGAAGCTGTGCGTCGAGCCGCTGTCGAACCAGACGTCGAGAATGTCGTTCACGACTTCATAGTCGGCGAGATCGTATTTCGGCCCAAGCAGCGCCTGATGATCGGCGCCGAACCAGGCGTCCGCGCCGCCGGCCTTGAACGCAGCGACGATGCGGGTGTTGACGGCCTTGTCGTTGAGATAGTCGCCGGTCTGGCGATGGACATAGAGCGCGATGGGCACGCCCCAGGCGCGCTGGCGCGAGATCACCCAATCGGGACGGTCGGAGACCATGGCATGGATGCGGTTGCGCGAGCGCGCGGGCACCCAGCGCGTGCGCTCGATGGCGTCGAGCGCGATCTGGCGGAGGGTGGGGCCGTTGCCACTTGCTCCCCCACCCGCTTGCGGGAGGGGGCTGGGGGGCGGGCTTGCAACGGCACCCGCCGACGGCGCTTGCGCGCCGATCTCCGCGCTGCGACCGTCCCCCGGACGGTCGCTGTTCGCGCTCCGATCCATCGGGATGAACCATTGCGGCGTGCAGCGATAGATGATGCGCGCCTTGGAGCGCCACGAGTGCGGATAGCTGTGCTGGAATGGCCCGGCCGAGAGCAAAGCGCCGGCCTCGCGCAGGTCGGTCAGGATCGGGCCATCGGGGCCATTGAATTTCGTATTGATGACGCTGCCCTGCCCGCCCAGCCACAGCCAGTCGGGACGATAGAAGCCACCATCGTCAACCGCGAAGACCGGATCGATGCCGAGCTTCTTGCAGGCGATGAAATCCTCCTCGCCATGGTCCGGCGCCATGTGGACGATGCCGGTGCCGGCGTCGGTGGTGACATGGTCGGCGGGGAGGAACGGGCGCGGCTTGGCGAAAAAGCCGCCGAGCTTGTGCATCGGATGACGGGCGACGGCGCCGGCGAGTTGGGAGCCCGAAAATGCCGGATAGTCCTCGGCAGGCTCACAGTGGGCTGATGCCCATCCCGAACGGTCGGTCTGCATATTGCCGGCGCGTGTGCGAAACTGATCGAACAGATCTTCAGCGACCAACCACGCCCAACGCGTTCCGCCCTCGAACAACAGACGATATTTGATGTCTTCGCCATATGCGATCGCCTGGTTGACGGGGATCGTCCACGGGGTCGTCGTCCAGATGACGGCCGACACTTTCCAATTATCGCGAAGCAGTTCGGCGATTTGGGGACAGTTCGGCGCCTCGACGATCTCGAACGCCAGATCGATCTGGGTGCTCGTCACATCCTCATATTCGACCTCGGCCTCGGCGAGCGCGGTCTTCTCGACCGGGGACCACATGACCGGCTTGGCGCCGCGATAGAGCTGGCCGCTCTCCGCGAATTTCAGCAGCTCGCCGACGATCGCCGCCTCGGCCTCGAACTTCATGGTGAGATAGGGGTCGCCCCAGTCGCCCATGATGCCGAGGCGTTTGAATTGCTCGCGCTGCACATCGACCCAGCGCGCGGCATAGGCGCGGCACTCGGCGCGGAACTCGGCGGCAGGCACTTCGTCCTTGTTCAGCTTCTTCTTGCGGTACTCTTCCTCGATCTTCCATTCGATCGGAAGGCCATGGCAGTCCCAGCCGGGCACATAGGGCGCATCCTTGCCGAGCAAGGACTGGCTGCGGACGATGATGTCCTTCAGCACCTTGTTCATGGCGTGGCCCATATGGATGTCGCCATTGGCATAAGGCGGGCCGTCATGAAGGATGAAGCGCTCGCGGCCCGCGCGCGCGCGTCGCAGCTTCCCGTACAGGTCCTGCGCCTCCCAGCGCGCCAGAATCGCCGGTTCCTTCTGCGCAAGGCCGGCCTTCATCGGGAAGTCGGTCGTGGGCAGGAAGACGGTCGGGCGAAAGTCTTGGGCGTCGGTCATCTGTTTCCGGTGACATCTTCCGTTCGCCCTGAGCTTGTCGAAGGGCCGTTCTTTTCTTGAAGAAGGACAGGGCTTCGACAGGCTCAGCCCGAACGGGTGAGTGCATGTGTGTCAGTCAGCATGCGGCCCTAGGCGATGCCGCGCGCGCACGCAAGGATAGGGGTAGGACGATCTTCATAAGCCCCTCCCTTTCAAGGGAGGGGGAAGGGGTGGGTGGCGATGCGCCAGCATCGCGCGTGCAGCGATAAAACGAAGGCACCCCGGCACCACCCCAACCCCTCCTCTGAAGAGGAGGGGCTAAAGCTTGCCCAGTACCGCCCGCGCCTGCGCGACATCCGCGTCCATCTGCGCGACGAGCGCGCTCAGCCTGTCGAAGACGGCCTCGCCGCGCAGCCACTCGATCAGCGCCACCTCGATGGTCTGGCCGTAGAGATCGCCTTCGAAATCGAGGATGAAGGTCTCGAGCAGCTCGCGCGGCGGATCGAAGCTGGGGCGAATGCCGAGATTGGCGGCACCTCCGGCGATGCGCCCGTCCGGCAGGCGCACTTCGACCGCATAAATACCATATCGGGGCCGCAGATAATGGCCGAGCGCCATGTTCGCGGTCGGGAAGCCAATCGTGCGGCCGCGCTTGTCGCCGTCGATCACTACGCCCTCGATCGCGAAGGGCCGCGAGAGCAGCCGCGTCGCCGTCGCACAATCGCCCGCCAGGAGCGCCTCGCGGATGCGGCTCGACGAAATGATCTCGCCGTCCGCCGCGACCGGCGGGACGATCTCGGCCTCGACGCCTCGCGCCGCGCAGAGCCGCCGCAGCATATCGACATTGCCGGCGCGGCCGCGGCCGAAGGTGAAGTCCTCGCCCGTCACCACGCCGGCGACACCCCATTCATCGACCAGCAGGTCGACGAATTCCTCGGCGCTCTTGCTCGCCAGTGCCTGATCGAAGGCCAGGACGAACATGGCGTCGGCTCCGGCCTGCGCGAAGAGGCGCTCGCGCTGGTCGAGCGTGGTGAGGCGAAACCAGGGTGCGTTGGGATGGAACAGGCGGACCGGATGCGGATCGAAGGTGGCGACGATGGCCGGGCGGCCCATCAGCCGCGCCGTGTCGACCGCCTGCGCGACGACCGCCTGGTGCCCCAGGTGAAAGCCGTCGAAATTGCCGAGCGCCATGACGCTCCCATGCAGATGCGCCGGCACGCCCGTCTTGCTGGTCAGCCTTTCCATGACGCGGGGCTATAGGGGGCGGGCCTTGCGCTTGGCAATCGGGCCAATCGGTTCACGCGGAGGCGCGGAGACGCGGAGATGTTTCGCGCAGAGGCGCGGAGGACGCCGAGATTTTTATCCTCGTCATTCCTGCGCAAGCGGGAATCCAGCTTCCAACCGAGCGTTCTCCGGCCTGGATCCCCGCTTGCGCGGGGATGACGAAGAAGGAAAAGGTCGGGCTGTGGACAGATGGAGAGGAACAGGAACTCTTCTCCGCGTCCTTTGCGCCTTTGCGCGAGTTCCTTCTTCCTCTCCGCGTCTCCGCGTGAAATGTTCCGATCAACGCCGTAAATAAGTGACATAGCTATAGGCCGGCACATCGCCGAGCGCGAGATGCTCCTCGCGCACCACTTCGCGCCAGAGCGCCGGATCGGGCGGCGGAATATGCGTGTCGCCCGGCGGGGAGATGTGCACTTCGGTATATTCGAGGCGATCGGCGATCGGCTCGAACAGGCGGTGAAGCTCCGACCCGCCGATCACCGAGAGGATGGGCTCGTGCACGGTCGCGAGCGCTTCCTCGACGCTGTGCACCACCTCCGCGCCGGGGGCCGACCAGTCGCGATCGCGCGTCAGCACGATGTGGCGCCGGTCGGCGAGCACGCCCGGCAGGCTCTCGAATGTCTTGCGGCCCATCAGCATCGGCGTGCCCATGGTCATCGCCTTGAAGCGGCGCAGGTCCGCCGGAATGTACCAGGGAATGTCGCCCGCCGCGCCGATCACCCCATTGTCGGCGCGCGCGAAGAGGAGGACGATTTCGGGTCGATGGTCGGCCATGTCAGTCCCGCTCCAGATGCAGCCGCGTCACATGGCCCATCTTGCGGCCGGGGCGCGCCTCATGCTTGCCGTAGAGATGAAGATGCGAATCGGCATCGGCGAGGATCGCGCGCCAGTCCGCCGCGTCGTCGCCGATCAGGTTGCGCATCGTCACCGCCGGGACGACCAGCGCCGTCGAACCCAAGGGCAGGCCGCAGATCGCGCGGACATGATTCTCGAACTGGCTGGTGACCGCGCCCTCGATGGTCCAGTGGCCGCTATTGTGGACGCGCGGTGCCATCTCGTTGAAAATGGGCCCGTCCGCGCCGCAGAAGAACTCCAGCGTCAGCACGCCGACATGATCGAGCGCGGCGGCAACTTTTGCGGCAATGGCGCGCGCCTCATCGACCTGCGCGAGGACGGCGGCGGGCGCGGGCACGGTCGAGGTGGCGAGAATGCCGGCCTCATGGACATTATGCGGCGTGTCCCAGAAGCGGATTTCGCCGTCATGACCGCGCACGAGCAGGACGGAAAATTCATGCTCGAAGCGCACGAAACCCTCCAGCACGGCGGGCTGCCCGCCGATCTCGGTCCAGGCACGGTCGAGCGTCGCGGGCGCGCCGTCCATCAGGCGCGACTGGCCCTTGCCGTCATAGCCGAAGCGTATGGTCTTGAGGATCGCGGGCGCGCCGACTTGCGCGATCGCGGTGCCCAGCGCCGCGCGGCTGTCGGCTGGCGCATAGGGCGCGGTGCGGCCGCCCAGCCCGGCGACGAAGCCTTTCTCCGCCAGCCGGTCCTGCGCGATGCGCAGCGCCTGCGCATTGGGCTGGACATGGCCGAGGCCCGCGAGCAGCGAGACGGCCTCGGCGGGCACATTCTCGAACTCATAGGTGATGACATCCACGCTGTCGGCGAAGTCCCGGAGCGTCGCGCCATCCTCATAGGCGCCGCGCGTCCAGCCCGCGCTCACGTCGGCTGCCGGGCCACTCGCCTCGGGCGCATAGATATGCGTGCGATAGCCAAGCTGCGCCGCCGCCATGGCCAGCATCCGGCCGAGCTGGCCGCCACCGACGATCCCGATGGTGCTCCCGGGCGGGACAGGCGTCATGCGTCCAGGCTCATTCGGGGCTTTCGGCCACGTCCTGCGTCTGCTTCGCCCGCCATGCGTCGAGGCGGCTGGCGAGCGCGGGATCGGCATTGGCGAGGATGCCGGCGGCGAGCAAGGCGGCGTTGATCGCGCCGGCCTTGCCGATCGCCAGCGTGCCCACCGGCACGCCGCCGGGCATCTGGACGATGGAGAGCAGGCTGTCGAGGCCGGAGAGCGCCGCCGACTGGACCGGCACGCCAAGCACCGGCACGCGCGTCATCGAGGCGACCATGCCCGGCAGATGCGCCGCGCCGCCCGCGCCGGCGATGATGACATGAAGGCCGCGGTCCGCCGCGCTCTTGGCATAGGCGACCAGCCGGTCGGGCGTGCGGTGCGCGGAAACCACCTTGCACTCATGTTCCACACCGAGCGCAGTCAGTGTCTCGGCGGCGTGGCGCATGGTCTCCCAGTCGGAGCGCGACCCCATGATCACTCCCACCTTCACCATCACATGCGCCCCCTCGCCTCATGGCAGCATGGCCGCCGCGTCACGGAAAGACTGGCCAATAATGAGACGCAGGCGGCGACACAACCGGTCAAGCGCGCCGGGCCGTCGCCGGACCGTTGGTTTTTTTTACATGCATTGTTCAGGAAAAATTGCCTATAGTCGCTCAAACAAGGGTAGCGAGGTCGCAAATCGGAGACGGACCTTTGACGCAGGCTACTACCCGGGGCGTGGAGCGCGACGAAAAGACCGCTGACGTTTCGGCTCTCGAAGAAGAAGTCGTTGCCCTCCGCAAGGAATTGCGACTTCTTCGGCTGGCAAATGAAGAACTCGAACGGCTCGTCGTTCGAGATACTCTGACTCCGCTCTATAATCGTCGCCACTTCATTACATGCCTGGTCGACCGGCTGAACCGGCTGGAACGCTATGGCACGCCCGGCGCGCTCGTGTTCATCGACATCAACGGCATGAAATCCATCAACGACACATTCGGTCACAGCGCCGGCGACTATGCGCTCATCCATGTGTCTCATCTGCTGCTCAACGCGATCCGTTCGACGGACATCGCGGCGCGGGTCGGCGGCGACGAATTCGCACTGCTGCTCGACGGGCTGGATGAGACCGCCGCCTGCCGGAAGGCCGAGCAGCTGTCCGAGCTGATCTCGACCACCGAATGCAATTTCGACGATTTCATGCTGCCGCTCTCGGCCTCGTTCGGCTGCACCGGCCTGCGCGCCGGCGACAGCGATTTCGCGGCCATCGCCCGCGCCGACATGGCGATGTACGCCGCCAAGCGGACCCGCTGAGGCCGCTCGATTCGCGCCAATCGGATCAGGCGCGGCGAACGAAGTTGCCTTGGCCTGCGCGGGCCACTAAGCTCCCCCTCCTGGGACGAAAGTGAAAAGACAGACGAAGGCGCAAAAGCGTCCGTCGAGCCGGGGAGAGGACTTTGTCCGCAAGCAGCTTGAGCGCCGCATCGCGGCCTGACGAAGACGTGTACGGCACGATCCTGCCGGCACGCGACGATTACCCCTATCCGGAGCTCAGCCTGACGATCCGCATCGTCATGGCGGGCCGGCGCTGGCGCGCGCTGATCGACGAGCATCTGCGCGACAAGGGCCACAGCGCCTCGCGCATGGAGGCGATGGCGTCGATCGCCTATTCGCCGCCGGGCGCCACGCAGATCCAGATCGCCAAGCGAATCGGCATCGAGGGGCCGACCCTGACCCGCACGCTCGACATGCTCGAGGCCGACGGCATGGTCGAGCGGCTCGCAGACCCCAAGGACCGGCGCAACAAGCATATGCGCCTCACCCGCGCCGGCTATAAGGCGCTCGCCGAGATGTTCGAGATCACCCAGCGGCTGCGCAAGCATCTACTCGCCGGCGTTGCGGAGTCCGAGATCGCCTCGACCGACCGGTTCCTCGAACTGCTCGTCGACCGGATCGAAAGCGGGACTTGCGAGCCGGGCGAAAGTTGAGGGAACCTCAGGTGAGCTCGCCTGAAGCAACCTATGATGTGATATTCGATGTAATCTGCCTGATTGTCGCGGGAACATTCGCCGCGAAACCGACGCTCTTCGCTCACATTTCCGTCAGACGAATCGACTTCGCGAAAATTCCCTCGCGACCGCTAGCCATCGTCAGAATAATGGCGGGAATAATAGCGATATATGCAGCCATCGCTGCCTTGTGCCGGCTTTGGCTGGGCAATGATATTTGGTAGATCGCTGCGCCGAGCCCGCACCAAGCACCCCTTGCACGCACGCCCGCGCCCCGATACCGCCCCGCTCCAATTCATGGCTCAGATCTGGATTTATGGCGCAAGAGTCTCTATAAGCCATATCTCAAGCAATATGGCCTAAGCGGAGACATGCGCCATGACAGTGCAGGTAACGATCACGGCAAGCGGGCGGATGAGCCTGCCCGCCGAAATGCGCAGGCGGCTGGGCCTGAGCGAGGGCGGCGCCGTCTTTCTCGAAGAGACGGAGGATGGCGTCGTCATGCGGACCGCCGCCCAGGCGGTCGCCCACGCCCGGGCGATCAGCCGCCAGCTCACGGACGGCAAGGATGGCGCGTCGGTCGCCGACTTTCTGGCGGGACGCCGGGAATGGCAGGACTGATCCTCGACGCGTCGGCGCTTCTCGCGATGCTGCAGGATGAGCCGGGCGGGCAGATCGTCGCGGACGCCCTCGATCAGGCGCGCATGTCCACGGTCAACTATGCCGAAGTCGTGAGCCATTATGCCCGGCTCGGCGCGGACCGGGGCAGCATCGATGCCATGTTGCGGCCATTGCCGCTGGACCTCGTGCCGGTGGACGCGGCGCTGGCCCTGACCGCGGGGATGCTGAGGCGCGAGACGGCAGCGCTGGGCCTTTCGCTCGGCGACCGCTTCTGCCTGGCCCTTGCCATGCACGACCGACTTCCGGCCTGGACGGCCGACAGGGCATGGCTGGGTGTCCCAGACACCCTTGGCATCGAGGTCGTGGCGGTCCGCTGAACGCGTTGCCTGCCGCCGGCACGGCCAAGGCCCTTGCGCTGCGGCGGCGCCACCGATACCGCCCGGCGCGGCACTGACGAGAGGACCGCCGATGAAGGCCTGCGACGCAATCGTCGAAATCCTGAAGCGCGAGGGCGTGGAAGTCCTGTTCGGCTATCCGCGCAACGCGCTGCTGGAGGCCGCCGCGCAGGCCGATATCCGGACGATCATTCCGCGCCAGGAGCGCATCGGCCTGCATATGGCCGACGCTTATTCGCGGCTGACGCGCGGCGGAAAGCTCGGCGTCTTCACCTGCCAGCACGGCCCCGGCGCGGAGGTCGCCTTCGCTGGCGTCGCGCAGGCCTATGGCGAGAGCGTGCCGATCCTGTTCATGCCCGGCGGCTATCCGGTCGCGCTCGCCCATGTCGGCCGCAATTTCAACAGCGTGCGCAACATGGCGCATATCACCAAGTCCGCCGAGCCGCTGAATGTCCCGGGCCATGTCAACGCGGTCATGCGCCGCGCGTTCACGGCGCTGCGCAACGGGCGCGGCGGACCGGCTCTGGTCGAGATGCCCTATGATGTGCTGGAGCAGGACGGCGCCGAGGTGGACTATAGGCCGGTGCTGCGGACCAAATTCACGGCCGACAGCGCCAGCATCGCGGCGGCGGCTGACCTGCTTTGCGCGGCCGGGCGCCCGGTCATCCATGCCGGGCAGGGCATTCATTGGGCCAATGCCTATGCCGAGCTCAGGGAGCTGGCCGAGCTGCTCGCCATCCCGGTCTGCACCAGCCTGCCGGGCAAGAGCACATTCGACGAGACCCATCCGCTCTCGCTCGGCGCGGGCGGCGCGGCGATGCCCCGTGCCGTGCGGCATTTCCTCGACGAGAGCGACGTCATCCTTGGTGCCGGATGCAGCTTCACCGCGACCAATTTCGGCATCCGCATGCCGGCCGGCAAGCGCGTCATCCATGCGACGCTCGACCCGGTTGAGATCAATCGGGCGGTCGAGACCGACGTCGCGCTGATCGGCGACGCCAAGCTGACGCTGCGCGCCCTGATCGAGGCGTGCAAGGCGCGGATCGGCGGGAGCCCACGCGACATGAGCACCGTCGCTGCCGAGATCGCCAAGGTCCATGCCGACTGGATGGCGAAATGGCTGCCCAAGCTGACGAGCAACGAGACGCCCTTGACGCCCTATCGGGTGCTCTGGGATCTCCAGCAGACAGTCGATGTCGCCAACACAATCATCACTCATGACGCGGGTAGCCCCCGCGACCAGCTCTCGCCCTTCTGGCGCACGACCGCGCCGCACAGCTTCCTCGGTTGGGGCAAGACGACGCAGCTCGGTTACGGCCTCGGGCTCGCGCTCGGCGCCAAGCTCGCCTGCCCCGACAAGCTCTGCATCAATGTCTGGGGCGACGCCGCCATCGGCTTCACCGGTATGGACTTCGAGACGGCGGTGCGCGAGCGGCTCCCGATTCTCTCGATCCTTTTGAACAATAGTTCCATGACGATGGAATTAAATGTCATGCCCACCGCGACCGAAAAATACCGCTCGACCGACATTGGCGGCCATTATGCCGACGTCGCCAAGGCGCTCGGCGGCCATGGCGAGCGCATTTCGTCGACGCAGGACATCATCCCCGCGATCAGGCGTGGCATAGCGGCGACGGAAGCCGGGAGACCGGCCCTGCTTGAGTTCATGACGGCCCAGGAACTTGATTTTTCGAGATATCCATAGGCAACACAAACAGTCTCACGCTTCACCGAATAGCTGACTCGGATCGTCGCAAAATGGTCCCGGCGACGGGAACATTTCTCGTCGTCATGCTATTGGCGCCTTGATGCTCCATCAGCCGATCCCCCTCGACGCCACCGCGACCGACCTGAGCGAGGAGCTCGGCCGGGCGCGGCGGATCGTGCAGTCGCTGAGCAATCCCACCGATCTGCGCATTCTCGAGCTCTACATCGCTGAGCTTGAGGCCCGGCAGCTCCGCCTGGTCGACGAGACGACACCCGCAAACTGAAATCCGGTTCCGGCATTTCCCCGGCTGGACCTCGCCGCATAGCAACCCCATCTTGCGCGTGATGGCCACGGACGCTTCCTGGATTCGCGCCGACCCGCAGGGGATTCACATCCTTCCGGCCGATTGCTGGATTGACCCGATGCGGCCGGTGCCGACCGCGCTCGTCACCCACGGCCATAGCGATCATGCCCGCGGCGGCCATGGCACGACCATCGCAACGCCCGAGACGCTGGCGATCATGGCGGTGCGCTACGAGACGCAGGCGGGCGCGAGTCCGGTCGGCTATGGCGAGACGCGGCGGCTGCCGGGCGGCGTCGATGCGACCTTCCTGCCCGCCGGCCATGTTCTGGGATCGGCGCAGATCCTGCTGGAGCACGCCGGCGAGCGCGTGATCGTCACCGGCGACTACAAGCGCCGCCCTGACCCGACCTGCGCGCCGTTCGTGGTCACGCCCTGCGATATCTTCGTGACCGAGGCGACCTTCGCGCTGCCCGTCTTCCGCCATCCGCCGGTCGAGCAGGAAATCGCCAAGCTGCTGGCCGCACGGGCCGCCAATCCCGAGCGCTGTGTGCTGGTCGGCGCCTATGCGCTCGGCAAGGCGCAGCGGGTCATCGCGGAGCTGCGGCGGGCGGGCTATCGCGAGCCGATCTGGCTGCATGGCGCCCTTGAGAGAATGTGCCGGCTCTATGAAGAGTTCGGCATCGACCTGGGCGACCTTCGCCTCGTCGCCGACGCCGGCAAGGCCGACCTTGCCGGGCAGATCGTGCTCTGCCCGCCGGGCGCGCTCAACGACCGCTGGAGCCGGCGCTTGCCCGATCCAATCACCGCCATGGCGTCGGGCTGGATGCGCGTGCGGCAGCGCGCGGTGCAGCGCAATGTCGAGCTGCCTTTGGTCATTTCCGATCATGCCGATTGGGATGAGCTCACCGAAACGATCACGCAGGTGAACCCCGCCGAGACCTGGATCACCCATGGCCGCGAGGACGCGTTGCTGCGCTGGTGCGAGCTGCATCAGCGGCGCGCGCGGGCGCTGGCGCTCTCCGGCTATGAGGATGAGGATGACTGATGGAGCGCTTCGCCGCCCTGCTCGACGCGCTGATCTACACGCGCAGCCGCAACGCCAAATTGAAACTCATTTCCGATTATCTGCGCTCGACGCCCGATCCGGACCGCGGCTGGGCCCTCGCCGCGCTGACCGACGGGCTCGACTTCCCGGCGGTCAAGGGCGGCACGATCCGCAACCTGATGATGGAGCGCGTCGACCCGATACTGTTCCAGCTCAGCCGCGACTATGTCGGCGATACGGCGGAGACGGCGAGCCTGCTCTGGCCGGAACCGGAGGGCGCCAAGGATCCTCCAAGCGTTGCCGAGGCGGTCGATGCGCTCAGTCACATGACTCGCCTCAGCGCCATGCGCGATCTGGCGAACCTGCTCGACCGGCTCGATGCGCCTGGCCGCTTCGCGCTCATCAAGCTGGCGACCGGCGCCATGCGCATCGGCATCAGCGCGCGGCTGGCCAAGGTCGCCTTCGCGCAAGCGTTCGATGTCGGCATCGACGATGTCGAGGAATATTGGCACGGCCAGACGGCGCCCTATCGCGCCCTGTTCGGCTGGGCCGCACTCGGCGCGCCGCCGCCGCACGCCGAGGACCTGCCGCTGTTCCGGCCGTTCATGCTCGCCCATCCGCTCGAAGAGACCGGGATCGACATGAGCGCCTATGCGGCGGAATGGAAATGGGACGGCATCCGCGTCCAGATCGTGCGGGTGGGCGGCGTGACGAGGCTCTATTCGCGCTCGGGCGACGACATCACCGGCACCTTTCCCGAAATTGCCGAGGCAATGGACCTCGACGCGGTGCTCGACGGCGAGCTGCTCGTGCGCGGCAGTCATCAGGGGGGCGAAACCGGCGGCGCGGCGAGCTTCAATGCCCTGCAGCAGCGGCTCGGCCGCAAGACCGTCTCGAAGAAGATGCTGGAGGAGTTCCCGGCGTTCGTGCGGCTCTACGACATTCTCATCGACCAGAAGGAAGACCTGCGCCCGTTAAGCTGGGAGCAGCGGCGCATGGCGCTCGAAGCCTTCCTGCCGAAGCTCGACCCGGCGCATTTCGACCTCTCGGCGGTCATTCCGGCCACGAGCCTCGACGAGCTTGCCGCGATCCGTGAACGCGCCCGCGACGACGCCATCGAGGGGGTGATGCTGAAACGCCGCGACAGCCCCTATGTGCCGGGACGCAAGACGGGCCTGTGGTACAAGTGGAAGCGCGACCCGCTGCTCGTCGACTGCGTGCTCATGTATGCGCAGCGCGGCAGCGGCAAGCGCTCGTCCTTCTATTCGGACTATACCTTCGGCTGCTGGGACGGCGACCCGGACGCGGGCGCCGAACTGCTTCCCGTGGGCAAGGCCTATTTCGGCTTCACCGACGAGGAGCTGAAATGGCTCGACAGCCACGTGCGCCGCCACACCGTCAATCGCTTCGGCCCGGTGCGCGAAACCGACAAGAGCCTCGTCCTCGAAGTCGCGTTCGACAGCGTCCACGCCAGCAAGCGCCACAAGTCCGGCGTCGCCATGCGTTTTCCGCGGATCAGCCGCATCCGCACCGACAAGCCGGCGCATGAAGCCGACCGGCTCGACACACTGCGGGCGATGATCCGCGATTGACGCTCAGATGAAGGGACCGGGCCGGTCGCGATAATAGGTCTCGACCATGTCTTCATAGTCGCGGTCATAGGCGGGCTCGACATCGCTGTAGCGCGGCGCCTCGTCCAGCCGCGCCTTGCCGATATCGGCGACATAGCCGCCGCGGTCGACATCATAGGTCAGCATGTCCCATGGGAGCGGATAGCGATCGGTGCCTATGCCGAGCAGGCCGCCGAATTCCATGACCGCGAACTCCGCGCGGCCCGAGACCTTGTCGACCATGAAATGGGTGATGGTACCCAGCCGCTCGCCGCCGCGATTGTAGACCGCGGTGCCCTCCACCTTGTTGGAGGCGATCAGATGACGGGCTTCACGTCGCTCGAGGGTGTCGGTCATTGCGTCTCTCCTGCTTCCAGTCCGATACGAAGCAAACGGACGAGCAGAATGGCAGTTCCGTACGACGGTGGCGTTCAAACCATCGGTTGATCGTAACAGGCGGCGCAGGAGCGCAGCGGATTGTCGCCGCAGCAGGCGCGCGGGCTAACCCTCGGCAGGCCGAGCAGGCGCCCCAGCCAGCGCAGGAAACGGGCGCTGTCGATGGCGTCGCGGCGCATCAGTTCAAAAAGGAAATCCATGGCGACCGGTATCCGCCATTCTGCCTAAAAAAGGCTTTCCGCCAGAGTCTTGAGCGCAACTCAAGGAAACAGATGCACGACCTGCGCACCGGGCATGACCGCTTCGATGAGCAGCGTGCGATGGCAGCCTCCCGGCGCGCGCTCGAAGCAGAGCAAGGCGGTCGGCTTTTCCCGCGCGAGTTCGACGAGCTGCGCCGCCTGCACCATCGCCTCGGGCAGCTCGAGCTGCCCGGCATAGACCTGCGCGAGCCGGGCATGGTTGCCCTTGCGCGCCGCCTCGCGTCCCTCGGCCGGCGTCCCGAGCGCCTTGAAGCCGACATAGTCGATGCCCGCTTCGCGCAGTCCCGCCGCGAGGATGTTCTTGGAGAAGCCGGGGCGGCGCGACAGTGGCACGGCGCGTACATCGGCGAGCACCGCCACGCCCTGCGCGCGCAACACCGCGATCAGTTCGGCCTGCGTGGCGCCCTCATAGCCGATGGTGAAGATCGTCATGGCGACAAGATAGGCGCCGATCGCCGCGATACCATGCGTTTCGGAACAGAAGTGCGCGGCTCCCGTTCTGCATTCAACGGAAAACGGAGAGGACGACCATGCTGGGCACGATATTGATCATCATCCTGATCCTGCTGCTTCTGGGCGCCCTGCCGCGCTGGAGTTACAGCAGCGGCTGGGGCTATGGCCCGTCCGGCGGTCTCGGCCTCGTCCTCGTCCTTGTCATCATACTGGTGCTGCTCGGTCGGGTCTGACCGCCGCCTTTCTGTGCATTTTTGAACATAAGTATCTGTTTTTAAGTTCATAAATTGGTTAGAGTTTTTGGCGCAGACGGGCGTCATGGTTGCGAACGAACAAGAAGTATTCGGAGACGAGAATCTCCGCGAGGATCGCCGGTTCAGGATCGAGTTGCCGGTCCTGGTCAACACGATCCTTGACGATCAGAATGGCTGGATCATCGACGTCTCGCGCAAGGGGCTCAAGCTGTGGGGCGTGAGCGCGCCGCCCCGCTCGCGCGTGTTCATCCACTATAAGGGCGACATGGCCGAGGGGACGGTGCGCTGGTATCGCGCCAATGAAGGGATCGGGATCATCCTCGACCAGCCGCTCAAGACCGGTCCGCTCGCGGCGGTCTGGCAGCGGTTCCACGACAATGTCGGCGCCTTCGGGAAGCACAAGCGCCTGCCCAAGCCTGTCTTCGGGCGAAAGACCTAAGGCTCGGCCCCGGCCCGCCAGAAAGCGAATTGTCGCGATGGTGGAAGGGGCTGGATTCGAACCAGCGTACGCTCACGCGGGCAGATTTACAGTCTGCTGCCTTTAACCACTCGGCCACCCTTCCAAGGCGCCTGGTCCGCGCGGAAAGAATTCCGCGCCGGATTGGAGGCGGGCTCAATGGCGAATGGGGCCTTGCCTGTCAATGCTGCGCGTGGAAAAGCGCGGGACATGAAGAGAGGTCATCGCACCGGCACGCCCAAGGGCGGCTATCCGCATCTTTACGGCCGCCATGCCGTCATCGCCGCGCTTGCCAATCCCGACCGGGTGATTCGCAAGATTTGGGGCACGCGCGAGACGATCAATGCGCTCGAGCTGCCGCAGGGCCTGCCCATCGTCTATTCCGATGTCGCGGACATGGCGCGCTATGTGCCCCGCGACGCGCCGCATCAGGGCATCGTCGCGGAAGTCGAGCCGCTGGAGGACATCTGGCTCGGCGACCTGCTCGAGGACGGCGCGCCGGACGAAGCGGCACGGCGTCCGATCCTGGTGCTCGATCAGGTCACCGATCCGCACAATGTCGGCGCGATCCTGCGCTCGGCGGCCGCCTTCGACGCGCTTGGGCTGGTGACGCAGGACCGGCATGCCCCGCCCGAATCCGGCGTGATCGCCCGCGCCGCCGCAGGCGCGCTGGAGTTCGTGCCCTGGGTGCGCGTCGTCAATCTCGCCCGCGCGCTCGACGAGATCGCCGAGGCCGGCTACTGGCGCATCGCGCTGGACGGCGACGCGCGGGAAACGCTCGACAGCGCTCTCAAGAACACCGGCCGCGTCGCGCTGGTGCTGGGCGCCGAGGGCGAGGGCCTGCGCCTCAACAGCGTCAATCATTGCGACATGACCGCCAGGCTGCCGATGAGCCCGCGCATGGAAAGTCTCAACGTTTCCAACGCCGCGGCAATCGCGCTATATGCCTGCCTGACGCGCTGAGCGGACCGCCGCCCGCACCCGGGGACTCGACCATGACGCGACTGATGAAATGGCTCGCCGTCCTTGCCGCGCCGCTGCTGCTCGCGAGTTGCATCCTGACGCCGGCGAAATTTGTCTCGACGCTGGACGTCCGCGCCGACCGGACCTTCACCTTCACCTATCTCGGCGAAGTCCAGCTCGCCAAGACCAGCGGCGCGAACGGTCTCGTCTTCAAGACCGAGCCTTCGGCCAACACGGCGACCGGTGCGTCCAGGCGTCGCCGCGGCGGCGCCCAGGCACCAGCCGCCAAGAATACCGGCGACACGCCCGACGAGGCCGCGCAGCTCCAGTCCCTCGCCGACGCGCTCTCCAAGGAATATGGCTTCCGCTCGGTCAAATATGTCGGCAACCGCAGGCTTGCCATCGACTATGCGATCACCGGCCGGCTCGACCATGCCTTCATCTTCCCTTTCAATCCCGATGCCGACGTGCTGCTGCCTTTCGTGACGATCGAGCTGCGCGGCAAGGACCGGGTGCGGATCAAGGCGCCGGGCTATGCCAATGACCAGAATATGAGCGCGTCGCTGAGCGGCTTCGGCCTGCCGGCTGCCGGCGCGGATGCCGACGCCGCGGCCGCGCTCGACGGAACTTTCACGCTCACCACCAACGCGACGGTGGTCAGCCAGAACCAGGAAGAGGGCGCGCGGACGCAGTCCAACGGCGCGAAGACGATCGTCTGGCGGGCCAATGCGCAAACCAGGGAAGCGCCGCTCGCCGTCCTGCAACTCGATGCTCTTCCCTAGGCACGGACCTGCCCCCGGACGCCCCACCCGCCGAGTCGCGATGCGGCGATGCCGCTGAAAACAGGCGGAAATTCATAACGGACGAAGTTGACGGGAAACGTTAATTACCGTCTCGTTCACCATTTTTCCTTCTTATGAATCAATATCTTACCGGCGAAGTCCCGATCCGGGACAGCGGCGTTCTCGTTGACGGCTTGGCGAAAATGCCGCCTTCGACGGGGCACTGACGCGAATCACAGCCTGCAGGGGAGCAGCCGGGGTTCAAAGAACTGGGAGATTATTCAATGCGTAAGCTGCTGACTGCCCTTGCAACCCTGACCGGCGCCACCATCGCCATGCCTGCCAGTGCCACCGTGCACATCGACTTCCTGCAGGGTACGGCTGTCTCGTCGCTCGCCGGCTACACGGTCATCGACGATTTCGACACGACGGCCGGCATCACCGGTTCGCATTTCCAGATCCAGAGCAACTCTGACGGCTATGGCGCGATCATCCCGCTCTCCGACTCCCAGGGCACCGACTATCTGACGGTGATGGCGGGCGGCACGGCCAACATCGCCCTGCCCGGCAGCACCGGCGGCTTCGCCTTCGAATGGGGTTCGCTCGACACCTACAACAAGCTGACCATCGACCTTGGCGACGGCGGCACGATGGTGCTGATCCCGCACCAGGGCGACCTGGTGGGTTCACCGGGCAACGGCAACCAGATCAACGCCAACACGAACGGCACGCTGCTCGTCTATGGCGATGCCGGCGAAACCTTCACCGGCCTCAAGCTGCAGTCGAGCGGCAACTCGTTCGAGATCGACAATCTGGCGGTCCAGTCGGGCGTGCCGGAGGCATCGACCTGGGCGATGATGATCGTCGGCCTCGGCGCCGTCGGCATGGGCATGCGCCGCAAGCGCAATGTCGCTGTGAGTTTCGCCTGATCGCGTCTAGCGTCGGGTAAAAAGGGCGGTCCGCAAGGGCCGCCCTTTTCATTTGTGCGCGGTCGCTCAGTCTTCCGGCGCGATCGTGACGCGCAGGCCGTCCAGCTTCGCGCTCATCGGAATCTGGCAGGACAGGCGGCTATTGGCCTGGCGATGGTCGGAGCTGTCGAGCAGGTCATTCTCGTCGCCGCGCATGGGCGGCAGGTCGCCGAAGAAGGCGTCGTCGACATAGACATGGCAGGTCGCGCAGGAGCAACAGCCGCCACAGAGCGCCAGCAGCTCGTCGATGCCGTGATCGCGAATCGATTCCATCACCGAAAAGCCGTTTTCGGCCTCGAATGTCTGCTCCGACCCATTGCGCGTCACGACCATCAGCTGCGGCATTTTTATCTCCAAACCATTGGAGGCAACGCTATGAGGGGGGCTCATGCAGAAATCAACCGGCGGGAACCAGGGGATGCTCGACGAGACGGCGCTGCGCAGCGCGATGGACGCACTGGCCGGGCGCGACAAGGCGATCGCGGCAGCGCTCGACCGCGTCGGCTATCCCACGCCGCGGCAGCGCGCCCGCGGCTATGAGACGCTGCTGCGCACCATCGTCGGCCAGCAGGTGAGCGTGGCGGCGGCGGCCTCGATGTGGGCCAAGCTCGAGGCGACGGTCGGTCCGGCCTGCACGCCGGATGCCCTGCTCGCCCAGGATTTCGATGCCCTGCGCGCCTGCGGCCTCTCGCGCCAGAAACAGGGCTATGCGCGCAGCCTCGCCGAGCTGGTGACCAGCGGCGAGCTCGACCTGCATGCATTGCCGGAGGATGACGAGGAGGCCATCGCCCAGCTCGTCCGCATCAAGGGCATCGGCCGCTGGTCGGCGGAAATCTACCTGCTGTTCGCGGAAGGGCGTCCCGACATCTGGCCGGCGGGTGATCTCGCCGTTCAGGCGTCGGTCGGCACGATCCTCGGCCTGCCCGAAAGACCGAGCGAGAAGGCGGTGCGCGAGCTGGCGGAGGCCTGGCGGCCGCATCGCAGCGCCATGGCGATCATGGCGTGGCACCATTACAATACGAAGGTGCTGTGAGGGTGGATTTAGCACATCCCGGCCTGCGAAGGGCGCCTTGCTGCGCTCCCGGTGCTCACGTCCGAAAAGGACGCTGCGCGCCGGTTCCCGCAATGCACCCTTCTCGGCTCGGCCTGAGCAAAATCCCGTCAGCGTTCAATCGAGCAGCGCATCGATCTTCGCCGCCAGCGCCATGTCACGCTTCGACAGGCCGCTGCAGTCGTGCGTGGACAGGCGAATCTCGACGCGATTCCAGACGTTCGACCATTCGGGATGGTGGTCGGCCTTCTCCGCAAGCAAGGCGACGCGCGTCATGAAGCCGAACGCCTCGACGAAATCGGGAAACAGGAAGCTGCGGGTGATCCCCGTGCCGTCGGCGTCGAGCGCCCAGCCGGGCAGCGCCGCCAGCGCTTCGGCAATCTCGTCCGGGGTGAGGCGCGGGATCATGACGGGCGCAGGATGAGCAACACAGCGCTTTCAATCAAGGCCCTTGCCTGCCGACGCGGCGGGCGGCTGTTGTTCATGGGCCTCGATCTCGATCTCGCCGCCGGGCAGAGCGCGCTGATCGCCGGTCCCAATGGCATCGGCAAATCGAGCCTGCTGCGCATCGTCGCCGGGCTGCTCGCACCTTTCGCGGGGTCTGTGACCGCGACCGGCGCAATCGCGCTGACCGACGAACTTGCCGCGCTCGACCGCGAGAAGACGCTGCGCGCCGCGCTCGGCTTCTGGGCCAGGCTGGACGGCGCGACACCCGACAGCATCGACGCGGCGCTCGGCGATCTCGGCATCGCCCATCTCGCCGACATACCCGTGCGCATCCTCTCGACCGGCCAACGCAAGCGCGCCGCGCTCGCCCGGACGATCATCTCGGGCGCTGACATCTGGCTGCTCGACGAGCCCGCCAACGGTCTCGACGCGGCGTCGGTGGATGCCCTCGCCCATGTCGTTGCCCGGCACCGTGCAGCGGGTGGGATCGTCCTCGCCGCCTCGCACATGGTGCTCGGCTGGTCCCATGATGCCGAACTGACGCTCACGGCGCCGGAAGAAGAAACCGCATGATCGGCGCGCTCATTGGACGCGATCTCATGCGCGCGCTGAAGGGCGGCGGGCTGTGGCTGCCGCTCGCTTTCCTGCTGCTCATCGCCGCGCTTTTCCCGTTCGCGGTCGGCCCGGACGCGTCGGTGCTGGCGCGGACGGGCGGCGGCCTGCTCTGGATCGCCGCGCTGCTCGCCAGCCTGCTGCCCATCGACCGGCTGATCGAGCCGGACCGCGAGGCTGGGGTCATCGACCAGCTCGTCGTGCGCGGGCATGGTGAAGGTGCGATCCTGCTCGCCAAGCTGATCGCGCACTGGCTGAGCTTCGGCCCGCCGCTGCTGGTCGCGGCGCTGCCCGCCGCCGCGCTGCTCAAGCTCGACGCGCACACCATCGCCATCGTCGAGGCCGGCCTTGCCCTCGGCACGCCGGGCCTGGCAGCACTCGCGCTGCTGGTCGCGGCATTGACTGCAGGGCTCAAGGGCAGCGGCGCGCTCGCCGGGCTGCTGGTGCTGCCGCTGGCGATCCCGATCCTGATCTTCGGGGCCGGGTCGCTCAGCGTCGCGGGCGTCGGCGCGCTCAAGCTGGTCGCGGCCAGCTCGCTGGTGCTGATCGTGCTCTGCCCGCTGGCCGGCGGCGCGGCGCTCAGAGCAGGCCGCGACTAGGCGGCCTCAATTTTCGCTGTCCTACAGGACCCAGAGCATGCCAGGCTGCGCCAACTTGTCTTGAGTGTCAGTCTAGGCAGGTGCGGCTCTTTCTCATCGCGATCCTTCCTTGCCGGCACGCGCACCCATATCGCGCCGGGCGATTGTCTGTGTCCGGCAAATCCAGCATGAGGGGAAACGGAAGTTAGCGAGGACGTATCGTCAACTTTGCAAACTTCCGGCGTCCTGCGCGGATAGGATGGCGCCGCGTCGCCTCCGCCGGGCGGGGCTTGCCTTCCGGTGTCCGGGGAATAAGCTGCGGCGCAAACGAAAATCAGGAGAGACTATGCCCCGCCTTCCCCGCGCCCTGTATGTTGCCGCCGCCTTTGCGTTCGCAGCGCCGACCCTCGCCGCCGATCCCCCGGCCCCGCAGACGACGATGCAGACGCTGCTCGACCGCATCCAGATCGAGGACCTGATCGTCAGCTATTACAGCAACCTGGGCGGCAACGGGAAAGGCTTCTCGGACTATTATACCGACGACGCGGTGTTCGACCTGTGCGGCAAGATCTACAAGGGCAAGGCCGGCATCGAGCAATCCTACAAGGATCTGGGCGCGACCAACCCGCTGCCCAAGGGCACGTTCCACATGCTGCTCACCAACCCACAGATCAATGTGACCGGCGACAAGGCCGTCGCGACCTTCATCTGGACCGGCGTCATCAACGAGCAGATCAAGGCGCCACCGCGCTTCGTCGAGCAGGGCCGCGAATATGACCTGCTGGCGAAGAAGAACGGCCAGTGGCGCATCACCAAGCGCGCCGTGATCGCGGACTCGGGGCTTCCCGATTTCTGCGATGCGACGTGGAAGGCGCGGAAGGACTATGATCCGCTGAAGGATTAGGGGCGGAATGCGCGGTCAGCAACGACCTGATTGCCGACATAGGTCCTATCGCGATATATCTGAGTGAAATAGACTTTTTCACGAAAACTTTGCTGCCCTGAAAGAGTGTTTAGGAGTTATCTCGGTGAATAAGATACTTCGGGTGCTTGCCATGCTCATCGCCTGTACCGCCAGCATCGGTACTTCTGGAAAAAGCGTCACTTCAAATGGCACGGCGGCCGTAGTAATGATCGATAAGAACCGGTCAGGTTTCGTCGAAACGATAGATTCCAAAACTCCCTCAAAAGGCTTGTTCCGTGCGCTCATCGATTTGAATAAGGGAGGAACGACCCGTGTGACCTTGATGGTGAATGAAGAGGTCAGCCTGAAGAAGATTACGGATACCGAAGGCCTTTTGTCGAAGGCGGGATTTAATTCGGTGAGGATATTCTACTTCGGAAAAGATAAGGATTGGATGCAAGAAATATCCTATTCGCCCGTCTACGTGTTTTCGAAAAATGCAGATAAGCTGACACCGATGCATCAAGCCGCCATCAAGCTAAGAAGATAACGTTGAAACCGTTGGACCGGCGGAAATTGGTCGCAACGGATGTCTGCTTTCCGCCCCGAAGCCGCCGCAGGGCAGTAACTACGCCCGCACCCACCGCGCCCAGATGGCGGTCGGGAGCAGCAGGCCCCGTGCTTCCTCGCGCACAGCAAGTTCGCCGCACTCCACCCGCCCCGGTAAATCCGCGAAATGCGCGCGTAAGAGCTCGCCGATGGCGAGCGCCGACATGCGCACGGCATAGACGGTGAGGAACAGGAAGCGGCTGTCCGCATCGAGCAGCGCGCGGCAATCGGCGATGACGCCGGGCAGGTCCTCTTCGAGCCGCCAGACTTCGCCCTCGGGGCCACGGCCGAATTTGGGCGGGTCGAGCAATATGCCGTCATAGCGCCGCCCGCGCCGCACCTCGCGCGCGACGAACTTGGCGGCATCGTCGACGATCCAGCGGACGGGGCGCTCGTTCATCTCGGACAGGCCGGCATTCTCGCGAGCCTGCGCGACGGACTTCTTGGAGGCGTCGACATGGACGCAGTCCGCGCCGATGGCCGAGAGCGCCAGCGTGCCGACGCCGGTATAGCCGAACAGGTTGAGGAATTGCGGCTGGTCCAGCCCGGCCAATTGCCCGCGCGCCCAGCTCCAGACCGGCGCCATGTCCGGGAAGAAACCGAGATGACGGAACGGCGTGCAGCTCGCCTGGAAGCGCACCTCCTCCCAGCCGAGCCGCCAGCCTTCGCGCGGCACGGGCTTGTCATAATGCCAGCGCCCGCCGCCATCCTCGTCCGAGGCGGGGATGAAGCTGCCATGGGCATCCCAATCCGGCTGCGCGGGTTGCCACATCGCCTGCGGCTCGGGGCGGATGAAGCGATAATGGCCGTAGCGCTCCAGCTTGAGCCCGCCGCCGCTGTCGATCAGGCCATAGTCGGCCCAGGGCTCGGCGATGAGGGTTTGAAGGTTCATTTGCCCCACCTACTCCGTTCGCCCTGAGCCTGTCGAAGGGCGTTCTCTTCTTTCTTGAAGAACAAGGGAACGTGCTTCGACAAGCTCAGCACGAACGGTGTTTATTGTGCCTTGGGCGTCGCATGCTCCGCTATATAGCCGGTCACCGCCTCGAAGGTCGCCGGCAGCGTCACATAGCGCTCCTCGCGGCCGAAGAGATCGCCCGCGCGTGAGGGCAGCGGCGGGCGCACACCGGTCGCGCGCTCGACCGCGTCGCGGAACTTGGCGGGGTGCGCGGTCGCCAGCGTCACCACGGGCACCGATGGATCGATATCGGCAGCAAGCGCCGCAGCGAGACCGACCGCGCTATGCGGATCGATCACCTCGCCTGCCGCGTCATAAGCCCAGCGCATCGCCCGGTTCATGCCGGCCTCGTCGACCCGTGCCGAGCCGAACAGCCTGGCTGCGCCCTCAAGCTGGGCATTGGTGAGGCGCATCGCCTTCGTCGCCTCGAAGCCGCGCATCTGCTCGGCCAGGGCCGCGCCGTCGCGCCCGCCGAGATCGAACAGCAGCCGCTCGAAATTGGACGAGACCTGGATGTCCATGCTCGGCGTCGCGGTCGGCGTGACACTGCCCTGGCTATAGTCGCCGGACGAAAGCGCGCGGTGGAGGATGTCGTTGACGTTGGTCGCGACGATCAGCCGCTCGACCGGCAGGCCCATCTGCGCGGCGACATAGCCCGCGAATACATCGCCGAAATTGCCGGTCGGGACCGCGAAGGCGACGCTGCGCTCAGGCGCGCCGAGCCGCACGCCGACATAGACATAATAGACGATTTGCGCGACGAGCCGCGCCCAGTTGATGCTGTTGACGGCGGACAGGTCATAGCGGCCCGAAAAGGCGGGGTCGTTGAACGCCCGCTTCACCAGCGCCTGCGCGTCGTCGAAGCTGCCCTCGATGGCGATGTTGAACACGTTGGGCGCGAGCACCGTGGTCATCTGGCGGCGCTGCACATCGCTGACGCGGCCCGCCGGGTGCAGCATGAAGATGTCGATCTTGGCGCGTCCCGCCACAGCGTCGATCGCCGCCGAGCCGGTATCGCCCGAGGTCGCGCCGACGATGGTGAGGTGCGTGTCGCGGCGGCTCAAGAACTTCTCGAACAGGAGGCCGAGCAGCTGCAGCGCGACATCCTTGAAGGCGAGCGTGGGCCCATGGAACAGCTCGAGCAGCCAGTGGCGATGATCGAGCTGCTTGAGCGGCGTCACCGCGGCATGATCGAAACGCGCATAGGCCTGGGTGCAGAGATCGCGCAGCTCATTCTCGCTGAGACTGTCGCCGACGAACGGCGCGATCACGCGCACCGCCGTCTCGACATAGGAGAGGCTGCGCATCGCCGCGAACTCGTCCGCCGAGAAGCTCGGCCAGCGCTCGGGCAGGTACAGGCCGCCGTCGCTCGCGAGGCCGGCCAGCGTCGCGCCCTCGAAATCCAGCGCCGGAGCGCTCCCCCTGGTGCTCAGATACTGCATGATGGACGGCCCTTAGCGGCCAGTTTCGATAATCGCAACTTCGCTAGCCCCTCCTCTTTAGAGGAGGGGTTGGGGTGGTGTTGCGAAGCAAATCTGCCGCGCTCAAGACGAAGTCAGACCCCACCCCTTGCCCCTCCCCTGAAGGGGAGGGGTTATTTTGTAGATGCCCCCTCCCGCCACCTCTTCCTCAGCGCCAGCGCATAGATGACCAGCGCAACGGCGGCGAAGAAGAACCACTGCATCGCATAGGAGAAGTGGTTGTTCGGCACCGACGAGGGATCGGGCAGCGGCGAGGGCTTGAGGCCGGGCGCGGCCTGGTCCGCGACGATCATCAGTCGGAGCGGCGGCGCACCGCCCATCAGGCGCGTGACGAAGCTGTAACTGTCGGGCTCATGGGTAGCGCGGCCGCTGACCGGTCCGCCGGTCCAGGCGACCTTGCCGTCGGGATCGGTGCCGACGCCCATGTCGACAAGCAGGCTTCCCCCCGCACTGGTCGCGCAGGTCGCGATATGGCGCCAGCCGGGTACGTCGTCGCGGCTGCGCCCGCCCCGCACCTGCCAGCCGGTGACGCGCAAACAGTCACCGGAGAGCGTACGGAAGAGATAGCGATCGTCAACGGGATTGGCCGGATAAACCGCCGCCGGCGCCTTGAGATTGGCGCTGTACAGCGCGAGCGCCGCTTCCTTCTGCTTGAGACGCGCCAGCTGCCAGACGCCGAGCGCGATCATCGCCGCCACGGCGAGCGTGACGACCAGCGTCGCGAGGATGGGAATGCGCCGCGTCACTCGAAATCGTCGGCGCCCGGCACCGCGTCGCTGATGCGCCCTTCGCGGGCCTGGTGGCGATATTCGAGGATCAGCAAGGCTGCCTTGGATGCGCGCAGGCAGAGGACGGTCAGCGCGGTGGTGATCGGCACCCAGAGGATGATGTGCACCCAGAAGGGCGGATGTGCGGCGAGCTGGAGGAACAGCGCCAGCGCGACGACCAGCGCGCCGATGATGAGGATCAGGAACGCCGCCGGCCCGTCGCCGACATTGAACGCGCCGAAATCGAGACCGCAGGCGCGGCAGCGCGGCGCGAACTTGACCCAGCCGTCGAACAGCGGCCCGGTCTCGCAGCGCGGGCAGCGCGCCTGGATGGCGGCGCGGACGAGCGGGGTCTGGGCGGCCGTCGGTGCTTTGTCGGTCATGGTCTTGTCCCACAATTCCTAAGCAAAGGGCGCGCCCGGTTTCCCGAACGCGCCCCCTTGTCCTGTTTTTTCCCGGCGTCAGCCGCCGTGGATCGGCGCGCCCCAACCGCCCCAGACATAGATGAGGCAAAAGAGGAACAGCCAGACCACGTCGACGAAGTGCCAGTACCAGGCGGCCGCCTCGAAGCCGAAATGCTGGCGGGGCGTGAAGTGGCCCTTGTAGGCGCGGACCAGGTTCACGGTCAGGAAGATCGTGCCGATGAGGACGTGGAAGCCGTGGAAGCCGGTCGCCATGTAGAAGGCCGAACCATAGGGCGTCGTGCCGAACTTGAAGGGCGCGTGATAATATTCATAGGCTTGGATGCTCGTGAACATGACGCCCAGGATGATCGTGCACCACAGGCCCCGCTTAAGGCCGTCACGGTCGCCATGGATCAGTGCGTGGTGCGCCCAGGTCACCGTCGTGCCCGAGCAGAGCAGGATGAGCGTGTTGAGCAGCGGCAGCTCGAACGCGTTCATGACCTCGATGCCCTTGGACGGGAACAGGCCGTTGATCGGCGCCAGCGCGGTGGGGAACAGCGAGAAATCGAAGAAGGCCCAGAACCAGCCAACGAAGAACATCACTTCCGAGGCGATGAACAGGATCATGCCGTAGCGCAGGTGAAGCTGCACGACCGGGGTGTGATCGCCGCCATGCGCCTCGCGGATCACGTCCGACCACCACATGAACATGGTGCCGAGCACGCCCATCACCCCGAGGATGAAGGCGGTGCCGCCCCAGCTCCCCATTTCAGTCGGGTGCATCCAGGCGACGGCGCCCAGGGCCATCACCAGCGCCGAGGTCGCGCCGATGAGCGGCGTGATCGCCGGTGGCAGGATATGATAATCGTGGTTCTTGGCGCCGGACATATATGTGTTCCCCGTCTACTCTCGCGCGTGTCGAAACTGGCGAGTCTTTAGCCTTGCTGATCCGGCTTCTCAACCGGATAGAATGTGTAACTGAGCGTGATTTCCTGAACATCCTTGTCGTCGGGATCGTTCAGGAATTTCTTGTCCACGAAGAACAGCACCGGCATGCGGACCGCCTGGCCCGGCGCCAGCGTCTGCTGCGTGAAGCAGAAGCACTGGATCTTGGTGAAATAGGCGCCTGCCGCATCGGGGGTCACGTTGAACACCGCCTGGCCGGTGACCGGCTTGTCGGACATGTTCTTCGCGATGAAGATCGCCATGTTCTTGGCGCCGACCTTCACCCTGATCGCCTTCTTTTCCGGGTAGAATTGCCAGGGCATGCCCTGCGCCACGTTGGAATCGAAGCGCACCGATACGATGCGCTCGGCGCCGGCATCGGGGCTGGCGAGCGCGGCGAGTTGCGCCTCAGTGGCGCGCTGCGTCGTGCCGCCATAGCCGGTCGCCGCACAGAAGATGCGGTAGAGTGGCACGGCGGCAAAGCCGAGGCAGAGCATCGCAAATGCAGCGAGCGCCAACAGCATCGCCGTGCGCTTCATATTGCCGCGAGGATGGACGACGACGGTCAATGCATCGTTCCGTTGGCGATCTTGGACAGCGCAACGGCGAAGATCAGCACGGCCAGCGCGCCGAGCACCAGCGCCATGACGATCGAACGGCTGCGCTGCCGCTTCTGGATTTCGCGCTGCTGGTCAGGGGTCATATGAGCTTGATCCAATGGTCGGCCACGACGGCGCCGAAGAGCAGGAAGAGGTAAAGCACCGAAAATTTGAACAGCCGCTTTTCCGGACCCATGCGCGCCGGATCGCTCTCGCGCCGCAGCGCGACCTGCAGCGCCATGGCGGCAAAGACACCGGTCGCGACGAGCGCCGTCAGGCCATAGACGAGGCCAGTGAGGCTGAGCAGCACCGGCGCCAGCGCGGCGACCGCCATTATCGCCGTGTAGAGCAGGATCTGGCGGCGGGTCGGCACCTCGCCTGCGACGACCGGCAGCATCGGAATGCCGGCATTGGCATAGTCGGTGCGCACGAACAGGGCGAGCGACCAGAAATGCGGCGGCGTCCAGAAGAAGATCAGCGCGAACAGCGCGATCGGCAGCGGCGCGACATTGCCCGTCACCGCCGCCCAGCCGATCAGCGGCGGAAAGGCGCCGGCCGCGCCACCGATGACGATGTTCTGCGCGGTGCGCGGCTTCAGCCAGATCGTGTAGACGAACACGTAGAACAGGATCGAGACGGCGAGGATGGCTGCGGCGAACCAGTTGGTCGCGAGGCCCATGAGCAGCACCGAGAAGACCGCAAGACCCACACCGAAATGCAGCGCCGACTGGCGGTCCATGCGGCCGGCGGGCAGCGGGCGCTGCGCGGTGCGCTTCATCCTGGCGTCGCGGTCCACCTCATACCACTGGTTGAGCGCACCAGCCGCACCGGCACCGAGCGCGATGCAGAGGATCGCGGTGAAGGCGAGCACGAACGGGAGATGCCCCGGCGCCACAAGCAGGCCACACAAGCCGGTGAACACGACCAGCGTCATCACCCGCGGCTTGGTCAACGCGATGAAGTCGCGCCAGTCCGCAGGCATGGGCACGGCGTTCGGACCCGTTTCGCCTTCCAATGCCATGGCTGAATTCGTCACTGCACCAATCCAATGTTCCGAGCCGCGCTGCTGATCGCGCGGCTCCGGTTCAACGACGCGGGGGCGGCAGTTGACTGCGCCCCCGGCCTCTCATTCATCCTCTCGGTCCCGTTTCGGGCTCGCTGCTCAGTCGATGACCGGCAGCGTCTCGAACTGGTGGTAGGGCGGCGGGCTGGGCAGCGTCCATTCGAGCGTCGTCGCGCCCTCGCCCCAAGGATTGCCTTCCGCCTTCTTGCCGGCGACGAACGCGTAGATGATGTTCACGAAGAAGATCACCGTACCGCCAATGGCGATGTCGTAACCGATGGTGGCGATATGGTTCCAGTAGGTCAGGGCGGGCGTATAGTCCGGCACGCGGCGCTGCATCCCTTCCATGCCCAGGAAGTGCATCGGGAAGAAGATCAGGTTCACGCCGATGAAGAACACCCAGAAATGGATCTGGCCGAGCAGCTCATTGTACATGCGTCCGCTCATCTTCGGGAACCAGTAGTAGAAACCCGCGAAGATCGCGAACACGGCGCCGAGCGAGAGCACATAATGGAAGTGCGCGACGACATAATAGGTGTCGTGGAGATTGTCGTCGATGCCGCCGTTTGCGAGCACCACGCCGGTCACGCCGCCCACGGTGAACAGGAAGATGAAGCCGATCGCCCAGACCATCGGGGTCTTGAAGCTGATCGAGCCGCCCCACATGGTCGCAATCCATGAGAAGATCTTGACGCCCGTGGGAACCGCGATGACCATCGTCGCGGCGGTGAAATACATCTTCACATTGACGCTCATGCCGGTCGTGAACATGTGGTGCGCCCATACGATGAAGCCAACGACGCCGATCGCGACCATGGCATAGGCCATGCCGAGATAGCCGAACACCGGCTTGCGGCTGAAGGTCGAGATGATCTGGCTGACCATGCCGAAGCCCGGCAGGATCATGATGTACACCTCGGGATGGCCGAAGAACCAGAACAGGTGCTGGTAGAGCTCGGGATCACCGCCGCCCGCCGCGTCATAGAAGACGGTGTGGAAGTTGCGGTCGGTCAGAAGCATGGTGATCGCCGCGGCGAGGACCGGCAAGGCGAGCAGCAGCAGGAACGCCGTCACCAGCACGGACCAGACGAACAGCGGCATCTTGTGCAGGGTCATGCCCGGTGCGCGCATGTTGAAGATGGTGGTGATGAAGTTGATCGCGCCCAGGATCGAGCTGGCACCCGCAAGGTGCAGCGACAGGATCGCGAGGTCGACCGCGGGGCCCGGCGAGCCGCTGGTCGAGAGCGGCGGATAGACCGTCCAGCCGGTGCCGGCGCCATTGCCCGATCCGCCCGGCACGAAGGCCGAGGTCATGAGCAGCGTGAAGGCAGGGATGAGGAGCCAGAAGCTGATATTGTTCATGCGCGGGAAGGCCATGTCCGGCGCGCCGATCATGAGCGGCACGAACCAGTTGCCGAAGCCACCGATCATCGCCGGCATGACCATGAAGAAGACCATGATGAGGCCGTGCGCGGTGATGAGCACGTTCCAGAGATGATAGGCCTGCGCCATGCCGGCGCTGGGGCCGTCCATGACCTTCGCAAGGCCGCCCAGCAGCTGAATGCCCGGCTCGGCCAGCTCGTGGCGCATGATGCCCGAGATACCGCCGCCGATGATGCCGGCCATGATCGCGAAGATCAGATAGAGCGTGCCGATATCCTTGTGGTTGGTCGACATGAACCAGCGAGCGAAGAAGCCCGGCTTGTGATCGGCATTGTGATGATCGTCATGGGCGTGACCATGGAAGTCATCGGCGGTCGTCGTGCTCATCAGTATGGACCTCAGGACTTGGCGGGCGCCGCGGCGGGGGCGGCGGCGTTGGACGGGGCAGCGGCGGGCGCGGCAGCAGCCGCTTCGCCGGGCATCTTGCCGCCCTGCGAATGGACCCACTGTGCGAATTTCTCGGGCGGCACGGCCTCGACGGCGATCGGCATGAAGCCGTGGCGGTCACCGCACAGTTCCGAACAGACGCCATAATAGACGCCGGGCTTCTCGATGGTGAAGGTGCGCTCGTTGAGGCGGCCGGGGACTGCGTCTTCCTTCACCCAGAAGGCGGGGACGGAAAAGCTGTGGATGACGTCCGAGCCGGTGATGATGAGCTTGATCGGCACGCCGACCGGCAAGACCATCCGATTGTCGACACCAAGCAGCACCGGCTCGCCATTGGCCTTGGCCTTTTCGGGCGGCAGCACGTTGGAGACATATTCCGGAATGCCGTTGTCGGGATATTCATAGCCCCAATACCACTGATAGCCGGTCACCTTGACGACGACCGAGCCCTTGGGCGCGGGCTTGAACTGCTTGGCGAGCAGGTCGATCGAGGGAATCGCGATGCCGATCAGGATAAGGACCGGGACCAGCGTCCAGACAATCTCGATGAAAGTGTTGTGCGAGGTGCGCGAGGCCTGAGGGTTCATGCGGCGGCTGTAACGCACCATCGCCCAGAGCAGCAGGCCCAGAACGAACAGTGAGATGATCGTGATGATCGGCATCAGGATCGCAGTGTGCATCCAGTAGGCATAGTGACCGTTCGGCGTGAACTGCTGCTGGAAATAGACGCCACCGTCACGGGGCATGCCGATGTCCTTGGTCGGCTTCAGATGCACATAGGCCGGCGCGGCCGCAGCATTTGACGCCGCGGCGGGCGCCGGCGCGTTCGCAGCTGCGGGAGTCGCCGCAGCCGGTGCCGAAGCCGCCTCAGCATGCACCGCGGTCTGGCCGATGGCGCTCAAACCGAGGACCATCGCCATGATGAAGGCACTGATTGTCTTGTTCATCCGGTCGACCTGTTTTCCGTCAATTTACGGCCTCGCGCTCCTCGCCGGAACGGATGCCCCCTCTACGATCACCCGACCCTATACGCAGGCAACCCCGCCGCCTCAAGCACTGATATCGGCCTTTTTCGGCCCATCGCCGATGCAGTTGCCGGGGCGCTAGCCAGTGCTGTTGTCCCTGCTGTTGATTGTCGCCCCCGCCACCGCTATCTGCGCGCCTCGAATGCACAACTGGGACGAGCAATGACGGAATCGGAGGTACTGGCCGAGTTCAGGGCGGCGGAGGCCCTGCTGCAGGGGCATTTCATCCTGTCCTCGGGCAAGCATAGCGCCAATTATCTGCAATGCGCGCGGGTTCTCATGAACCCCGAGCGTGCCGGCCGGCTTGCCTTCGCACTCGCCCAAATGCTGCCGCGCGAGATTCGCGCACAGATCGACCTTGTCGTTTCGCCGGCCATGGGCGGCATCATCATCGGCCATGAAATGGGTCGCGCGCTCAATGTCGACGCGGTCTTCCTCGAGCGGCCCAAGGGCATGTTCGAGCTGCGCCGGGGTTTCGCCATCAAGCCGGGGCAGAAAGTGCTGATGGTCGAGGATGTGGTGACCACCGGCCTCTCCTCGAAGCAGGCGATGGACGCCGTGCGCGCCGAGGGCGGGGAAGTCATCGCCGAGGCGAGTCTCGTCGACCGCTCGGCGGGCCTCGCGAATCTGGGCGTCCCCTTCTTTCCGCTCGTCAGCCTCAATTTCCCGGTCTTCGAAGCCGATGACCTGCCCCCTGAGCTTGCGGCCATTCCAGCGGTCAAGCCGGGCAGCCGGGCCTGAGTCCCATCATGCCCAGCCATCTGCGGCTCGGGGTCAATATCGACCATGTCGCGACGATCCGGAACGCGCGCGGTTCGCCCTATCCCGATCCCGTGCGCGCGGCGCTGATCGCGCAGGAGGCCGGCGCCGACGGCATCACCGCGCATCTGCGCGAGGACCGGCGTCATATTACCGACGATGATATCGCCCGCCTTTCCGAGCAACTCACCGTTCCGCTCAACTTCGAGATGGCGGCGACCGAGGAAATGCTGGCGATCGCGCTGCGCCACAAACCGCATGCCGTCTGCATCGTGCCCGAGCGGCGCGAGGAACGCACCACCGAGGGCGGCCTCGACGCAGCGGGCCTGCACAATGTGCTTGCACCGATGGTCGAGCGGCTTGGCGAAGCGGGCTGCCGCGTGTCTTTGTTCATCGGCCCCGAGCCGCGCCAGATCGAGGCGGCGCTGCGGCTGCGCGCGCCGGTCGTCGAGCTGCACACCGGCCATTATTGCGAGCTTGAGGGCGAGGCCCGCGCCGAGGAACTGCGCCGCCTCACCGACATGGCCGCTCTCGCCGCCAAGAACGGCATCGAGCCCCATGCCGGCCACGGGCTGACCTATGACAATGTCGGACCCATCGCCGCGATCCCCCAGCTCGCCGAACTCAACATCGGTCATTTCCTGATCGGCGAGGCGATTTTCCTGGGGCTGCACGAAAGCATCGTCCGGATGCGCGCTGCCATGGACGCGGCGCGATGATCGTCGGTCTCGGCTCCGATCTCTGCAATATCGAGCGCATCCAGAATTCGCTCGACCGCTATGGCGAACGCTTCGAGGCGCGCGTGTTCACTGACATCGAGCGCGCCAAGGCCAACAGGCGCCCCTATACCAAGGCGGCGACCCTGGCGAAGCGCTTCGCGGCCAAGGAGGCCTTCTCCAAGGCGGTCGGCACCGGCTTCAAGGCCGGCGTATTCATGAAGGACATCGGCGTGGTCAACCTGCCCTCCGGCGCTCCCACTTTGGCACTGACCGGCGGCGCCAGGGCGCGACTCGACGCCTTGACCCCGCAGGGCGCCACTCTATTTGTGCATCTCACGCTGACCGACGATCATCCCTGGGCGCAGGCGTTCGTCATATTGGAGGCACGCTGGCCGTGACGGACGAGACTTCCCCAGAACTGAGCGCGACGCAGGCTGCGGCCGCGCCGGCCGAAGCCGCCGCGCTCGCGGGTGCGGACAAGAAGGCGGAAAAGAAGAAAGAGGGCACCGACTGGTGGGCCGAGATCCGCAGCATCCTGCTGCTCATCCTCGCCGTGCTCGCCTTTCACAGTTTCGTCGCCAAGCCTTTCTACATCCCGTCGGAATCGATGATGCCGAGCCTCCTGGTCGGCGACCGGCTCGTCGTCACCAAATATGCCTATGGCTGGTCGTTCGTCTCGCCGACCATCCCCAATCCGGCGGCGATCTTCCGCAGCATCTTCATGGGCACGGGCGAGCCGTGGGGCATCAACCTGCCCTTCATCCACGGGCGCGTCTGGGGCAAGCTGCCGGAGCGCGGCGACATCGTGATCGCGACGCCGATGAACAAGAATGAGGACTATATCAAGCGCGTCATCGGCCTGCCCGGCGACCTGCTCGAGGTGCGTGATGGCATCGTCATCCTCAATGGCAAGCCAGTGAAGCAGGAATGGCTGAAGCCGATGCGCCTGCCGGTCGATGACAATGCACCCTGCAGCCCCACGCAATTTCCCGGCGCACTGCAGTTCAATCCCGACGGAAGCAAGGTCTGCGTCCTGCCGGTCAAGCGCGAGACGCTGCCCAACGGCCGCACCTATATCATCATCGACATGGGCACGCGCGAGACGGATTTCTACGGCCCCGTGCGCATCCCCGACGGCCATGTCTTCCTGATGGGCGACAATCGTGACAACAGCGCCGACAGCCGCGTGCCGCTCGAAATGCAAGGCCTTGGCGGTCCGGTGCCGTGGGAGACGATCGGCGGCCGCGCCGAGTTCATCACTTTCTCGCTGAACGGCTCGGCGAGCCTCAATCCGGCAACATGGTTCCATGCCTTCCGCAGCGGCCGCGCCGGCACGTCGCTTCATCCGGCACAGGTCAAGAACACCGGCGCGAACTAGCGACCGGGCCCGCCTGCGTTCCCGCGCAGGCAGGAACCCATCACCACCCGCGCGAATGGGCTCCTGCCTTCGCAGGAGCACCGCGTCCAATCTTTAGATCGGTCGGATTATGGCTGAAGGACAGGCGGGTCGCCGGGCGCGTCGCCCTGCGGACCCTGAGGCGAACCCTGGGGTGCGCCTTGCGGCGAGCCGCCGCCGCCCCGCTGCATCTGCTGCTGGAGTTGCTGCTGCAGTTGCATCTCGCGCTGCATCTCCATGACCTCGGCACGCGTCTTGAAATCGGTGACGGTGAGGTCGAAGATCAGCGTGCTGTTCGCCGGAATCTTGTCGCCGCGCGCCTGGTCGCCATAGCCCAGCTGCGGCGGGATTCTCATGATGATATGACCGCCCCGGCCCACTTTCGTGACGCCATCGACAAAGCCCGGGATCATGCCGGAAAGGTCGGCGGGCGTCGGCTGCTGCGTCTGCTCGAACACGGTGCCGTCCGACAGGGTGCCCTTGTAGGCAATCAGCGCGATGTCGTCGCGGGCAGGATGCTCGGGGCTGCCGGGATCGAGAATCTCGTACGAAATGCGGTAAGACTGACCGCCCTTGTCGTGGCTTTCGCCATGGCCGAACGGGCGCAGGCCGTTCCAGGTCAACAGCGCCGAACCGGCGGCGACGACGGCGACGCCCAGCCAGAGGCGCAGCACCGATCCCTTTTTGATGGGCTGCAACGGAACCGCGGTGACCGACGACATGGGCTGACCCTCTCTTGTTGGGCCAGCCGCGGCGCGGCCGGCCGCCGGATTTCTACTGGTTCTTAGCGGGCGCCGTCGCGCTCGGCGCGCTTGCGCTCGAGCTTGCGGGCGCGCCGGACAGCCGCCGCCTTCTCGCGGGCACGCTTTTCCGAGGGCTTCTCATAGTGACGACGGAGCTTCATCTCGCGATAGACGCCCTCACGCTGCAGCTTCTTCTTGAGCGCCCGCAGCGCCTGGTCGACGTTGTTGTCGCGCACGATGATTTGCATAAGCCCGTCAGTCTCCAATTCTAAGCTGGTGCCGCGCGATCCGGACGCGCGATGCCAAAAACAATATGCGCCGCGACGAATCCATCGCGGCGTAACCGGCGCGCCACTAACAGAGAGCGGTTAATGGATCAAGAGCGGAACGCCAAAGCTTTGACGAGATCGGAAGCAGGTGGAAGCGGCTCTCTTCGAGGATTCCGATCCTCTTCAGTAAAGCGAGCCTCCATCTCGTCAGCCATGGAATCGGACAGTGCCACGAAATAGTCTCGGGGGTTTTCGAGCCAAAATTGCCATGCGCGTGACATACCGAAATCCTAGTCCAATTTACCGGGCATGGTGACGCCATCTAGGTTCGGTGTCAACAGTTAAGTTATTGAATTTCCATACTATGGTATCGTCAGGAAAGCCCGTGACCGGCGGCTGTAGGATTGGACGGGTGGCCGCGAGCCTCGACTTTTGCCCGCCCCCGGCGCATGATTGCCCCATAAACGAGTTCGCTTAGGAGACCGCCCATGGCCACCGCCTTCAAGAAAAACCCGATGACCGATGCCGAATGGCAGGCGCGCCAGCAGCTCGCCGCCTGCTACCGCATCTTCGCACATTATGGCTGGGACGAGCTCATCTATACGCATATCTCGCTGCGCGTGCCGGGCGAGGACGAAGCGTTCCTGATCAATCCCTTCGGGCTTCATTATACCGAAGTGACGGCTTCTAACCTCTTGAAGATCGACATCGACGGCAACAAGCTGTGCGACAGCAACTATCCGGTCAACCGTGCCGGTTTCGTCCAGCACAGCCTGTTTCACCGCCACCTGCCTGACGCGCATTGCATCATGCACACCCACACCACGGCGGGTATGGCTGTCGCCTCGACGCAGGAAGGTCTCACCCCGACCAGCTTCTATGCCGGCTTCTTCGTGGGGCAAGTCGCCTATCATGACTTCGAGGGCGTCACGATCCGCGACGACGAAGGCCCCCGCTTCCTCGCCGACCTCGGCGACAAGAAGTTCATGATCCTGCGCAACCACGGCCTGCTCGTCATGGGCGAGACCGTGCCCGAGGCCTTCTTCCGCTATTTCATGCTGGAGCGCGCCTGCCAGATGCAGATCGCGACGCGCCAGGCCGGCACGCCGCTCGAAATCCCGCAGGATGTGATCGACGTGCACCAGCGCGACATGTTCGGCGCCTGCCCGCCCGGCGGCTTCGGCGTCACCGAGTTCAACGCGATGACGCGGGTGATCGACAAGATCGACCCGAGCTGGCGGGACTAAAGTCTACTGAAACCCAGCCGACAGAGCCGTCCGCCCTTGCATCCCCTCCGCGCCCGGCCCAGAACAGCCATAAATGACCAAGTTCACTGTCAATGACCGGCCGGTCCAATATCATATGGATCCGCAGACGCCCCTGCTTTGGGCGCTGCGCGACGCCTCCAATCTCACCGGCACCAAATATGGTTGCGGCACGGGCGACTGCGGCGCCTGCACCGTCGATATCGACGGCATGGCGGTGCGCAGCTGCCAGGTCACGATCGCGGAGGTCGAAGGCCGGTTCATCACGACGATCGAGGCACTCTCGCCGGACCGCAGCCATCCGGTTCAGGAAGCCTGGGCGGCGCAGAGCGTCCCGCAATGCGGCTATTGCCAGTCAGGCATGATCATGGCTGCGGCCATCCTGCTCCGGCGCAACAATGATCCTTCCGATGCCGATATCGACGCGGCGATCACCAATATCTGCCGCTGCGGTACCTATCCGCGCATTCGCGAGGCGATCAAGCAGGCGGGCCGGATCATGCGGGGCGACGAGCGCGTCGCGGCAGCACCGCCGCCAGGCATTTCCGCGGCCGATGCCGCCCGCCATGTTCCCGGCATGAGCGCCCCGCCGCGCAAGCCGGACATCAAATAGGCGGGGCCAGGAAACCTTTCGCAATGCTGCAAGTAACATTCAGAGAGGTGACAGCCCGGTTTCGTTAACTAGGTCTTCGAAACCGGCGCCGGGTCGCCGGAGTGAGGATGACATGCAGATTAAATCACTGATCAAGGCCGGTCTGCTGGGCGCGACGCTGGCGGGCCTCGCCGTGCCTGCATTCGCCCAGTCCGATCAGGGCGACAAGGACAAGGGTTCGCAATCGGACCATCGCGGCGGCGGCAATGGACGTGGCGGCGGCGGTGGCGGCGGTGGTGGCGATCATGGCGGCCGTAGCAACGATGGCGGCGGTCGCCCGGCGCCGGCTGCAGTGCCGGCTCCGCCTGCCCAGGCGCCGGTCGTTCGTGCCGCACCACCGACCCCGACACCTGCGCCAGCTCCCGTTGTGGATTATCCGCGCCGTCAGGGCGATGGCGGCCGCAACGGCTATGGCTATGTTCAGCGTGGCGGTCCGTCTCCTTCGGCGCTGTCTCAGGTCCAGCAGCCAGCGCCGCCGCAGGCGCCGCAAACCCCGGATCGCCGCGGCTTCACCGGCGACCAGGGCCGCTCCAACGGCAACTGGCAGGGCAATGGCGGTAACGACCGACCCCGCGATGCGCGTGACGGCGATCGTCGCGGCGACAATGGTCGCGACCGCAACTGGAATGACAATCGCGGCAATGGCGACAATTTCCGCCAGCCGCCCCGGCCGCCCGCAAATGCTCGTCCCCCGGTCGCCAATCGCTGGAACGGCGTGCGGCGCTGGGACAATCAGGCCTGGCGCAACGATCGCCGCTACAATTGGCAGAGCTGGCGCTACAGCCATCGCGACCTTTTCCACCTGCCGCGCTACTATGCGCCCTACGGCTGGGACTGGGGCTACACCCGCTTCTCGACCGACAGCTGTCTGGACGATCTTCTGTTCGGCGACAGCTACTGGATCGGCGATCCGTGGACCTACCATCTTCCGCCGACCTACGGGCCGCTGCACTGGGTCCGCTACTATAATGACGCACTGCTGGTCGACGTGCGCGACGGCTGCGTGGTCGACGCGGTTTACGATCTTTTCTGGTAAGCGACGCGCGAACGACGGAACTGGTCCGGGCCGAATGCCCGGGCCAGTCGTTTTTCAGGGCTCTTGCCCGGCAGGTCCGGCGATGGCAGGAGACGCGCCGATGACCGATATTTTCCCGGACGACCCCGATATTCCCTCCACCGCGCGCGCCGAAATCGGCAATGCCGTGCGTCGCCGATTGAACCGCAATCCGATGGTAAGCCGGGTTCCGACGGACAAGGTCGAGATGTATCTGCGTCACGGCCTGTTGAGCCCGACCGAATGCGCGCAGATGATCGACCTCATCGACGATGAGGCCATTCCCTCGAAGCTGTTCCCGGGCAGCGCCGGTGCGGACTACCGCACAAGCTCGAGCTGCAACCTGCGCATCGACGATCCGCTGGTGCTCAACGTCACGAAAAAACTCGACGCGCTCATGGCGCAGGATACGAGCCTTGGCGAATTGCTCCAGGGCCAGCGCTATCATCCCGGCCAGGAATATAAGGTCCATTGCGACTATTTCCCGCCCCGGGTCGGCTACTGGCCGCTGATGCGCGACAATGGCGGGCAGCGCGTCTGGACCACGATGATCTATCTTTGCGATGTCGAGGCGGGCGGCGAGACGGAGTTTCCCCGTCTCGGCCTCAAAGTCCCGCCGCGGCGCGGCACGGTGCTGATCTGGAACAACATGCGTGAGGACGGCAGCCCGAACAACGACACCATGCATGCCGCGTTGCCGGTGATCAGCGGCGTCAAATATGTCGTCACCAAATGGTATCGCGAACGGAAGTGGATTTCGCAGAAGATCCTCTGACGCGTTGACTTCCATCTGTCCGTCGGCTTCGATGTGCGAATGCGAGATGGCGGGGGGACATGATGACGGGAACGGGGGATCGCCCGAAAATGGGCAAGGCCGTCATGGCCGCGACGATCGGCTGCGGCCTCGAATTCTACGACTTCGTGACCTTCGCCTTTTTCGCCATCCAGATCGGCAACACCTTCTTCCCGTCGCACGACAAATATTTGAGCCTCATGGGCTCGCTGGCGACTTTCGGGGCGGGCTTCCTGGGCCGGCCGGTTGGCGCCTATGTGCTCGGCGGCCTCGCCGACCGCATCGGGCGGCGCAGTATCATGCTGTTCAGCATGATGTTGATGGGCGGCGCGATCGCGGTGCTGGCGCTGACACCGGGCTATGCCTCGATCGGCATTGCCGCCCCAATCATCGCAATCCTCTGCCGTGTGACCCAGGGCTTCGCCCTCGGCGGCGAGATCGGCGCGGCGACTGTCTACATGGTCGAAGCAGCGGACGAAAGCCGGCGCGCATTCTCAGCGAGCTGGCAGGGCGTCTGCCAGAATGTCGGCGCGTCGGCCGGCGCTCTCGCCGGCTTCCTGCTCAGCCTGGAGCTGAGCCCGGACCAGCTTTCCAGCTTCGGCTGGCGTATCGCCCTTCTGCTGGGCGTATGCGTCGTGCCGTTCGGTCTCTGGATGCGCCGCACGATTCCGGAAACGCTGGAAGCAGCCCAGGCGCCCGACAGCGAAGTCGGCTCGGCGGCAATCAGCATCAGCCGGATCGCGATCCTGGGTATCCTCATCATCGGGGCCGGGACGATCGCGACCTACATCTTCAATTACATGGCGACCTATGCCCAGAATGAGATGCACCTTTCGACCGCCGCGGGCATGGCCGGCGAGCTGATCGGCAATGGCGTCTCGATTTTCGCCTGCCTCGCCGGTGGCTGGCTGAGCGACCGTTATGGCCGTCGGCCCATGCAGGTCTGGCCGCAATTGACCTTCTGCCTGACGATCGTACCCTGCTTCCTGTGGCTGACGCATGTCCCCACCGTCGGCGTGTTCCTGACCGTCAATATCATCCTCTCCATTCTGTCCACGATCTGGGTGCCCGCGACCTATGCGGCCGTCGCCGAGAATCTCGATCCGAGCGTACGTAGCCGGGGCTTTGCCTTGATCTATTCGCTGCCGGTCACTTTCCTCGGCGGCTCGACCCAGCTCGTCGTCACCTGGCTGCTCAGGGTTACCGGTGAACCCTTGTCCATCGCCTGGTATCTGACCGGCGCGTCGGTCGTCGGGCTTGTCGCCATGCTGCTGCTGCCGGAAAGCGCGCCGGTGCGACGCGGCCTGAAAGCCCTGTCTGCCAGCGCCTGAACGCGCCGACAGTTTGCGACACAGATGAACGGAATCTGAGGGCGGCGTTCCCGCGCCGTTCAGCGCCGCACGCCCATAAGGGCTTCATCGGACGGCGCGGATGAAAGCCAGCTCCCGCTCCCTCAGTCGGCTCCCGCGCCGTCCGGCCCAAATCAAGGAGACGATCCATGAAAAAGCTTGTTTTCGCTGTTCTCGCCGCCGCCACCATCCTGCCCTCGGCGGCCATTGCAGCACCCTTCGACCGGCATGTCGTGGTCGTCGACCGCAAAGGCCCCGAACGTATCGCGATCGGCGGCAAGGTCGACCGGGGCTTCATTGCCCGCCATGAGGCCATCGGACATCCGGGCCGCTTCCATCTCGCCCGCGCCGGCCATGACGCGCGCTGGCTGCGCGTCCGTGACGACGCCGTGCTGGTCAACCTGCATAGCGGGCGCATCCTGAACATCGTGGACCGCGTCTTCCGCTAAGCCCTCGCCGAGCCGGTTCCGATGGATCGGCCCGCGCCGGCCCGGCGCCGGTGGGCACGAAGGCGCTCTGTTCATTGCCTTCATGCGGCGCCGGGTCATTCCCTCGTTTCCCGTAGCAACGCGCCCGAGGCGAACGATCAGGCCGGCGCCATCTCCAATGCCCTGGCGATCAGTGCGCGGCTGTTGGCGATCCCGTAAAGCGCGATGAAGCTGCCCATGCGCGGGCCTTGTTCCGCGCCGAGCAGCGTCTCGTAAAGCGCCTTGAACCAGTCGCGCAGAGCCAAGAACCCGTAATGCGGGTCCTTGCCGATCTCATAGACGATGTTCTGGATGTCCTCGGCGCTAGCGTCGTCCGACAGGGCGGCGAGCTGGGCGTCGAGTGCCTTCAATGCCATCGCCTCGTTGCGTTCCGGCGCGCGGCGCTTGAGCGTCGGCGCTATGAAGTCGCGATTATAGGCAAGCGCATTGCGCACCAGCCCGGCGAGGCGCGGATGGCTCTCCGCCGTGGCATCGGGCGCATAGTTGCGCAGATAGGCCCAGACCTGGCTCTCGGTCGCGTCCGCGCCCATGACGCCGACAAGATTGAGCAGAAGGCCATAGGTCACCGGCAGCACATCCTGCGTCACCTTGCCGCCATGGACATGATGCACCGGATTGCCGAGCCGCTTGTCGATGGCCTGCGCGTCATAAGCGGTGCGAAACTGCTCATAATCGTCGACCGCGCGCGGGATCACGCCGATGTGCAGCGACTTGGCGGCCTTGGGCTCACGGTAGATGTAGAAAGCGAGGCTCTCCTCGGTGCCATAGGTCAGCCATTGCTCGATCGAGAGGCCGTTACCCTTGGACTTGGAGATTTTCTCGCCCTTCTCGTCGAGGAACATCTCATAGTTGAAGCCCTCGGGCGGGCGGGCACCGAGCGCCCGCGCGATCTTCGAGCTTTGCGTGACGCTGTCGATGAGGTCCTTGCCGGCCATCTCATAGTCGACGCCCAATGCGACCCAGCGCATCGCCCAGTCGACCTTCCATTGCAGCTTGGCGCCGCCCGACAGGATCGACTGCTCGACCGTCTCGCCATGGTCCTTGAAGCGGACGATCCCTGCATCGGCATCGACCACCTCGATCGGTACCTGCAGCACGACGCCAGTCGCCGGACTGACCGGCAGCACTGGCGAATAGGTCGCCTGCCGCTCGGCACGCAGCGTCGGCAGCATGATGTCCATGATCGCCTGATAATGGCGCAGGACGTTCTTCAGCGCCTCGTCGAAATGACCGCCGCGATACATCTCGGTGGAGGACATGAACTCATAGTCGAAGCCGTAGCGGTCGAGGAACGAGCGCAGCATCGCGTTATTGTGATGCGCGAAGCTCTCATATTTGCCGAATGGGTCCGGCACCTGCGTCAGTGGCTTGCCGAGATGACCGGCAAGCAGCCCCTGGTTCGGCACATTGTCCGGCACCTTGCGCAGGCCGTCCATGTCGTCGCTGAATGCGATCAGCCGCGTGGGCAGCCCAGTCATTTCCTCATAGGCATGGCGCACGAAAGTGGTGCGCGCGACCTCGTTGAATGTGCCGATATGCGGCAGGCCGGAGGGACCGTAGCCGGTCTCGAACAGGACCGGCGCGCCCTTGCCCTCCGGATAGCGCTTCAGGAGCTTGCGCGCTTCCTCATAGGGCCACGCCTTGGAAATGCGTGCGGCATCGCGCAGCTCTTCTGTCACATGGTTGTTCATGGGTCGCCTCTAGCCCCGGAAACGCCTGCGCAACAGCCGGAAAATAGCCCTTCCGAAAGCCCAACACGCGTGGTTTCCCGATTATTTACCACTTCATGCAAAAGTGTGCGGGCGCGACCGTTATAGGGGTCAAGGTCGTCAACAAAATTTGGGGAAGGCAAGAACAATGCAAGTGGAGCGCCAATTCAAGCGGATCGAAGTCGAACTTCCTGTGACGGTCACGACCGTTCTGGAGACAATGGATGCGTCTATTGTCGATCTGACCGAAGGCGGCGCGCAAGTCACAGGCTGCGCTCTTCCTGAAGGAACGCGTTTCCATATCGAATATATGGGACAGACATTGTTCGCTCAGGTTCGCTGGTCGGAGATCGACCGTATGGGCATCAAGTTCCTCTTCCCGCTGACCGATGGACCGCTCCACGAGCGCCTCATGATCGCCCGGGCGACCAACCTGGATGGCGAGGGCATGGCCGGCATCAGCCTCGCCATGGCGCCCATCCACAATGGCGGCATCACGCGCGGCGCGCGGACTTTCGCCCGGGTTGCGACGGGGGGCTTCGGCCGCCGCGGCTAAGCTGCGCGCGTCAGGGTGTGATACGCTTGCCCGCGAATGTCGCGCTGCCTTGCTTGATTTCAGCGCCGGTCACGGCACCGCCTGCATCGATCGTGAAGCGGATCGAGGCGTCCAGCGCCTTCCAGAAGAAAGAGAGCGGCGCTTCGGGATAGACCGGAAGCGGCTGCGCGCCCGGAGCCTCTTCCCGCAGCACCTTGAGCGTCGCGCCGTCGCGCGTAACGGCGACGGTGAAGCCCGGACCAAAGTCGTAACGGCCGACGAACTTGTCGAGCGCGTCCGCCGGCAAGGTGATCTCCGTGTGCTGGGTTGGCGGAGGCGGTGGGGCCGGGACAGGCGGCGTCGGCCCGACCGCCATGCCGACAAGGGCATGGAGTGCGATGTCGGCCGGCGGAGGCTGGGCCTGGCTATTGGCCAGCGCCACGACAGCCCGGCCCTTGGATGGTTCCAGGGCCAGGATCGTCTGATAGCCGCCCGTCTCGCCATCGTGCAGGACCAGCTCATGATCGGTCGGCAGGTGCATGATCTGCCAGCCGAGCGCCTGATCGACCTGAGGCGCCTGGCCCGGCACGCGCACCGCCAGCGCGGTTTTCACCGCAGCGGCGATCGGCGACCTGGGATCGAGCACGGCCTTGGCGAAGATCAGCATGTCCGCGGCGGATGAGCGAATCCCGCCGGCGCCCGCAAACAGGCTGATGTCCCATCGCTTGGCCGGTCGCATGTAGCGATCGAAGGGAGGCGCCAGCCGTGCCAGATTGGCGCCCTTGAGCGTGATCATTGTGCTCTTCATGCCGAGCGGCCCGGTGATCCGCTTGCGCAGCAGCGTCTCGTAATCGGAATGCGCGGCACGCCCCAGCAGATAGCCGAGAAGGCCGGCGCCAAGGTTCGAATATTCCCATTGCGATCCGATATCGCGCGTCAGCTTGTAGCGATCGAGGAAGGCCAGCAGCTTGTCCTCGCCATAGTCGGCGAACGGATTGTCGACGCCATCGGCACGTCCCATGTCGTCGGGCATCCGCGGCAATCCCGAGCGATGCGTCGAAAGATCGCGCAGGGTGATCTGCCGGCCGCCGCGCGCCGGCATATGGTGCCCCTTCGGCAGATATTTCTCGGCCGGATCGTCGAGCGAAACCTCATGCTTGTTGACCATGTCGGCGAGCAGCAGCGCCGTGAAGACCTTGCTGATCGAACCGATTTCGAACAGCGTGTCGCGATCGACCTTCGCCGCGACACCCGAGCCGCCCGCAACGAAGCGCGCCCCCGTCTTGTCGAGCATGCCGACGACGATCCCCTGCCCGGGGCGCCCGGTATTACGATCGGCGATCAGCTTGGCGATGTCGGCGTCCGGCGGCAATTGCCAGTCCGCCGGCAGCGGCTGCGGCGGCGGCGGGACGACGAATGCCAGCGGCCAGTGCTGCCCGGCTTGGCTCCATTCGCCTCGCCAGAGCTTGTTCTCATCGAGCCACTGCCCCTTGTAGCTGCCGGCGATGCTCGGCACGTCGAACGACAGGCTGCCGGCGTCGGCCTTGACCCCGGCGAGCGGGATTCCCATCGCGCCCTGCAGCGGGCTGTCCATGGTTCCGCTCAGAACCCCGGCGGCATCGCGCTTGATATGCACGAGCAGTGGGATGCGGTTTCCCGGCGTGACTTCGATGGCGCCGATCCAGTCACCCACCGCGTCCTGCCCGGCCTGTGCGGCCGACGCCGTCTGGGCGAGTCCGGCCTGGCTCACGCCCAGCGCAGGGACCAGCGACGCTGCCAGCAAGAGGAACCTGAAGATCGAGCGCATATCCTTCCTCCCCGAAAAACAAGCGGCGTCAATGGATGACCGGCGCGATACCGTTATGAACTTTGCGAGTCTCGTTTTCTAAGTAAACGATTCGTTGTGTTTACACAACTATTCGTTTCATCAGGAAACGATGATCGGCACCCTTCAACCCGGCGTCAGCCGCTTGCCCGGCTGCCACGGGCCGTCTTCCCTGAACTCCGCGCCGGTCACCGCGCCGTTCGCACCGATGGTGAAGCGGATCTGCGCTTCGGCCATCTTCCAGAAGAAGGACGTCGGCGCTTCGGGGTAGACCGGCGCGCCTTTCTCGCCGGGCGTGCCTTCGCGCGTCACCCAGAGCGTCGGGCCGCGATGCGTCACGGAAACCCTGAAGCCCAGACCGAAATCATAGCGGCCGACGAACTTGTCGAGCTGGGTCGCCGGCAGCGAGATTTCCTTGTGCTTGGAAGGCTCGAAGGCAGGCTGACCGGCGCGGGGGGCGATGTAGGGCAGGAGCAATCCGAACAGCACGATGCCGAAACCGAAGATCACCATGAACCAGCCGATCCGGCGATGCGTCTTCATCTGCAGCGCGGGCTTCTTTTCAGGCGCGCGGAGAATCGGCATCCTGGGCCAGACATTGCCGAGATAGATGGTGACGGCGCCCACCGTCATCATGGTCAATCGCCCGGACCAGAGCGATCCGACCAATCCCAGCGGGTGGCCAAGGACCAGGAGCAGGTTGGTCACTTGCCCCGCAACTCCCACCACCGTCAGGCCGAGCGTGAATATGAATCCGGCATTGGCGATGCGCATCGCATTGCGCGCGTCATCCGCGCTCGCCGGAAAATGCACGAACGGCGGTGAGCCCTTGCGCCGCCCTGACGCCATCAGCTCCGTGAATATCCACCAGGCGCCGGTGAACAGCGGCGGCGAGAAGACCCCGAACCGCCAGATCGCGGCGACCACTTTGGGATTGCCTCCGGGGGCGGCGAGCATCTGCGTGGCGATGATTGTGGACAGCAACAGGCTCGCACATAGCGCGACGGCAAGCAGGAGCCGCATCTTCCGATCATAGCGTATATAGAAGGCCGGCATGTCGGGGATTTCGGTATCGGTCATCAGCTTTTCCCTTCAGCCGGCTTGCGTGCCATCGGCTCCGCGCGGTGGGACGTCATATTGAGGTCGAGCGCGCTGGCGAAGCCCAGCAAGGCCTCTTCCAGCACAGTGGCGTTGAGCCAGTAGGTGATGGTCTTTCCATTCTTCTCCGAGCCGATCAGTCCCGCTTCGCGCAGCACGGCGAAGTGTGCCGACATGGTCGGCTTGGAAACGTCGAACTGGTCGGCGAGATCGCCCGCGCTCATCGGCCCTTTGCGCAGGAGCTGGAGCACGCGGCGGCGTGTCGGATCGGACAGGGCTTTGAACACGGAGCTCATGAGTCGATATTTAGCTAAACATCGAAATGAGTCAAGCGAGGCAATCCATTTGACTTTTCGCCAGGCGGATGTGGCTCGCTAGAGGCGTTCGAATCCGCCCCTGCGCGCCAATGCGATCAGGCCGGCGAAGAAGTTGAACCCGAAAAACATCGTCACCCAGTCGAGCGGCGCCGGGCTGGCTGCGAAGCCGAGATGCGCCAGCATCGCCCAGGTGCCGCCGATCACGGAAAGCCAGGCGAATGCGAGATAACCGGCCTCATATGCGACAGCGCGGTTCATCTCGTCGAGCAGCCGCCAGCGTCTGGCGGCGAGGACCGTGGAGAGGATGTTCAGGAAGAGCACGCAGATCAAACCGGCGGCGGCAGGCACGAGACGTCCCGGCCCGGACAGGCTCAAGAGGATCAGCGACGAACCCGCCGCGATCAGCGCGCCGGACCCCAGAATCAATGCGCGGCCCTGCTCGCGCAAGTCGTCGGCATCGTCGGGATCGGGAAGGAAATCGGCGCTGGCGCGGATGGCCGCCGCGGTGATTCCGAAGGAAATCAGGGACAGGCCAACCACAACGGCGAACCACTCGGAGGCGCCACCGGCCTTCACCGTGCCGGTCTTGCCCAGCAGAAATATCCCCAAAAGAACAAGCACCCAGACTGGCGCATGTGCCGCGAGGAGGAACCTCCCCTTGACTCGCGCGCTGCGCGATTTCGCGTCCGACCCGTCAGTCACCATGTCCATCAGTCCTTCTCCGGCTCCCAGTGATCGATGAACAGCTCCGGCACGGCGACGCCGAACAGCTTCGCCATCCGCAGCGCCAAGGGGAGACTGGGATCATATTTGTCGGTTTCGACGGCGTTGATCGTCTGGCGCGAGACGCCGAGCCGCCGCGCCAGTTCGCCCTGGCTCCAACCCTTCGCCTCGCGCATGTCCTTCAAGCGATTGAGCAACGATCCAACTCCATGCTGTAAAGAGCTCTTTACAGCATGTCGATGAATCTGTCGAGAACTCTTTACAGGTGTTTTTTTGATCGACACCAATCGTTCACGGCCTGTTCCAGTTCACAATAAAGCCGTCTAAGGGAGGATATGGCCCTCCCCGATCTGCCGCCCGCGCTTCACGCCACCCATGCCGGCATCTGGCTGGCGCGCGAGGACGGCAGCCTGGCCGCGCTCGGCCGGGGTGAGGCATTGTCGCTGGCGGCAAGCACGCCGCTGCTGCTCGTCAATGCGCCGCTGATCGGCGCGCGGCTCGGTAATCCCGATCTTCACGGCCTCGACCTGCTCGAACTGTTCGCCTTCCTGTTTCCGGCGCAGTTCGCCGTGCCGACCGTCGCGGGGTTGGCCCGCGCCATGGGTCTTGCGCCCCCAGCCGGCGATGAAGATGCGGCCCGCGCGATTACGCACATCGCGAACGAGATGCTGCTGTGGTGCGAGCGCGACGATTGGGCGGAGCGTGAGGGCGCCTGGACGGCGCTGCGCCAGTTGGAGCGGCTGCGCTGGAGCTGGGCGCCATTGCTGCAGGGCCGAGTCGCCCAGCCGGAACAGGCCGAGCGCTGGCTGTTCAGCCGCCTGCCGCAATGGGAGGAAGAGCCGCCGCGCCCGCAACCTCGAACGCTCGTGCTGCCCGACGACGCCGTGCTCGATCGCCTCGCCGAATTGACCGGCACCGGCGCGGAAAAGCGCGAGGGCCAGCGCGACTTTGCCCGCGCCGCCGGCCATGTCTTCGCGCCACGCCCGGCCCGGGGCGAACCCAATATCGTGCTGGCCGAAGCCGGCACCGGCATCGGCAAGACGCTCGGCTATCTCGCCCCGGCCACGCTCTGGGCCGAGGAAGCGGCCGGCACGGTCTGGGTCTCGACCTATACCAAAGCGCTGCAACGCCAGCTCGACCGCGAGACGCGCCGCCATTATCCGAGCGATGCCGAATTCCGCCGCCATGTCGTCATCCGCAAGGGCCGGGAAAACTATCTCTGCCTGCTCAATCTGGAGGACGCGCTGCAGGGCGGCTTCGCGGGCCGGGCGGCGGTGCTGGGCCAATTCGTGGCGCGCTGGGCGGCCTATTCACGCGACGGCGACATGGTCGGCGGGGACCTGCCCGGCTGGCTGCCGGCCTTGTTCCGCCGCGCCGGGGCGACCGCCCTCACCGACCGGCGCGGCGAATGCATCTATGCCGGCTGCCCGCATTTCCGGTCCTGCTTCATCGAGCGCGCGGCCCATGCCAGCCAGAATGCCGACATCGTCATCGCCAACCACGCGCTTGTGATGATCTCGGCGGCGCGCGGGCGCGAGGCGCATGGCGCACTGTCGCGGCTGGTCTTCGACGAGGGCCATCATCTGTTCGACGCCGCCGACGCGACCTTCGGCGCAGCGCTGACCGGGCGCGAGGCGATCGAGCTGCGGCGCTGGGTGATCGGCCCGGAAAGCAGTGCGCGCAAGGGACGGCGGCGCGGTCTCGCGGCCCGTCTCTCGGACGTGGCCAGCTATGATAGCGATGGCGCCGAGGCCATCGATGCGGCTTGCGAAGCGGCGCGTGCTCTTCCGTCCGACGAGTGGCTGCGCCGCATCGTCGAACATGCGCCGCATGGCAGCATCGAAAAGCTGCTCTCGGCGGTGCGCGATACGGTCTATGCACGCGCCGAAAGGGACGGAAAAGAGACAGATCCGGGCTACGGGCTGGAAGTCGACCTTGTTGAGGCCGACGGGCCCCTGATCGACGCCGCGACCGACGCCGCGCGGGCACTTGAGTCACTGCTCGCTCCGCTGCAGCGGCTCGCCAAGCGCCTCGTCGCGGTGATCGAGCTGGCGCCGGACTGGCTGGATACCCCGGCCCGGGCGCGCATCGACGGCGCGATTTCGGCGCTCGGCTGGCGCTGCGACCTGCTGATGAGCTGGATCGCGCTGCTGCTGCGCATCGGCGGGCCAGCCGATCCGGATTTCGTCGACTGGCTCGCGGTCGAGCGGGTTGAGGGCCGCGAATATGATCTCGGCCTGCACCGACACTGGCTCGACCCGACGCGGCCTCTGGCGGAAACAGTGCTGAAGCCGGCGCATGGCGTGCTGGTCACGTCGGCCACGCTCCGCGCGGGCGGAGACTGGGACAGCGCGGTCGCGCGCACGGGCGCGGCACATCTGGAGGGCACACCGAAGCTGTTCGAGGTCGAGAGCCCGTTCGACTATGCGCGGCAATCCGAAGTGCTGATCGTGACCGACGTGAAGCGCGGCGACTTGCCTGCTCTTGCCGGCGCGTACGCAAAACTCATCGAGGCGGCAAATGGCGGAACTCTGGGACTTTTTACGGCAATCCGGCGGCTCCGCTCGGTCCAGGCCCGCATCGCCGACCGCCTCGCGCAAATGGGCCTGCCACTCTATGCCCAGCATGTCGATCCGCTCGACCCGGCGACGCTGATCGACATGTTCCGCGACGACCCGCGCGCCTCGCTACTCGGCACCGATGCGTTGCGCGACGGCATCGACGTGCCCGGCGAATCGCTGCGCCTCGTCGTGCTGGAGGGCGTGCCCTGGGCCAAGCCGTCAGTGCTGCACACGGCGCGGCGGCAAGCCAGCGGCGCACCCACCGAATTCGACAACCGGCATGTCCGCGCTCGGCTCGCCCAGGCATTCGGCCGCCTCATCCGCCGCGCCGACGATGCCGGCCAGTTCGTCATCCTCTCCGCCGCCATGCCGAGTCGGCTGCTTTCCGCCTTTCCGCCCGGCACGCCGATCCATCGCCTGCCGCTCGACGAGGCGATCGCCCGCGTGCGCGGCCGTCTTGGTTCGGGAACCGGAAATGGTTTAGGATCGAACGAAAGGGTCAGCACGAGAGTCGACGGCGCGCCATGAAGACGGTCATTCTGTTGCGGCATGCCAAGTCCGACTGGAGCGACGCAGGCCTGCGCGATTTCGACCGGCCGCTCAACGGACGCGGCGAGCGCGCGGCGGCCCTCATGGGTCACTGGGCGCGACGTGAGGCGCTGACCTTCGACGCCATCGTCGCCTCGCCGGCCGCGCGGGTCAGGGACACGTTAGACAAGTTCATGGAAAGCTATGGCCCCCATCCCGAGCCGATATGGGACAAGCGCATCTATCTGGCGTCCGCCGAGACGATCGCCGAGGTCATCGCGGAGCGTGACAACAGCAGCCATACGGTGCTGGTCGTTGGCCATAACCCCGGGCTGGAGGAATTCATTCTCGGCCATGTGCCGGACGATGGCGCCTCGGCCTTGCGGGACGATGTCGCCGAAAAGTTTCCAACGGCGTCCATGGCCGTGCTCGATCTCGATATCGATCGCTGGGATGATCTTGTCGGCGCCGAGGCCGAAGCCGGCCGCTTGCGGCGCTTCATCCGCCCTCGCGATCTCGACCCGGCCCTTGGGCCCGAGCGGGGTTAGACCGCGTCGATCGCTTCCTTGAGGCTTTCGCGAATGACAGTGAGTCGGGCGATGAGCAGGGCAAGGTCGGGCCCTTCGACATGGCCGCCAGCCAGCCTGGAGTGATAGCCATCGCCCAGGGCCAGTTCCGATTGGGCGGGGCGGGAGACTGGAGCAGCCGGCTCCGGCCGGGTTGCGGGCAGCGGCACCGCCGCCGGCGCTTCCTCGACCTCGCCCTTGCCTTCGAGCACGCGCTGCGCGCCACGCACCGTAAAGCCCTGTTCGTTCAGCAATCGGTTGATGCGCCGCGCGGTCTCGACATCGCCGGGGCGATAATAGCGCCGGTTGCCCGAGCGCTGCAGCGGCTTCAATTGCGGAAAGCGCGTCTCCCAGTAGCGCAGAATGTGCTGCGCCACGCCCAGCTCGTCAGCGAGCTCGCCAATCGTCAGAAACGCGCCGTCAGCCTTGTCCATGTCTCATGATGCACGACAAGCGCCACGCGGGTCAATCCGGCGGCGCGAAGGTCAATCGCCCGAGACGCGATCGCGCAGCGACTGGCTCGGCCTAAAGGTCAGCACGCGGCGCGGCGTGATCGGCACCTCGACGCCGGTCTTGGGATTGCGGCCGATCCGCTCATTCTTGTCGCGCAGCACGAATGTCCCGAAACCGGAGATTTTCACATTCTCGCCGGTAACCAGCGCGTCGGTCACCAGACCGAGCACCTGCTCGACCAGTTCCGCCGATTCAGCCCGCGACAGCCCGACCTGCTTGTTCAAAAGTTCCGCGATGTCCGCCCGCGTCAAAGTTTCATCCGAGCTCATTTGCCCCCCAAAGCATCACAGGCTCGAACGTGGCCCCCCGCCCGTCCGACCATCCGTGTCTGCGGCAGTTTTTCGGGCTTTGCAACATCGGTCGCGCCCGCCGAAGTAGCGCTAACAGAACTTGATGTTACATTTGGCGATAAGAGGCT